>MDTB01198266.1_pt1 | contig 21688 bp, 20 predicted proteins | sample 811161 | NCBI WGS metagenome assembly MDTB01 (sample SAMN05326650, study PRJNA326480) | marine metagenome | isolation source: seawater | place: Mediterranean Sea | collected 2009 | reverse complement strand
GTCATTGCCTCAACCATCTCTCGAGTTCCTTCAGGATCCTCTGCCCATTTTTTATAAAAATCGTAAGGACATTCTGCTAGACCTTTGTCACCATCTCCAGAGTTTATCATGCCAGTATAGCCGCGATGAACCAGCTTAAATAAATGATTATTACTCTGCGCATTGCGGCGCGCATCCCGGATTCCGGAAACAGACAACTGGGCGTACTGTATGCCATTTTCTTCTTCTGCACATTCACCGAGTGTTCGTCCATCAAAACCAACGATCGCCGAATGACCAAAGTAAGAATAGACTCCATCAAAGCCAGCGGCATTTGCCACCGCAACATAGGAGTTATTTGCCCAGGCCATCGCTTTAGCCATTACGATTTGTTGTTCTTTGGCTGGGTACATGTACCCTTGACATCTAACTATAAGTTCTGCGCCTTTCATTGCGCAATCGCGCCAAATTTCGGGATAGTTTCCATCATCGCAAATGATAAGGCTGATTTTGAGCCCTTTAGGTCCATCAGAGACATACGTAGAATTTCCAGGATACCAACCTTCAATCGGCACCCATGGCATGATTTTACGGTATTTTTGAACAATCTCGCCTTCATTATCCATTAAAATCAGAGTGTTATAAGGCGCCTTATTAGGGTGTTGCTCATGGCGTTCTCCAGTTAAAGAGAACACACCCCAGACATTCGCCTCACGACAGGCCGCGGCAAAGATTTCGGTTTCAGCGCCTGGTATTGCAGATGCCGTCTCATACATTTCAGCTTCGTCATACATAATGCCTTGGGTCGAATACTCCGGAAATATAACAAGATCCATCCCAGGCAATCCACGCTTCATGCCGATCAGCATGTCCGCAATTTTCTTCGCATTTTCTAGCACTTCAGTTTTCGTATGCAGTCTGGGCATTTTGTAGTTTACTACGGCTACGCCTACAGTGTCGTTGCTACTTCCAATATCGCCATGATACATTTTATCTTCCTTTTCTGTTAGGTTTCTCTATTTTCTACGTTTTTTTGGAACGTCTCCCGTTAAGTCTTCGCGGGCAATTTCCCATGCAGACTCCATACCGCAACAAAGCGTTGTGGCTTCGTCAGCGATGATTTTAACAATTATCAAATTCAGTTTCTCGAGGACTGAACAGCCAATAAGAACACCGGCGATACCGTCAATGTGTTGTTTTAATTTATCAGCGAGTCCCGTTCCAAAGTTGTAAATATAGATCGAACCAATGCAGTGGTATCCTTTAATTCGAGCGAAGTAATCTTCACCAAGAAGATGCAATTTTTCATTCGCCACAAGTTTGTCGTCAATTATAATTGAGGTTTCGCTAAAGCACTCTTGAAACATGGTACCGTTCCCATCTGGATCATGCACCAAAAAAGATTCTGAAACGATCGCTTGAGAACTTGATTTTAAATCGACGGCGGTGGTGCCAAAAAATTTACTATCAGCCATTAAAATTATTGGGTCTGGCATAAATTCTAGATATGAATTTTCTAGAAGCGTCAAGTTTGTTTCTAAAACTGCCCCAATACTTTCTTTAGCTCTATGGACAATCGTAGATGCTTGTGAGGTTAAATAAAGTTTGCTGTTTTGATGAAGCTTTAAATTGAATTTATGGAAATCTCGATCGTACAGCCCACCAGAGCTTGATTGCAAATAAAGTGATATCAGATCTTCAGGATCCCCATTAATATTAAAGGGTACGGTAATATGAAAAGGATGCGGCAGTAATTGGTGATATATGAAGGAAGATCCAGAAACGTTTTTAACCTCTAGTTCTGCATTAACGACATGCCCTTTATCACTCTTTGTAATACCACTTTGAATGTTCATGGTGTTGCAGCAACTTTAGTGAATAAAAGTTTATTACGAATTTCTTCTGCAATGGAATGCAGTGACGAGTCATCATCAGTGTTTCTACATTGACAGGCTATCACGGGACTGGATCCTCTTATTTCTTTAGCCTCTGCTTCGATAGAATTGGCATCAACACCGACATGCGGCGCCAGATCAACTTTATTTATAACTAAAAGATCGGATTGAATAATGCCCGGACCTTTTTTTCGCGGAATATCATCGCCCTGCGCTACGTCGATAACAAACATCCACCAATCAACAAGATCGAGCGAAAATGTTGAGGCAAGATTATCTCCGCCGCTTTCAATAATAATCAAATCGAGTGTCTTAAAACTTTTTTCTAGGTTTTCAGCTGCGGCGATATTTAGGGTTGGATCTTCCCTGATCACAGTATGAGGGCAGGCCCCCGCTTCAACTGCAACCACTCTTTTGGGATCAATCAAACCACTTTTTCTTAGGCGATGTGCATCTTCTTTTGTGACAAGGTCGTTTGTAACCACACCAACTTCCAACCCGTAGGATGTAAAAATTGGCATCAATGCCTCAATCAACGCAGTTTTCCCGGAGCCGACTGGCCCGCCTATTCCGATGCGAGCAACGCTTTGCAGCGCGGGTTTAATGCCATGTTCACTCATCGCAACATGTACCGCTGCGTCAAAGGTAGAGAAGTCGCTGGTTCGCAATAGGCAACTTGGCCGTCAACATATACATCAAAAGTAGAAGGATCGACCTTTATGTCAGGCAATGTATTGTTTAAATGCATGTCCGATTTTTTTAGAGTGCGTGTTCCCTGCGCCGGCAACAATGATTTTTTCAAATCCAATCTTGATTGAATTCCATTATCAATTGCCATTGGATTTACAAAACAGGCTCCCAGCGTGGGTGCCGCACTGCCAAAAGCGCCCCATTGTGGACGTAATAATACGGGCTCACAGGTCATCAAGGAGGCCGCAGAGTCGCCCATTGCGCCCCAAGCGATGAACCCACTTTTCACAACTAATTCTGGTTTGATACCAAAAAAGCCTGGTTTCCATAAAACGATATCAGCTAGTTTTCCAGGCTCAAGAGAACCAACATGGTCTTCAATTCCAAAGCAGCGCGCAGCGTTAATCGTATATTTAGCAATAAAGCGTTTTATTCTTTCATTATCGCCAAATTTCGTTTTTTCACTTTTCAATCGCCCTCGCTGATCTTTCATTTTGGAAGCGAGTTGCCATGTACGCGTAATAACCTCATTAATTCGTCCCATGCCTTGGCTATCTGACCCAATCATAGAAATTGCCCCAAGATCGTGGAGAATATCCTCGGCGGCAATTGTTTGGGCGCGTATTCTGCTCTCTGCAAAAGCAACATCCTCTGGCACAAGCGGGTTCAAATGATGGCACACCATCGTCATATCCAAATGCTCGTCAAAGGTATTTACGGTGAATGGATTAGTGGGATTGGTGGAACTTGGAAGACAATTACTGACCCCCGCGACGCGGATGATATCGGGCGCATGGCCACCACCAGCGCCCTCGGTGTGATACATATGAATGGTACGATCACCAATCGCAGCCAACGTATCTTCAACAAATCCACTTTCGTTTAAAGTGTCGGTATGCAACTGAACTTGAAAATCCAGCTCGTCGGCCACAGACAAACAGCAGTCTATTGCAGCGGGCATAGCGCCCCAATCTTCATGGATTTTCAGGCCCAAACATCCATTTTCTATCTGCTCAAACATAGCTGTTTTTACATGTGCATTACCACGGCCTAAAAACCCAAAGTTCATCGGCCAATGATCTGCCGATTGCAACATTTTTCCAACATTAAAAACACCGCCTGAATCGATCCCGACAGTAATTGGTCCCAAAGAGCCCCCAAGCATCGTTGTTATTCCAGACGAAATTGCATGATCAACCAATTGGGCGCTGTCAAAATGCACATGCACATCAATCGCTCCGGCGGTAGCTATTAACCCTTCGGCATCTCGCACCGTGGTGCCCGCACCCACAATCATGGCGGGGGTCACACCATCCATAATATCTGGGTTGCCAGCTTTACCAACACCAGCGATTTTGCCATCTTTGATACCTATATCTGCCTTTACAATACCGATCATCGCATCGATGATTGTGACGTTGCATATCAACATATCAAGGGCGCCTTCAGCGCTTGTGATACCGGCTTTCATCCCCATTCCATCGCGAAGCGTTTTTCCGCCTCCATGTAGGCATTCATCACCATAGACGGCGTAGTCTTTCTCGACCTCGGCCCATAGATTGGTATCTCCAAGTCTAACTTGATCGCCAGTGGTCGGACCAAAGATTGCCGCGTATTCAGCTCTGCTCATTTTGGCCATTTTAAACTCCTTTAAAACCAGCTTTTCTGGCACGCTCCAATGCGTATTTTTTCCCCAGTTCAGATAAATCACCTTTGGTCAAATTATTGAGACCCCTCAAATCTTTAGCCCCGCCAAATTCAGTGAGAGTTACTTCACGCATTTGCCCTGGTTCAAAGCGCACTGCTGTACCGGCTGCTATGTCAAGCCGCAGTCCAAACGACTTCTCTCTATCAAAATCCAAGGCTTTATTAGCTTCAAAAAAATGATAATGACTGCCGATTTGAATGGGGCGATCGCCAGTATTTTTCACATCTAAAATGGTCGTTCGTCTCCCAGCATTTAATTCAATCTCTCCGTCTCCGGTTCGTATCTGCCCGGGATACACTTCATTCTTATCGATCGGATTTTCACCTAACCTAATTGGATCGTGAACTGTAACCAGCTTGGTTCCATCTGGAAATGTGGCCTCGACTTGAATGATGGGTATAAGTTGCTTGACGCCGCTCATGACATCATCTGAGCTCAGGATTTTTGATCCATGGCTTATTAACTCTGCAACAGTTTTACCATCGTGAGCCAACTCAAGTATTTCATCACAAATTAAGGCTATCGCTTCGGGCACATTCAGCTTTTGACCTCTATTTTTGCGACGACGAGCCATTTCCGCCGAAGAGAAAATTGTTAGCCTTTCAAGTTCCGTGGGGGTCAAAAGCATTTAAGTTTCACCTCTCAATTTGAAAACAGCGAAATGTCGAGATGCTTATGTCTCGATGCCGCAATTTCACTTAGCAAAGTACTGCTTGTCGCCTGATTCGGACAGTCAGTAGCCAACATTTCGCAGAGCTTAGGCAAAGCATCAGCGATAATCTGCTGAGCCTCCAAAGCACCTATAATATTCATCCTGACTGCCGCTGAGGAGAATGCGCTCACAGTTCCGAAGAGGGCGCCTATTTCAGTTTCACCCTGCGAAAGGTCCAGGCTCCAGCCGATCAACCCTCTGACAACCGGCTCATATCCTGCTTCCTCGATATTACCACCTTGATATACAGCATTCGAAAACTCAATTATGCCTTTGGTTTGCAACTTTTTATGAACCGTGATGAGGCTTCGTCCAATCTGTCTCGATGCGAGCGCGAGAGCCTCATTCGTATTCTGGATATGACAAGACACATCCAGATTTTTGAGTTCTGAAATCGAACCGGCACATAAAAAGGCTTGATTAATAAAATATCTGTCAAATTCGAACCACCTAGCAGCAACTTGATCTATCATCAAATCTTCCAAGTCACGGATATTTTCAAAATGCGACTCTTTAACGATCGTCTCGAGACCATTTGAAAAAGCAAAAGATCCTGACGGGAAGGCTGAGTCAGAAACTTGAAGCAACTTTAAGAGCGAAAGTTTGCTCATTTCGTAAACTCTTCTTTTGAATTTTCGGCTTTGATGACCTGAATCTCATCAGCTTTAAAACCTTCTTTAAGTCTCAAAAGGTAATTATCCTTATCCTGCTTCAAAGCGACCAATAAAAGTTCTCCATCAAATTTCACCGTCCAATGCAGATTACCCGCAAAGTAGCCAAGTTTAAGAGCAGTTTTTTCATTATTTGGGCGTAGGATAAGCCATTTTTCTGGCTCAACACGCACAATTAAGCAGTAGTTTCTGCTGAACTCAAGGATCGCACCATCATAGAGTTTCTCAGTTCTAGGAAGGGAAATTCCAATTTGATGCCCTTGCTCTGTTTCGCATTTAAATCTGCGCCTAGAGAGATCTTCGCTGTTCAAGATAATAGTATCTATTTCGCGTTTGTGCTCGAAAGCATGTAAGTCGCCATTTAGGTTTGGTCCAATAAAATCATTCAATATTCGATCATATAACCTCAATTGACTTCTCCGCGTTTAATATAAAGCGGATTTAAACACTTATCTTTCCATTCCATATAGCGGTTATTGATGATGCAAATGCATTGGCTGCTATCAATCACAGTACAAAATATTTCGGGTTTCAGCTTCTGCCAAGAGCACCGTCTTATGATAACTTCTTGACTTTGCATTTCAGGCGGTCTGATCGTTGCGTTTTTTATAAATATATACGCAATCACAGCTTTCGTCTAAATCTAGCTCCGCAAATTTATCAACCTGACTTTTCATATCTTGAACCTCAGAAAAATATGTAACTATGGTCATGCAGGCTTTAACGGAGACCGCTTGCTTTGACATCCAATAGTCACGCGCATTTTCTAAGTTTTTTTCGGCAAACAGTGTCTTTTGGGGGTCATTTGTTATGCCTATATTCCACTCGGAAAATTTTCCTCCGCAGGCCTGTACGTAGCGCATTATTTCAAATTTTATCTGTTGCACACTATACATATTGCTTATGATGGCGCCGGCACGATCGCAACTTGCGGTGCCTCAGAAATGGTTTTAGCACGCCAAGTGTTGAAGAGGTTTACTCCCTCGGCTTTCTCTTCGGCAGACATATCTGCAACCATACCATTTAGCGCCTCCAATGCTGTGCCAATACCGTGCTGAGATGCTAACGACAGCCATAAATATGCGTGTATTCGGCTTTTTTCTACACCTTGCCCATTTATATACATTTGACCAAGCCTTGCCTGGGACGGGTAATGCCCCAATTCCGCGGCTTTTTGATACAACGCCGCCGCTCTCTTATAATCTTGCTCCACATCTGAACCCTGAAACAAAATTTGTGCCAAATTAAAGAGGCCGTTCAGATCATTATTATCAGAGGCCTTTTGAAGCCATTTAATAGCTTCTTGAGGGTCTTTCTTAGTGCCGCGACCCATAAAATGAAAGGCTCCAGCGTTTGCTTGTGCAAGCGCATTACCCGCATTCGCAGCCTCTTCGAAATATTTAAGGGCGACGGCATCGTTTAAACCTACACCATCTCCATTAGCATAACACGAACCCAACCAAGCCTTAGCTTCAGAAACACCTTTTTTAGATAGATTATCCCAAATAGCAATTGCTTCTGCGTATTTACCTTCAAAGTATTTGTCTCTTGCGTTTACCAAAGAAACTGACACATCCATTTTTCAGATTATCTCCTTTGTAACATCCTACCATCCATGACAGGCGCATTCCATTCATAGACATACTCTTTGGTAATTTTTGAAATTAGATATCGTTGAAAAGTCAGAAAGTTATCGTTTTCAACGGTTGGCATTCTATCAATTTCCGTATTGGGCTTCAGAGAAGTTCCCCAAGACACGAATTCACTATGCGTATTCTCAGCGGCTCCGCCAATTGATTTTAGGCATGCATCTATCTTATCTGAATTTAACGAACTACTAGGCGTGTAACACCGAGCCAGAGTTTTATTCATACCGGTTGCCTGCATGACGACGATAACGCTTTTTCCGTTATATTCTGCGTATAGAAGGTTAGGAAAAAGCCACGAAGGTTCAGTATCCCACGCAACACTTTCTATAAAATGTTTCCCAAGCAATTTCCAATTACAGTTAAAATCATACCAAACTTCGCTTATATCTTGCGGGATCTCAAGCGCGCGATCGGCAAGATTATCGATATTGATACCCTGGTGATTGGCATTTTCAGTTTTTGCACCTGGATCTACATTCACCAAAAACACTCGGCCGAAATTCAACAAGCTAACTTTATGAAGTTTTTCGGGCACTAGACCCACGAACTTATACATTGCGTCCGACGCTTCTCCGTCTTCTTGGGCTCGAATAGCTTTGCTGTCTCTGGTGTAATTACACGAGGCAATCGTGCACTTTGTTTGCTTGCCCGTGCGACATTGCTCAGGAACAAATCGACACCCCCCATGCTGATGCCGGTTAAAACGAGCCTCGTAGTTATCATTATTAGTCTTTTGAATATGAATACCACTAAATCCAATTGTAAATGGAAGTATATCTCCAGGCCCGACCAGTTGCTGCTGCAGTCCAACCGCAGCCCATTCTCTTGTCCAGATCTTTTCATTTTCCATTTCTTGAAAAATTTTTGATCTGTAACAAACAGGCGGCAGAAAGCACGCTACACCTAAGTCTTGCATGGCCATTTCATAGGTTCTAGGATCTGTTAGGTTCCATCCTTCATCGTTATATCCCATTTCAGGGTGAGAGAGGTCAATTTGAAAAGACACGAGCAGCACTCATCATTTTATGTCAAGAGAATCTAGCCCGGCATCGCCGGGCTAGCATATTGGTCGGAGTGACTACTCGGCTGGAACTGGCGCTCCACGTGCGTCCTTCCTACTTTTATTTGCGGGAGGATCATAATCCGCACGACCACGATGCTTAAACGCGTCTGCCGGAGCGTCGGGAAGCGGACCGTCCTGCATAAACCGGTTCAACACATTGCCAGTCAGCTTGGAGATATTGTTATCTCCTCCGTTCCAAGGAAGCGACCCACAGTAGGCGATTGAACTGAATGCAAAGCAAGCTCCCCCATTTGGCGTCTCATGAAAAGCAATATCGGAGCGCACACGTGGGTGTTGCGTTCCATCCAAACCCTGCTGGTTGAACCCAAAATCCTCCATCACGAGCAAGTAGGCTTCTGTATGCCTTCCAGCAGATGTAGCTACTACCATGGTGTGGGGTGGTGAACCCAACATAGTATCGACAATGTCCAATTCGGTGCCTGCGGCACCGCCTCCAACAAAGCCAAAGTTTCCGAGCTTTTCATCAAACTCTATGCCATCGAAAGCCCATGAAACTCTTGGGTCATTCGATTCTTCGGTTCTGGAGTAGTATGATGAAATATCAAATCCTTCGGAAGACATCCCTGTGCCAGCAACAGAATGTAGATATCTGCCTCTGTAACGCCACATTCCGCCAAGTTCTCCGGTTCCCTGATGATAATACTCACCTGGATCCGCACGCCAGGTACGAATGCCGGATTCACAGCGTCGCATTTCTGTCATAACGCCTCGTCCTCGGTCCTCATAAGCCGGGTGATAAGAATGGATCCAATACCAAGCGTCCGCACCCATGTACATCAGGCGACCGCCTTGCTGCGTGTAATCATGAAGAGCGTCTAACTGCGTTCCGGTGTTATGCTCGGGGTGAGATCCGGTGATTACAACGTTGTAATTTTCCAGTCGGGCCAATCCGTCATAGGTGACGTCTTCGTCGGTGATGCAGTCGTATTCATAACCCATTTGCTCCAACCAACAGATCAAGTGCAGATCCGCAGGATATTGCCATGGCGCTTGCATCAAGAAGTGATCATACTTTGGACGCATTGATAGAATGGGCCTTAGGCGTGAAGATAAGCACAGTCCAGACCCGTCAGTATGGGTATCGTAGATCGAACCGCCATATTCTCTGTGTTCGCTCAAATACATATTTTGATCTTGCATAATTGGCACTCTGTATACGAGCAGTTCCGCCCCGCCTGCATTATTAGCAAGATGCTCATTTGCATACGCCATGTAGCTAATCGTCGGTACCATCACAGCAATTTTAGATTGCTCTTTTCCAATTTCAGGAACCACCCAAAAAGTTATGTAATCTTCATCTCCGTCATCAGTGGTAATTTTAGCCGCATAAAAAGCACTTTCTTGGCTTTCTGGAACCTTCCACTCGAAATCCACTTCCCAACGTGCATCATCAATGTCGTCATCATGAAAATGGATCGCACCATATTCTTCCTGCGCGTGCTTCCAATCAAAATTATGACCCGTGAAGTTATAACCTGTCATTGCGCGTGTTGGACAATTTACAATGTCTAAATCGTACAGATATGGCCCCTTATCTTTGCCGGTAATGGTGTTTATACCGTCAGAAAAGTCCCAAGAACCAACAACAACTTTTGCCAGATCTCCTGTGGGGCCACAGTTACGACGCTCAGTCATTGACCGGTTTGCGCCCATTTTCATGGTTTCTATATCCTGCCTGCTCAACGCCGCTCTGCACAGTCGCGGGCTGTCAATCTTACCATTGAAGTGCCCCCGCATCACAATTCCAGATGGAACGGATGATTTTGCCAAAGCGCCACCGTCCGTTGTAGCCGTGTAACAAGCTACGGTGAAGGGCACGTTTGCTTCGTTAACGATACCCTTTGATATTGTTTTTTCAACAGGTTCAATTGTTGGATCTAAAGCATACTGAATCTGCGGCTCGTGATACAATGTAGCCTTTCCAGTTGCAGCATCATAGGAAGCCGCAACAAAATGCCAAGCGTGATCTCGGATGGGAGCCCCTGTGGTTAAGGTTTCACCGTTAATGCGCATTTCTAAGCACCCTTGTTCATTGATGAACAGGCCATATCCCTTATCATTGGACCATCTACCCATCAAACCCTGCGCACCATGACGCCAGTATTTTGGGTGAGTTTTTGGAGTTGTTGGCCAAATCCAACACTGCATCGTGAATGATTCAAGGTGAAAATGCGGTTTATCTGCCACATAGCCATAAGAGCCAGAATTGATTACTTGCCGTCTTCCGGAATAGTTTCCATTGCAAGCCGCCTCAATAGGCGTCTCGACTAGGCCTGGGCCTCGAGGATTAGTGTCCCCATTGATCATTTTCATAATCTGGACATTGTATTTAGATGGCCCGTTACAATTTACATAGAATTTTATATTCTTTCCTGGGTTTACTCCGAAAAGATCGGCATATCCGGTAAGTCTCATCGTTGAAACATTTCCGCTTGGGTACATACTTCCGTCTGGCATTACTTCGCTCCTGCTAGTTCCGCTTGATTTAACAATCAAATTAAGTTGACAAATTTAAGTTACTGTCCAATTATCGTCTCTTCGCTTCCATCCTTCATGGAAGTGCTGCACTTGACCGTCATGTTCGTCCATTTCGTCCAAGCGCATCAAGAAAATGTCGTGTTGTGGTTCTTGTTCGTTATCATAGACCTTATCAGTTACAAACTCAGGAGGTACTCCACGAACTCCTGCTAGTCTTGCTATGCGCCATGATTTATCCACTTCGGTACACACAACCACGAGCTTGCCGACGCCATTTCCCGGCATTGCCGCTCGCATTCTGAGCAAGACTCTGTTGAGGGTGAAATCTTCATGAATTCCGCCAGAAACGCTGGTAGTGTCGCCCTGCGTTTCGCACCTCAATACGCTGCAACCTGCAACACCTTTCATAGATTCAATACAAGCCTTATGTTCCGCAATAATGCGGCCACGTTCATTAGACCCTTTCTGTGGTATGGATATCATGGTCCCCTCCGTCTGATGAAATTACGTCCGATCACAAAGCGCTATCTCCTATCAACCCGACTTGTTGTCTTGGTTGCACAACCGCTATCGAAAGTGAAAAAAGATTCACGCTATGAATAATAGAACTTTTAAAAATTCGACAGTCAAGTGTTTTTAAGATCGTTTTGGCCTTTCAGAACAGTGCGCTACAATATGCCTCAGGGGCACCCTACACTATATTCCTGGCGCAATCAGTGAAGTATTACACAGTTAGGTGCTTCTCAATCACTTCGTCGGTAAGATCATTGATATTACCCGTTTCAACAACGCTTCCATTATCCATCATTACAAACGTATGACCTAGCTCTCTTGCTACCTTTATATGCTGCTCAGTTATTATAACAGTGATACCCATTTCTCTGTTGAGCATTTTAAGCGTCTGACCGATTTCAGCAACTATATTAGGCTGTATACCCTCAGTTGGCTCATCTAAAATCAAAATGTTCGGGTTAACTGCTAGCGCACGAGCAATTGCCAGCTGTTGTTGCTGACCTCCCGACAATAGCCCTGCTCTGCGGTCAAGGTTTTCTTCAAGATAAGGAAATAGTCTTGTGCAGATTTCTGGCACATCTTGAATCTCGTCCTCTCGAGCAAAAGTACCTAATAAAATGTTTTCTCTTACCGTAAATTTCCCTAGAATTTGTCTGCCTTGTGGGATGTAACCCAAGCCAAGTTTTGCACGCTCATCGGTGCGTAATTTTGAAAGATTTTTTCCAGCCAGCTCAATTTTTCCACTGGAACTGGTGGTGAGTCCCATCACGGTTTTCACAAGAGTAGTCTTTCCCACTCCGTTCTTTCCTAAAACGCAAACGCAAGAACCTTTTTCAACTGAAAAAGAAACATCTTTAAGTATTTTAGTGCGCCCATAAAAAGAAGACACATTTTCCATTGCGAAATACAAAATTATTCCTCCGAACCTAGATACACTTCACGCACATCAGAATTTTTTTCGATATCCGCGATTGATCCTTCTGCCAATAAAGACCCCATATGCATAACCGTAACTATGTCTGCTATATCTCTAACAAAGCCCATATCATGCTCAACTACCATTAACGCAACAGATTTTTTAAGCTCATTTAGCATACCTACCGTCTTTTCAATCTCCCCCTCGGTCATTCCGGCGACCGGTTCATCGAAAAGTATCAGGCTTGGCTTTTTCATCAAAACCATCCCAATTTCAAGCCACTGTGTTTCTCCATGCGATAAAGTTCCCGCAACAATCGGCAATCGCCCTCCAAGCCCAATTAATTGTAGTACTTCGTCTAGACGTTCGCCGAACTCTTTAGATGAAAATTTCAACAAGTTTTTAAAAGGGTTAACTTCATTACTGAAAGCGACTTCTAAGTTTTGTTTTACAGACAGTTCTTTAAATACTGCTGGTACCTGGAATTTTCGACTTATTCCCATTTGCGCAATTACTGCCTCATTTAGACCAGTAATGTCTTTAAAGGAATTCATATCTGATCCGATATTGAGTAAAATCTGCCCAGAAGTCGGTCTTAGTCTGCCCGTTATGAGATCAATTGTTGTTGTCTTTCCAGCTCCATTAGGACCTACTAGGCAACTCAACGTTTTTTCATTAAGTGTCAAATTAAAGCCACGTATAACTTCAATCCCAGAGAAGTTTTTTTTCAGATCCTTAATTTCCAGCAATACCGTCATACAGATTATCCTACTTGTATTTCATTATGTAGTTTCATGCTTCTGGGACGAAGTAGACTTCGAAGTTAGGGATCCGAGCAGCATTTCAAAAATACTGGCCAATCCATTCGGCAAAAACCGAACTATAGCGATAAAGAAAAAGCCTAAGATTAACAGCCACGTATTCAGAAATTCGTCGCCTAGGTAACTTTCAGCGCCCTGAACAATAAATGCACCTAGAATTGCCCACATAAGAGACCCTCGACCACCAATCGCTGCCCAAATTACAATTGATATGCTGAAAACAACGTTAAATTGAGTATTTGAACAATATTGTGTGAGTATAACATAGCAACAACCTGCTACCGCGGCTATAAACGCAGACATAGCGTACGTTACGGTTTCATACAACGCTACGCTGTATCCTAGAAACCGTACCCTCTCCGGGTCATTCTTAAGTGCCTGAACAACTAAACCAAACTTACTTTGCGTGACAAGTTTGCTTAACACCGTAAGCACGAGTAGACAGGCGTAAACCACCCAGAATGAAGCATAATCATAAGGGTCTATAACCACTCCAAAAGCTTCCAAAGCATCGGGCGGGGTAATGCCGTTTGAACCGTTGGTCAAATATTGAGAATCCGTAACAATCATGTAAATGGCACTTAGTAAAGCAAGTGACATGATCGCGAAGAATGGGCCGCTGACACGACCGCGAAACATCAGTATACCAAAAATAGCTGCAAATATCGTAGGAATACCCAACGCAAGTAAAATTCCTACTTCAGTATTCCAAAACAACTCCCACAGCCAAGGCAGTTCTTCAACCGAATTATTCAACATAAATGGAGGAATTCGATCATTAACGTAATCTTGAGACTGCAATTGCATTGTCATGGCCATACCATAGCATCCAAGCCCAAATGCTATGCCCTGACCCAAGTTAAGGATCCCACCAAACCCCCAGCACAAGCTGATAGATAAAGCTAAGATACCGTATACACCAAACACTGAAAGCTGATTCAGTAGAAAAACGTCATCTCCAACTATGGTCGGTATAAAAGCCAAGGCTACAAAAAACGCAATGTATGCGCCCCATTGATACTTAGCGTTGTGAAATATATTTTCGCCGCTCATCGTATTTCCCACCACCTTCAATTATCGCCGTGTTGTGTTAGAGCCGATTAAGCCTTGTGGCCTAAATCGCAACAATATCACAATTAACCCGTACAAAATTCCTCGCGCAAAGGTATCATTAAGAATGAATGCAAAGATGGATAGAACCTCTCCTGCGAGAGCAGCTGCAAGGAGGGTGCCCATTATCCCACCTCCACCTGAAACTACCATCATAAAAGCCTCTACGACATAACTCATACCCATCGTTGGCAAAACAATGTTATATGCCCCAAACAATGCTCCGGCAATACCAGCTAATCCAGCTCCTATGGAAAATGTGACAGCATAAACAAGCGATGAATTTATCCCAAAGGACGCCGCCATTTCCTTGTTTTGTGTTACAGCACGAATTTGGATACCCATGCGAGTTTTGTAAAAAATGTACCATGTCAAAGCTAGTAAAATTGCCGCGGAAATTATTAAAAAAATCCTAAACACAGATATGTTTATAATGCCCATTTCTATGTTTGCTTTCATTGCCTCAGGCACCTGAATAAACTTGGGCGAACTTCCAAAAATTAAACGAACCCCTTGCATTAGCACCAAAGACACTCCCCAAGTTGCCAATAAAGTATCCAAAGGTCTATCGTAAAGGTGTCGGATCAAACTGAACTCAATCGCCAGCCCTATTAGCGCCACCACTAAGGCTGCGATTGGTATGCAAATAAGAAATGGCACGCCGACAGATTGCAATATGAAGGTTGTATACGCTCCCAGCATAATCAATTCGCCATGAGCCATATTGATTACACCTGCCGCTCCATATACGACGGCTAAACCAATGGCAGCTATTAAAAAAATGCTGCCTATGCTTAATCCTAAAACCAATGAACTCGAGAGAGAAGCAAGCATTTGAAGTCCTCTGAATCTTTTTTATTAAATTAGCTGAGTTTCTAAATGCAACTCAGCTAATTTATTTTTCAAATCATATCACTATCGACAGCGACGCACTATATAACGTCTGTTTTCACAGATCCGTCTGGGGCATGCAAGCCGTCGGATTTGCAAACACCTGCATCCGGGTATATGGAATATGGGTCAGGAGCAACATGCTCGGCTGCTTCTTTTACCACTTTGAAACTTCCATCACCCTGACACTGACCGATTTTTGGTTTCAGCCAACAGTTAAAGTTGTCAGCGTCTATCCAAATTTTCCCCTCGGGAGATACGTCATCTTCAACTGCTACTCCAGCAGTCATATCTCTTATCCGCTCTGGGGTCACATCATCCATACCATACTCAGCTATCGCCTTCTCTGTGGCATATTTGAATACATAAGCTGACAGATATGTTTCTTCCATATTGTAATGGGTCACGCCGTTCTTACCATATTTACTGGATAAAAACCCATCAACGAACTTTTCGTTAGTCGGATTTTGCATAGTCTGAAAATAAGGAGCCGATAGGAAATGACCTGCTCCATACTCTGCACCCATGGCTGCTGTCTCAATTTCTCCTGTTGTCAGTGAGGCAATAGGCATGGTGTCTACGTTGAACCCAGCTTGCTTGAATTGACGATGGAAAGAGATATCGGATGCCCCAACAACAGTAGAAAATATGAAATCTGGCTTTGCTGCCCTAATTTTTTCTAAAACTGGACCAAATTCCGAAGAACCTAACGGAATATATTCCTCTCCAAGAAGTTCTCCACCTGAATTTCCTAACCAAACTTTTGCATTTTTATTGCTTTCCTTTGGCCACACGTAGTTTGAACCTACAAAGAAAACTTTTTTTCCAAACTGTTCAACCATATATGGTATTAAATCGAAGGAATGCTGGTTAGCCAAAGGCCCAGTGTTAACAATGTTTTGAGTACACTCCGCTCCTTCGTAGCACGTTGGATAAAACAGCAGATTATCGTACTTCATGACCGTTGGAGAAATAGCCTTTCTGCTTGCCGAAGTGTAACACCCAAATATCGAAATAACCTTGTCTTTCAAGATTAACTCTTTTGTCTTAGCAGAATAAACCTTAAAATCAGATTTTGCGTCAATAATTACCGGCTCGATTGGATTTCCTGCCACACCGCCGGCGGCGTTGATTTCATCGATCGCATATTGCATGACCAGAGTTGAATCTTCCTCTGGCACGGCCAAACCTCCTGTTAAAGAAAATAACAGTCCAACTTTAATAGGATCTCCTTTTTTCAATGTGTTGGCAGCATATGCCGGCGATGGTATCCAAACATGAGGCGCAGCTAAACCAACTGCTGCCATCGCGGCGCTGCTTTTTAAAAGCTTTCTACGAGATATAGACATATGTTCACTCCATGTTGTTTCTGTTCGTCCCTTTGCGCAACAGTCGAGCGCGGGTCTTTGTTTCAAAAGTGATAACTCAGATGGTCAACACTAATCCTGATTAAATGTGCCAATTTGCGATCCGATAAATCACTATCCATAAATTTAATCACAGTTAAAATAATTACTTTTTAGGAAACAAATATCTAGCCCCTTTTTTAAGAATCTTGATATTTGTTTAAAAACAATGCCCTTTTATGCGAAAGAGATTAAAATTTAGGCTTTAATTAAGGGGGTTTGGCCTATTGAGATTGAAAAAACTAATAGCCAAGCTTGGTAGGCTACGCTGCAGGATTGTAGAATTATTTTAAGCTGCCAGTGAAAACTATATTTTCAATATTTCCAAAGAATTTTTTGTAGGGATAGGCAATGCTGCAAATAGAACTATTCATCAAATATTTTAAAAAAATAGTTAGTTAACAGTTAGTCCTATGTAATCAGATACGGCCAAGCACCTCTAACCAATCCATTTCTCCTGTGCCAATCGTAATATAGCAGAGCATTTCAACGACTATCTCCATCGCATTGTCTCGTTTGAAGTCCAAAGTGTTTCCAGCTACAATTTTTGAAGTTAACAGGGATGCGAGTATGGATTAAACTTTAATCTATAATATTTTACACAACCCAATTAAGGGTAATCTGCCATCTGTTTCTTGGTTATTAGTTGCAGCTCTACAGAGTTATTTACACCACTTATTCGTTTTGATGGCCTGGCATGGTAAGTAATTTGTGTAAATTATTTATGTTATACACTTTTATTTTGAGTTCAATTAATCCAACAACTCTATCTCAATCCAAGCGCTACTTTAAGCGGAGCCTAACACCTACACCTTCAGTGATCTTGACGCCCTATCCTGTAAAACTTTTGTGTTAGTGTGCTTGCATAATAAAAAGTCACCGAAAACTATTTAACAACTCGCTGTTGCAACGAAGCAGTGTTATCCACCCGAAAAGTTTTCAACTTGAAAAGTTATGCAAATTTTTTTTTAGTATTGCGGTACTTGATGCTCCATAACTTGGCTGAGGATTGCGGTATCGCAATAATGTTTATAAGTTTTTAGCCATCCTTCATCTGCCGTCCAAAAATGAACAGTTTCCATGCTAAGATCCATTCCGCTTTTTAGCCCGCGCGAACGATACCTTCCTGTGATAATCATAGAATTTTCGCTGGGTTGAATTTTTTGGTTTACATCGACGGCCCAGCCATCAAAGTGGGCTCCAAAATCCTCAAAAAACATATTTACTGCACGCAACCCTTTATGCACCCCACCAAATGCAAAGCCTTTCATAATATCCATTTCGAAATCTTCTGAAAATATTTCAGAGAAATCACCGTCTTCACCATTCACTATTTTATAAAAACGGTCTGTAAGCTCACCTATTGATCTCATCATATCATCCTGACATTGCATTTTGTCCGCCTCTCTCAAGAGTTAGTTGAAATGGGCATAGAGCACCAAAAATTAGTATTCCTGTTTTATTAAAGCCTTATTTTGCTTACATCGACATTTGCCTCTCAAGGGCATAAATAGATTCATACAGAGAAACTTATTATCTCTAAAGGAAAAATAATCTAGCCCTTATTTGAAATAATTGACTGATTGTAATGACTTTATAATACGTGGAATCACTTGTCTGAGCCAACTAACTAGATCTTGATGTTTGTTGAGATCAATTATTCTGTACTCTTATAAAGAGTGGCCAGTATTGGTTGCGAGCCAATAATAAATGTCAAAATACTGGGTTTCTTTATTACCGTATCGATCAATTATTTTTCAAATAAATGCTTAGACGAGGCACCAATTTTTTTGTATAAAAGTGGCATGCCTTTGCGGCCTGCCGTCAATATTTACTTTTCTACTTCGTTATATTTCTTGGATTCTGAGCTGTTGGCCATCACCAAAACCACAGTGCAATTGATTATCAAGATCAATGTATACCAGCCTGGCGCGTTGACGCCCCATCCGGTAAAAATCACGCCGCTTGCGCCTTTAGCAAAGATTGCCAACCAATCTCCCATATCATATAGAAAGTCCATTTTTTCTTTCTTTTCTAAATCAAATGGATGCGGGCGCAGAGGCAGGAATGCCTTCTGGATAAACCTGAACGCGCTCTTTAACGGGATCAAGGACACTACATAACCTGGAACAGAGCGCAGCAAGAAGAACAAAACCGCACAGAAGATTTGCCCCGTCAGCGAAATGGTTGGCCGTTTGGCATCGCCCATAAAGGTATCTAACGCAGGATTTCCACTGACAAAGACCCCCAGCATAACCAAACCAAAGAGGCCGATCGTGCCATGCACGGTGACAGCGCCAACCGCATCATCTATCCCCATCCGCTCAAGAAAATTTGCGCAAGGCTACAGAATAACACCGGCTGCAAAGGCTATGATAAAGGCCAGACCAGGGAAATAGATATCCAACCCAGATGCTACCGAAATGATACCGGCCAGTGCGCCAGACATCATCCAGAACGGATCTTTGGTGCAAGTCCAAGCATCAACAATACCGCCGGCAATGCCCATTAGGATGTTGAAGGCCAAAGCTGAAAGCGTGACTAGCGAGCCATCTGCGTGCCAGCCCCAGGCCGCCGCAACTACCCAAGCAAAAGAACCGAGAACGATCGCCAGTATGTTAAAACCCACCGTTTGAATACACTCGATTACCGCGCCTGACATGATGGATGCTGTTGTACAAGCGAATAAAGCGAATGCTCCAAAGAAAACGCCTGAAGCCTGATCAGTTATGTTCGGCCCCATAAAGGCCATAGTCTCCCCAGTCCCATGTTATTGTATTTGCATATTCACCGCCGGAACTTTCCATTGCGGTCATAGACAGGCTAAGACCGGTTGGAAAGGTCTAATAAATCCAACCAACCAAAGAAATAAAAAGTAGTGATCACAAAAGCAAAGGCTATAATATTTTTTAACCCTGATGAAAGCCCGTTCTTGATCCGGGATGCACACATTTCATAAGCAAAAAACCCAGCATCGATCAGAACCATTAACGGGATGGTTCAATAGTAATAGGCCTCCGCAAACATCGTGTTTGTCACGCTGCTGGCCTGAAGAGCTGCGACTTGTGCAGCCAATTCGGCAATTTGTTCTTCCACGATCTGTTCCCTTCGTTTTTTTTTATTTTTCTCCCGTGTCGCTCCGCGGGCATTCTGATTTGCCATTGCGGCTTGACCGCTTTAGCAGAGCCTAAGCGTGCTGATTATTGCAAATTTCATGGTCTTTTTAATGAATAGATTTTGGGGTCTATGCCCTTATAACTTTGAAGCTAAAGAACAAATGAAAAAATAATTATTATATTTTTCCTTGCTTTAAAAAATTTCTGTGAATGGGGAAGAGCAATCGAGAGTTTGGTTTTTATTTTTTTGAGATTTAAAAACTGCAGGTGGCGCTCTGCCCGCTTTGATGATCTTGAAATTGCGGTTGGTTTTGCGTTTTTTTTGCTGTGAGTGGACTATCGCGGCCCGAATGAATAAGAATGAGATGTCGGGATCTGTGATCCGCGAGGGCTCTCTGCCTAGAAAAGTGAGGAATGCATGCGAAAACGTATCGCAGTGATCGGAGCTGGGCCATCAGGGCTTGCACAATTACGTGCATTTCAATCCGCCGCCAACGTAGGCGATTAAATTCCAGAGCTGGTCTGCTTTGAAAAATGGGCCACGTGGGCGGTTTATGGGCCTATGATTGGCGTACTGGTCTGAACGCAAATGGCGAGCTACGTCATGGCTAAATGTATCGCTATCTCTGGTCAAACGGACCCAGAGAAGGCCTTGAATCTTCGGATTACAGTTTTGATGCGCATCCTGCTCGACCCATTGCCTCTTACCCGCCGCGTGCTGTTTAATTTGATTATATCGAGGGGCGCGTAAACGCCGCCGGGGTCAAAGATTGGTTCCGCTTTAACACGGTGATCCGTTGGGTGTCTTATGATACTGCCAGTGAAAAATTTCATGTCACTGCCTATGATCATAAAAAAGACAGCAGCTATACTGAGCGTTTCGATCAAGTAGTGGAGGCTCCGGGCTATTTTTCAACACCAAATATGAATATTATGAGGGCTTTAAAAGCTTTAACGGGCGGATTTTGCACGCTCATGATTTCAGAGATGCCCGCGAATTCACAGATCAGGATATCTTAATTTTGGGCACCTCTCATTCTGCAGAAGATATTGGATCACAATGTTGGAAATATGGCTGCCGCTCGGTGACCGTGGTGCATCGAACCGCGCCGATCGGGTTTGATTGGCCTAAAAATGGCAAGAAGTGCCAGCGCTAAAGCGCGTAAAGGGCAAAACTGCATATTTCATTGACGGAAGCAGTTGTGAGATTGATTCAATCATCTTAAGCACGGGCCACAAGCATTTCTTTAACTTCCTGCCAGATGATTTGCGTTTGGTCACGGCCAACCGGCTGGCTGCAGCTGATCTTTATAAAGGCTTGGCTTAGGTCCATAACCGGAAATTTTTTTGCCTTGGCATGCAGGATCAACGGTTCACTTTTAATATGTTTGACGCTCAAGTATGATGGGTAATGGATGTGATTATGGGTCGGCTTGTGATACCTCGGGATAATGCCCGTTTGCTGGCAGATGTGGCCGAGCGGGAGGCGCGCAAAGAGCTTAGCGATGATGCAAAATACGCGATCACCTATCAGGGGGTTTCCGTGATAATGGCTACAAGTCGGCGATCACTGGCAAAATGGCGCCGGTTCATCACACGCCTTGGAAAGAGGCGCTGGAGGATTCATTGGAAAGCTATCTTCAAAGCTGAAAGGCTTTAAGCCACGCAGGGCATCTTTGCTTCTTCGAAAGAGCTTTTTTCTTTTACCCTCGCAGCGATTTGTTCACTTTTGTCTTGCGTCATTGAACGTTGTGGATTGATGTTTCGAGCGCATGTAAAAACGATTTCGCCGATGAACTAGCAGAAAATAGCCAATAGGTTTCGTGACCCACGCACAAAATTATTGTGCCCAGATGCTCCATCTGCGTGCGCGCAACCGCGTCAATCGCGAACCGCTCGGGGTACAAATCAATTGGACAAATGCGCTCAAGCGCTCTGCGGCAACCAGAACCGGATATTTCCAAACCAACCCAATTATGGCTTTGATCTGTTGTATAAACGGCGCTTTTCATCAGGGTTTTAATCTGTTGCTCCGCGCGCCCGGTATTC
>MDTB01084362.1_pt1 | contig 21688 bp, 9 predicted proteins | sample 811161 | NCBI WGS metagenome assembly MDTB01 (sample SAMN05326650, study PRJNA326480) | marine metagenome | isolation source: seawater | place: Mediterranean Sea | collected 2009 | reverse complement strand
TTTGTCCTTCCAATCAGTTTGACTAAACAAAGATGAGACTAATAATAAGCCTATCATTATTTTCTTTAACATCTGTTTTCTCCTAAAAAGTTTTTTACACTAATAAATATATCAGTAATCCATTCTTATGAAAAATCTCATTGGAATTTTTCTAGATTTTGGAATTGGTTTTGATAACTTAGCTATACCTATTAAATCTTCAGCACCATCATATAAACCTATTTCAGTTACATACGTTGGAAAACCATCACTACCTGTTAAGTTAGCTTTTAAAACACCAGCACCACCTGATTTAAAAATTGACATATTTTGTGTTTGATTTAATTCATTTGGTAATGCAGTACAAACATACTCATGAGTTTTTATAGTGTGAACCCCTTTATAATTAACAGTATAATTACCACTGGTTACTTCTGAGTAATTATTTGTTCCATCATATGAACCAGTTTCAACAATTGTAAAAACACCTAGCTCATAAAATATATTTCCTACGTAGTTTACGGATGATGATAGTGATAGACTTGAATCAGATGATGATGGAGCATTGGGAGCATATAGATTACCATTAAGATCATCGACTATTTTAATAGTAGTTGCTGTTGAACTATCAGTTAATGTAAAACTACCTGGTTTTATCTTATCACCAAACTCATGTTGTGGTATAGATAATACAGATCCACTAACATAAAATTTACTAAAAAACATTTTATCTGTATTTAATCTATTTCCAGCAGTTGGATATGTATTATATCTCTTTACATGTTGACTATAATCAGAACCACTTAGGTATAAATTTATTCTAGCAAAATTGTAATTTTTTGATAACGTTTCTTCTGATGATCCCGATACAAAATTATATCGAGTAATTTCTGATTGATTTAAGTTGTAAGTCTTATTCGATACGAATTCGTATAGATTTACATTTTCCTCATTAAATTGTTTAAGCATCCCATAACACTAGTATGTTAATCTAACCTTAACAATTGCTTCAGAACTAAAGTTCTTCTCAAGAGCAGAACTCAATCTACCGATAGCCATTAACTCACCGGCCTCGTCAAATAAACCAACCTCTGTGATGTAAACTTGTGGATTATTGATCATATCAGAATGACGAATGTCATATTGAGAACCACTCCAAAATGTTAAATTTTGAGAATAATTAAATTCATTAGCTTTAGCTCTACAGAAATAATCATAGATGTATTGTTTTTCTTCTGATCTTAATGTTACCGAACCTTGTTGAAGAGCAGCAGCAAGTTTATGAGCATTGTCAGCAGCATCAGCAACTCTGAGATCAGGTGCTAATCCAGAACCAGCTGATCGAGCTGGAATAATAGGACCAACAGCCACTTGTCCAGGTACACCAGGCAAACTAGCAGACATCTGAGTAGCACTTAACACAAATATACCAGCATCAGGATAAAACAATCCATGTTCAGTAGTATCGGTAATGACACCAGCAGATCCTACTTGTATGGAATATCTTTCACCAAAAGGAGCAGCAGAAGCATTTGAATTTTTACTATTATCTGTTAAACTAACTGTAGTCCCAACACCGGCAGAAGTTGAGCCTGAAAAAGATAAAGTGAATGTTACAGGATTTAATCTATCTTTCATCTGTAATCTTTCAGCTACAATAAAATAAGCATCAGATTGAGTAACATTATTAATAACAAAACCTCTGTTTGATTTTAAAGCACTTCTATCCGTTTCTAATAAATTAAAAAATTGACCGTAAACAGCTTTAGTCTCACCCTCTTGAACTGTAGATTGATTAGCACTACCACTACCATTAATGTGACCATATGTTACTGATAGATGATCTTTAGAATTAAATTGTAGATTGTAATAATATTGACTTTGATTATTTGATAGCGAAGCAGTAGAAAGTAACGTTCCGTTTAATATACCAACTCCACCGTCACCGAAACCATCGGTTACCGTTACTTCGGTTGATACTACATCTTCTTGAAAATTAAAAGCTTTCATCATGATATTTTACTCCGTTATCCACCTTCACCAAAACTATTACCACTATTAACATCGGTATTAGTTTGTACAGTGATTGTTACTTGAACTGGTGCTGCTCCATCACCAACTAATTGTACTCTAACAGTTCGAGTAACTTGATTATCAATTTGTCCAGCTTGAGCATTTAGTTGTAGTTCAACTCCATTAGCTGATCTTTTATCAACATCAACTGATTTAAAATTATTACCAACGATAGTTTGACCACCTATGGTAGCAGTCAATCCTCTGTGATCTAATATTGTAAACTTAAACTCTGAATCGGTTAGTTCGGTTCCAGCAGAGAATACTCTTGGTCTCAATACAATTGCTGTACTTTGAATACCACCAGGAATATGTTGTATGGTTCTTGTCAAACCATCTGGTAAATCAATAAATCCGTAGTTCTGTATACCACGTTCACCAGTTCCAAACAATTTTGATCTTAGAAAAACATCATCATCAGGTACTGCTTCTAATTGTGGTAAGCCTGTAATAGCTTTACCATAAGCATCTGAACCAGATGGATGATTTGGATTGTATAAATTATAATCTACGCCTGTATCACCAAAAGCATATTGCGTGATACCTAAAGGTTCACCTTGTCTTAACTTGTTTCGACCAAGTTTAGTTAAGATAGCGTCTACGATTACTGTGTCATTATTTAGAATACCCATAATTAATCCTATTTAGTAATAAATATAGTGAAAAGTAAAAATACCATTATCTTCTTTATCTGTTCTTAATTCTAAACTGGATAGTAAATGGTCCTCTTATTTTTGTAAATTTTACTGTCATTGAACCGTCCTTACTACGAGCAGCATTTATACTAGCAAGTTTTTGAACTTTTGTACTACCAGCTTTTTGTTTTATTGTTCTACCAATTACTCTAGCACCAATCATAACTTTACCAACCTGTGGTGTGATTTTTAAACGATAATCTGAAATAGCACCGGTTAAAGAAAACTTAGTGTTTTTAATTCTAGTATCTGTATCAAACGTTTCTGATAATAATTCTTTATTTCTTCTAAATAACTTAAAAGTAGCCTCTCCTACACCACCACCAGCAGAATCCAATCTCAACCTCATTTGTTGTAATTCTTTTGATATAGGTCTATCAACCTTCAATCTATTTAACGTGTCTGATCCACGAACATTTATAATATATGCTGGTATCTTTGGTTGTGGATCATTTTTTATTGGATCTTGTGTCGGATTAGAACCATCGTGTTGTGTTCCTAAATAAGTTAATCTTAATATCTGATCTTTACTTGTACGAGCATTTATATAATGATTTGATGGATAAGTTATATTACCGTCATTATCTGTTTTGAAAAATTTTGTTCTACCAACCATTCTACCTTGTACAGTAGCATCACCGGCTGAACCAAAAAATGAATTATAAACATATCGATGTGGATGTTCTTGATCTACAAAATGTCTATTTGTAAACGAAGTAAAAACATCATGATGACTTTGTGAATTAATAAATAATTCTGTATCGCCTATGGTTTTAAAAGTAAATCTATTTTCAAATTTATATGTGTTATAATCACCAAAAACACCAGGATTAATAGATTTAAAAAATCTTTGATTACTAGCAGTTCCAGCATTTTTAGCAATATGATTTTTAGGACCTAAGAAAAATTCATTCATTTTTTCTGCTGTAGCACTAAAGTTATTTGGTAATTTAGATTTACTAGTGTCAACCATTTCTATATTAACTGGTGAAGTATTTATATCGTGAATAGAACTATTTAATGTTGGTTCATCCCATTGATCAGCATCTATCTTACCATCAACTACCTTATTATTAACAAATGAATTTAAAGTCGGCTCATCCCATTGATCAGCATCTATCTTTCCATTCACTACTTTATTATTAGCAAATGAAGTTATTGTTGGTTCATCAGAATTATCGGCATCTATATTGCCTTCTTTATAATTGTTATTAGCAAAAGATGTAAGTGTTGGTTCATCAAATTTATCAGCATCAATGACACCAATGGCTTTGTTTGGATTTAACTTTGGTGTTAGTTTCATTTTTCTACCAATCTTTGATCTAAACAAAGTGTCATTTTTTACATCATAAAACATTTCAAAATTAGTTTTTGCTGGTGTTAATACTTCTAATGTATCTTTTATTTCATCTGTTAATAAATTTTCTACAGCTCTTATATTTGCCTCAACATCAACTCGTATCTCTGGATCATCAATAAGAGCTTTTCGTAATTTCATTAAATCTTCATATGTATCACGATTGTCTTCATCGGGATCACCAATAAAATCATCAACACGAAAATCTGGCATAGAATTCATTACTAACGTATCCACAGCATTTACGTAAGATACATCTCGACCAAATCTATTTGTATACTGTCTTTCAGATTGACCACTTGCATCTGTAGGATCTGTTACAGTTCCTTGATCAGGATTTAACTGTCCCTCAATAGTCATCACAGGATTTAAATTAGTTTGATTATCATTTGGTAAAACATCATTTCCTTTTATAGATAATCTATAAAAAGTTTGTTCTGTCATCGTGGTTGTGTAATTAAAATTATCTTGTGATGCTATTAATATAGAATAATCTTTTATATTTTGTGGATTAGCATCGTGAACTTTTAATGAAGCAGAATTTGGATTTATAGACCAATTAACAATGTTCTCATCAAATGGATATCTGTAAATTAAACTAGCAACTGAACCAGTAATTTGATTAGCAACAGTACTACGATAATTTAAAGTGTGTTGTTTAAATTTAGACATACTAACTGCAACATCCCAAGTTCTTAATTCAGCCAGTGAACCACTTAAAGTTTCACCGACAAATAAATTATTTAATTCTTTAGATACATCTTGATTTACAAAGTTATAATTAGCACCAGATATAGCACAAGACATACTAGTAGCACTTACGTTTAGTATACGATCATCATCTTTTTTAGCAATAAACATGTGATAGGACTGTGTGTTTTCATTATAAGGTGATGAACCAGTTACAATTCCCCTTTGTAAAAATACATTATAAATACTCCCATTTTGAAAGTCAACAAAAGGTGAAGACATTGATACAGCACTATTAGCTATGGCACCAGAACCACTATTACTTGTATTTAACCTAAATTGTAACTGACTAAAATCAGTTGATGACGCTGATGGTATCAGTCGTAAGTCCCATAGATCATTATTTGATCCACTTGATCTTAATATTGTCTGATTATTTAATGACTTATCAGCATTAAAAACAAACTCTACACCATTTGGTATAGAATCATTTCTCCACCAATCCACACCAAGTGAGTTAGTTCCTCTAAAATTTATCATTGGAAATGGTTCTATATTTTGTACATAAGAAACGTTTCCTTGAATATTGGTAATACCCTCAGTAAAATCTTCAGCAGTGTTTGTTATTATCGTTGGATTATGTTCAGCAGTTGAACCACCGTATTCATGTAGTTTAAAACCATTGGAGTCAAATCCATAAAGATTTAATAAACTATTTATTGCCTCAGTTGTTCCCTTTACTTTGTAAACATACATTAAATTATTTAAAATCTTTTTCCAAGTAGAATTTATTACTGCTTGCACACCTACTTCATCCCCAGCAACACTTGTGGCATAATCTTCTATGGAACTATCTTTATTCTGCACATTTAATAGTTCCCACCCAACAGTATCGCCTAATATTGGTAATAAATTATCTGGCATTGAATTTGGATTTGTATATCCTAATTTGTAAAAATTTAAATAGTTGTCAATGTAGTTTCTCAACAAATCAAACTGCTCACCCAACATGTTTACAAATTTTCTCATCACCTCATGCTCACCTTCTGTTCTAATTGACATGGGTAAATTATTTACCAATGAGTGTATGTTATCATTATCATATAAAGATGCTGAAGCATATATACCACTGTACCAATTATTCCATTCATCTGAACCCGCATAGCTTCCACTTGGTGGTCTATACACAGTTGAGAAAGGATGAACATTTGTTGGATCTTTATAAGATACATGAACATCTGTAAACTTAATATTCATAGCATGACCAGATGGAATGGCACTAGAACCAGAAGCTAAAAGAAATATTGGAAATAAATCTCCTTGTGGTAATACTGATCCTGTAATGAATGTAAATGTGTTACTAAGATTATTTCTATCTACTACTGATGGAAAGATGTATTGTGTTTGTTGACCTGAACTATCTCGTATACCATAAGCAAAACCATCACCAATACCACCTGTTGTTGAACCACTTCTAACTTCTTCTGAACTACTTAGTATTTGAACTTGTGTTGAAGTTTCACTGTAATCGGATATGTCATATATATCTTTACCTCTTCCAGGTTGACTACTTGCCGGTCTAAAATAATTTTGTCGTGATTTAAAAATATATCTTCTATATTCTGAACCAGTCACACGTGGATTTATTGGAGCAGAACCACTAAAAGCAGTAAATGGTACTTGATAATTTCTACCATAATCATAATCAAAATATTTGGTTGTACCGATAGTTGTATTTGAAAGACCACCACTTATTTGTAATGTTTCATTATTACCATGTGCTTTTGCTATAAAACTAAGATATACAAAATCATTTGTGTTAAAAAACGGTGGTTGTTCAACATTGTATATATCAGTGAATACGTGTAGATTTTCTCCCCCATCTACATTCTTTTTGTAAACAATATCAAACCCATCAGCACCACTACCAGATATCTTAACGTAATTATTCTCTTGGGTATTTTTAAAATTATTTCCAGCTAAATTTGTTCCTAATCCTGGCGCAGAATTTGGTGATGTTTGCTGATTGTCGTTGTACATAAATCTTTCATAAGCAGTAAATTTTTCTTTTTCTGCTGTTATCTTAGATAGTAAATCTTCTCTATGCTGTCTTTCATCATCTGAACTAGAGACTACTAAAGAAGCAGTTAATTGACTGTGCAAACCTTCTAGTTTTACAGCTCTATCTTTAAAATTTTCTAATTTAGTTACAGCAGAACCAAAGAAAACATGATTAGAAAACTCTGAAAAATCTATGTTTAAATTTTTGTCTTTTTTATTTTTTGTTACTTCATATATTGTATTAAGAGAACCACTTTGAAGATCAGAATATGTTTGGTCTTCATCATTAACAAAACTAGTTTCAGGTAAAAAACCAAAGTCAATACTCAATCCTCTACGAGCACCTGTAGCTAAGTCGTCTTGATCTACAAAAGATATTTGTTCGAGTTGTGATTCTAAAACCTTTTTTACTATCTTTATGGTTTTATCATAAAGTGGTATGTTTCCAGGAAAAGGTCTGTTTAGTTTTAAAATAACACTTGTATTATTTTCTTTTGTTTCATCAATAATATAATTGTTGATTGGAAGCAATCTACCTTGCGGTAACTCTACGTAACACTCAAAGTTATAAGCCGTGTTTCCATCTTCTGACAAACCTAAAAAGGCTTGCACCAAACCTCTATTTGATTCTATATCATCAGACTGTTCACTATTTAATCTTATTTCTAAACCACTTGGAGAAATTTCTGCTAAATAATACTTAAATTGAACAAATCTTTGTAAAAAATCAAATTGAAGAGTATATTCACCAGCCGAAAAATTTTCTCTATCCAACAGTTCATTTGGTCTTAAAAATATTTCACCATCTTTAAGATAGTAATCAACAGATTTAGTTAAGATGTAATCATTTTGATATGATCCATTAGAATTAACAATCATCTTTGCAAAAGGTGCTGCTTCTAAATCTTGCCCTAAAGCAGATGGTATTTCATAACTAGCTGAACCAGTTATTAAACTTCTTATATCATCACTATGAGTACCTATAATTTTCATTAATATGCCTGTTTATCTTTTTTATCTTCTAACTTTGGTATTTCCATTTCATTTGCTTTTTCTAAAGGCAGTTCTTCATCTTTTTCCAAAGAATAATCACCTATCATAATACCAACTGCATCTGATTGTCCTGTATTCTGTATTGTATAATGTATTGAATTTTTAGGATTAAGTTCAACCATACAATCGTTATCACCTATAAGTATATCGGTAGCAAGACTATCAGATGGTAAAGATATTCCCTCTAAATTATTTTGATTGTTAATTATTTCCATTTTTTCAAAAATATCATTAGTGATAAAATGGTAAATATCACGTGGTTTTTTAAATATTCTAGTAGTTGATATATCAACATTACTATTATTTTCACCATAACTTCCATTTTTAAACTTTTCAAGAAATTTAATTGTATAATTTTTTTCTAAAAAATCATCACCAGTAAATAAACTATCTCGTTTTACAGTTTTTAGAGATTTTATATATTCAGATTCTTCATCAATTCCACCAATAATAAGATCATTTGTTTTAACCGATAATGGTAAAGTGGTAAAATTATTAGCACCAAATATAGAAAAATTTTGAAGTTCTTCTTGTGGATCATTAATCACAATATTTGTATTTATTAATATTGTTTCAAGTAAGTATTCTTCACCATTTGAAAGTCTAAATATCACAGTTTTTATATTTTTAACACCTGGAGTTAAATACGTATGTTCTGTTAAATCCATAGCACCATCTTTTCTAAAGTATTTAGCATCTCTTATTATTTGTAATAATCTTTTTGCTTGACTTCTATCAAAAGTCTCTTCTTCTTGATCATATAATTTAAAAAATTCAGTGTTTAAAATTTCTTCAGAAGAAAGTTTTTCTTCTTCATCATCCCATTGAACAACATGATATTTAAAAATATTAGAATCAAAGGATGCACCATTTTCATCTAATCTAACATCTTGTTCAAAAAGATTAACACCAAAAAATATTTTTAACGGACTAGAGGAATTGAAATAATTAAAAGTTCCAGGTTCATAATAAATAGGTAAGCCTTTGTTTTGCATTTCTCCTGGTACTTCAAGTCCAATATTAGGATCTTCTTCAGTTGAAGAAAATGCTACACCTACATATCTGTTCAGAGGTTTTCTAATCTGAGGTGGTAAGAGTAAAGGTTCGCTAGAAACCCAATCAAAATCTGTTTTTATTCCGTTTACTTCCATACCCATACCAGAGTGAGATGGACCTACTTTAGTCCATTTCCATTGCTGTTCAGGACTAAGAGAACCAACTTTACTAAATCTAGGATCTTTGTGTAAATTTGGTGACCACTTATACTTAACAAAATGTGGTTCACCTAAACTTTTATTAGGAGTAAAAAGACTATTTTTAATTGCTCTGCCAGCAGCTCTAAACCATCCAGCTCCAGCTGCTGCTAGAAAACTTTGTTTAATTATCTGAACATCAGTAACTTTCCACCAACCAGCAAGATGCACTCTTGGATCTGGTTCAAAAAGAGGTGTATTATCACCACCCCAAGTTGATTCCACTATAGGATTAATAAATTTAAATTGAGGATGTGTATCATCAGGAAATTCAATAAATCTTTTTTGTGGATCATTTTCAATTGATCTGTGCCAATGTATGTCATTTACTATATCTAAATTTCTATAGACATCAAAACCAAGACCAGCAAGTAATACTGGAAGCCCCCACACATCTCTTGCCCGATATCGATTGTAAACTAAACCAGCAGCGCCTTGATCACCTACAGTATGTTCTTCATTTCCTGTATAGTATGTTATTTCATATAAGCTGTCTGTATGATATTTAAATTGATCAGCTGCAGTATCTATGCCTGGACGATCTTCAAACGGAAGAAAATTATTATCAGTTGGAATGTTTGTTTCACCTATTCCACCTTTCCAATCACCACTTATAAAAGAATCACCTTGAGGTACGTTTATATAATATCCAGTATTACCTGCATTATTACCTAGTTTAAATACTCTTCTGCCATCATTGTCTGTACCAGTTGAATGCCATAACCCAAACATTGGAGCATATCGCATTGGTCCATGATCACCCCTACCACTGTCATAAATTTTATTACTTACATCTGGTGGTTTTGTATTAAACCCTCCTGTTATTATTGCTGTTAAATTTTCTTCGGTATTATCAACAAATCCAGCAGGAGGAGTATCTGGTTTTATTTCACTTGGAAGCACATCCTCTCCTATACCTAATATTGCCCCATCAACATAATTATTTTCTAAAATTCTTATCATTCTACTTTGTGTTCTATGCTCTTCCCAAGTACCAAGAGTAAATTTATATCTATCTATTTCTGTTTCTATAATATTAGTGTATTCCTCCCATAGATTTTCTTCGTCCATATCATAAAGAAAAATACCTGGTTTACCTATAGACGGATATAATGGTTCTTCTTTAAAATTAAATCTCATTAGAATGCCTGTTGACTTTTTTTGGTTTCTATTAAATCAACATAATCAATTATATCTGTTTCTAATCTATTTTGATCATTTAATTTAACTGTAAAATCTACATTGTTTTTAATTTTATTCATTTCTATTTTGTCTACTGCTCCATCATCTTGATCAAATTCAAGATGTAACATTAAATTAGCATCATTATCTTCACGTGTTGTAATTGACGCATTCTCATCACCATACTGTAATTCATATCCAGGCGGAAGTCCAATTGAACCCGATACCTCTTGAAGTAATCCAGCTTTACTAAACTTTGGTAAACTAGGCCACCTGTACCCATCTAACCACTCTTGACTAGCATCTACATCTATAACTAGTTTCTCCCTTTCAAATGTTACAGATTCAGGACCTTCAAATGGTGGTATAGTTTCTCTAGTTATCCCAACTCTGCTTTCCAACGAGTAATTTTTTGGGATTATATTGTTCCAAAAAAGTGGTTCAGTTGGAACGTTATGTATATCACTATTAAAACCTAATTGTTTATACATGGGTTTAACACCTTGAAAAACCTTTACCGAAGAAATATCGGTATCAGTAAGAGCTGTATTTTCAAAGACTCCATGATAGACATCATCTATAACTCCATTATGTATTAATTTATCACCATCAAATTTTTTTGACATATAAGGTGATAATATTTCTTGATTAAAAAGATTTTTATCATATTTAGCTAAAGTATCAATCATTGTTATAACATCATACTCATTGTATTTTTTAAAAGAACGATATAAATTTTTAGTACCTGTTTGTAAATTATAACCAGCTAAAGCAAGTAATGATTTAAAATGTGAAGACTTTTTTGATAAGCCTCCGATCAACATAAAATTATTATTTTCAAAAACAGGTGAGTCTTCGTATTCTTTAGCTGGATTTACAATTATATTATTTGTAAATTTTTCCCACTCTAATACACCTTTTTTTTCTTCTAAATTTCTAAATTTTATGTTTATATTTTTTATATAAAAAGACCACTGATTATAATAAAATGTACTGTCAAAAAATCCACCTGGTGGTACAAAGTATCTATCAGCATCTAATTTTTTATCATGTTGTGTTAACCTTACATATAATTTTACAAATTTATTGTTACCACAATATATTTCGTCTGATATTTTTTGCCAACTATTAGTACCATAATAAAATTTAGTTGTTTTTATTGAATTATTAAAATCAGCTTCATCAGTTGGTAAACCAGTTGTCTCATCAATCATTGGTCTAATTCCCTCAATTCGTAAAATATATTCAGATGGTGTATTGTAAACAAATTCAGCATTAGGATTTTCTTCCCATTGACCAGTACCATCCTCACTTGAACTCCATAAATAATATTCCTGTGGTGATGATAAACCATTTAGTTGTTGCCAAAGTTCAGTTCTTTCCCAATTAGAATCTCCATAGTCAAAACTCCAAGCACCAGTTTCATCAAAAAAAGTTTCTGTTGGTATTCGATTCCAATCACCCTCATAATAATATGGATTAGAATTATAGTTATCTGGATTTTGAAATTCAGAATTCATCCATTGTCTATATCCTATTGTATACTTCCATTCACCACCAGGAGATAAAGTATTATCACCCAAAGGAAACAAAGTTTCATCAAATACATTAGGTCCCCAAGTTATACTTTGACTTGTTTTTTCTGTTATTATCCATGCACCAGCTTTATTAATTTCTCCATAAATATCTTTAGTACTAGCCCCCACAACATATGGACTGGTTTGACCTCCATAAAAAGCTGTCCAAAGAGTGGTATTGCTATATGCAGTGTCCATTAAATTATTATGATAACTACGTAACTCACTAACACTACTAGGTGGTATGTCTTCTAATTGTTCAGCAGTTGATGGGTGTGGTGGAAAGACAGAAGTAATATTATTAATAACACCGTTTCCTGGTTTTTGTTCAAAAGATAACACATCGGGTGGTTCATTAGAAAACTGAACATTATTTAACATCGGTGGTAATTCTGGTGCAGATGGAATAGCATCTATTTCAACAACACGATTATATTGATTTTCAAATGATGGCAACCAAGCATCAAATTCTACTTTCATATAATCATTTTTATCAGGATCCATTACAACACCAACAACCATTTCTACACCACCTTCTCTATTAGTTTCATTAAGATCATTTCGAGCTGGAAAAACAACTTGTATTGAATTTTCTTTTGAATCTGGAGAATCAGCTGCGGCTTCTATATTTTTTCTTATATGATTTGCTGCTTTATATGGTGCTCTAAGAAAATATTTATCTTGATTAGGACCACCACCATCAACAAATGTTACTCTGTCAATATTTTCTTGAAGACCTATTAGATATGAAAATTTTGGTAAAGCAGATTGAATTTGAAAAGTCTCGGTTATTTCTAAAATACCAAAATCAGAACTAGCATCTCCGCTATTTCCTAATGTCGATACCACTGTTGGTACTTCAATCCAATTGGCTTCTATATACGCCATCGCATCTACTAAAGAATTACCATTTGAAAGTGGTGGAAAATAATTTGACAACTCATAAGCCTTCTTAAAAACTAATCCTTTTATTTGATAAAATCCAGGTAAAGCATATGTGTGTTCAAAATTAAAACTACGATCAAATTCTTTTGGATTATCAACAAATTCTAAATCAGTGCCATCACCCCAATCTAAATTAGTAATGTAATAATTAAAATCTTTTATCTTAATATTAGCCATATCAGAATCCTGGTCCGTCTACACCACCCCAATCTAAAACTGTATATAATTCTCCAGAATTTGTATTTAGATCATTAATTATAAATCTTCCTATGTAATTTTCAGGATCAGATTCTACAGCTGTGGTATAATTAATATTTACTGGATTTGAAACACCTGAATCAATAACACTTAGTTCAGGTAGACTACCTTGTGGTAAGCTTGGAAAAGCATTTTTGTTAATTTTCATATAAATTTTTAATTGATTATCACCATTAAAAAATTGTCTTTTTACCCTAAGTACAATCACACCACTGGTATCACTAGAAGTATATGATTGAAGCAGTTCATCATTAGATAGAATTTCTAAGTCAAAATTAGGAAACTCATCTTCTTGAAAATCTTGTCTAACTAAATAATTACTTGATAGTGAACTGTAATATTCTCCCACATCTCCTGGTGGTGATATTGGCATTTGATGTGTAACAATTGTTATAGTATGAGCTACTTCAAAGATTGTACGTATTTGAGCCAATGGAATTCTAGGCCACAAACTAGTTTGATTATCAGCAACGTCTTGTAAAAATTCAGAAATAGAATCATTATATTTTTCAGGATCAGCAACAATATTTAATTCCATCCGATCATTGTTAAAAACGTCACTTACACTAACTGAAAAACCATCACTAAACCACCCCCTTACATCTTCTTTCCATTCATCCGATTCATCACTGTAGTGAGTGTCTATTAAAGAATTTACCTCTTCTAAACGATCTGGATGTTTCATACCAAAAGCAGTTACGAACTCAGCTGCTGGTATAATTTTTATGATACGATATACAGGTGGTTGTTCATTTTCTCCAGCAGCAAATTCTTCTAAAGACCTATCGTATAATCTTTCTCCTATTATTGGACCCGTATTTCCAATAAAGGTTTCAGAACCTACTTCATCAAATATTAAATTAACAGTTCCCAATGCTGGATTCGCATCAGACTGATCAACAGTGAAAACTCCTACAAACGGTTGTACAGAATAATCCGATTTAATTGTTAATTGTATATATTTTACATACGATTCTTCTGATCTACTTGGAGCTGGATATGTCAATTGCATTGTATTAGCAGGATTACTACCTCTTGCAAAAGTCATACCCATACTTGCTAAAGACTGAAATTCAGTACGAACCTCTCCTTGTTCACCACGTGCTATCAAAGATTCAAATACATATTGTGGTAATTCCATTGTTGTTGTATTAACAGAAAATCTAAATGGTAAATCTCTATTTATTTTGTACATGGGTGCATCTATATGAGGTGACTGTTGTTTGGTTCTCCACCTATGAGTAGTGTTTGGTTCTTCTAATATAAATGAACTATCTTCAGCAGCAGTTCCACCTTTAATTATTTTTATATATGTCCCTCTCTGTGTATAGTGATGAGCAATAGTATGAAAAGCATCTCTAGTTCTGACAATTTGATTTGATAAATCACTAAAGAAATGAGGTATATTTTGATCAGGTCCACCTAAATTATATTCCTCACCTTGACTTCTTTGGTCAGGTGGTATAACCATTGTTAAACCATCTATGGAATAATCATTTGATATAACAGTTGGATCGTAACCCCAATCGATTTCCCAATAGTATTCATCAGAAGCATCAGGATCAACTTGACTATCCCTATCAACAGAAGTTACTTTAAATATTCCATTTCTACCTGTACGTGATCCCACTGTATATCCTGATGGTGGTGATGTAGATGATCCAATAACAACTGCTTCATACTGATCTTCTTGTGGGTCCTCACCATTGTTATATGCTACAGCATCAGCACGTGAGTTTATTTCAGTTATAACAGGCATACTTAATGTACCTCTTATTGGTGAATCAAACTCATTCCAAATTCCATCAGAGACAGCACCCATCCCAAGAACAGTTGATGAATCAGGATTTGGATTTCTACCTATGAACTTAGCACCATTTACACTAAATGCTGTACCTGGTAGTGGTATTTCTCCTAGCTCAGCATTGTAATCAGGTCCATTTGGTATAATATTTGTCCAATAAAAACTACCAGTCGTGTAACCATCGGAAAGTATGGGTGTCATTGTTAAACCAGCTCCTAATGATACAGCCAACGAACCACTATAACCCGAAGAAGCAACTCCATCATTTAATAAAATTCCATCATATCCCCAAATTAAACGATCTGTAAATTTATCTCTATATTCCCCAACATCTTGTAATATAAAATCATTGTAACTATGTATGTAGTAAAACAATCTTGTATAATTAGCATATATTTGCCAAATACCACCTGGATATTCAACAGTGTGATCTATAAAATGTTGAGCATTTGTTGAAGAATTTCCGAATCTAGATAAACCTAATCCAGTTGTTATTATATCACCATCTGCATTTGTTACTTGCTGCATTCCGTGCATACTTTGAAACTGCTCTAATCTTTCAGGATCACCAAATGGATTATCACCTTCATCAAAACTCACACTCATAGGAAAAAAAGTTTGTTGTTGATTATTGTTATCAGCATAAGAAAAATTTTCAAATAGTATATCAGATGCCAATGGTACTGTTAGCATAATAAATGGTCTAGTTGGTTTAATATTATTTCTAACAGTTTCAAATGAAAATGGTGATGCTTCTGGATCTGATAAATTATCAAAAGTTGTATCATCATTAAACATGTTTTCAGAAAAAAACGAAAGGGTGGAACCTGGTAGACTAGGGTGTTTTTCAGTCCATTCATAACTTGTTCCTAAAGCAACAAGTGCTTCAGTTTCGGTTATCTCATTATTTACTCTTGGTGTTAATTTTAAAATAGGATTTGGGTGAAATTCAGCAACACGTTCAATGTCTTCATTTGGCATAGAAAATGTAAAATCAGCATGATTTGAAACATATTGTTTTGTAGTTCCATCAACCCATCGTCTAAAGTAAGAATCTATGTCAGGTAATGCTTGGATATTTACTTGTGAATTTTTAGAATAAGCACCATCTCCTTGTATTTGTCCATTTGGTACACGATCAAATAAAATTGAAGAAGATATATTTAAACCAAGAAAAAAAGGTCTTATGGTATCTCTAAATAAAAAATTGTCTACTTTATCTTCTCTATCTCTACCACTCTCTCTCAATTCAATCTTCATATTAACTTTACCATTTACCGCTGTATAATATTCATCAGGATGTAATTTTCTATCATAGTAAAAAAACAAAGGCACTGTTTTTCCAGTATCATCGTTTTGAGTAAATGTAAAAGCATCTACAGAAAAATCAGTTTCTTCAGATATAACATGTTTATTATCTGAACGTACATCTCCTTTAGCAGTTTTAATTTCTTTAGAATCAAATTGTGAAATTCTGCTGATTGGATTAGAGGTTTGTAATTCCCAAAAACTCCTAAAGTTTTCTGTTTCAGTTCCTAGTTTAAATCTATGATCCGTGTCAGTTACACCAATTTGTCTTCGACCTTGCCATGGTTCGTTGACAACCAGGTGATCAATTGTCCTACCTTCAAAGTCAATACTTTGACTATAAGGACCAATAGTTTGAAAATTACTTTCAGTTATATCATCAAGATTTTTACCTTCAATAATGATGTCTGACATGACTATACCTTAAAACCACGAGCTCTTAATAAATCACTTTTACTAATTATCTCCACCTTACATTTATTACCTAACCCGCTTTTAGCAGAATAATTATCACCAATTCTTTGTCCTAACCAATATTCAGGATTTCTATTACCCTCAGCAACAGCATAACTACCAGCTTCATTTACAGTAGGATCATAGGAAGCACATATAAAAAACCACTCATTTAAATTGTCTGTTGGTATCTGAGCATTTATATGAGAGTCTCTAAACGATGGTAAACTGTTTGAAAAAGCTATTCCAGCATCAACCTGCTCTTGTGTTCCATATTGCACTTTTCCTGATATCGTAGTATTAAGTTTATCACGATTATGAATTGCTACAGAACTGTCATATAATTTACCACCACTCTGCTCTTGTTCAAAAGATTGATCAAAAACAACCAATCGCACCATTCGTCTACTTATTAACTGACCAATGTTGTTTTCATCAGTTCGTGTGAGAGTCTCTAATCTAAAACTAGAATCTTTTTTTATTAATGGATTTCCCAACGTAAATAAATTACCACCAGTTGAGCTATTTATAAATCTTACCCACATTGTTACAGTAAATCCATTAACTGACCATTGTGGTCCAGTATATGTATTTGTTGTAGTTGTGATGATTTCTGGACTTGTACCAGACATAGGTGTCCAATTTGGATCATAAGTAGTTTCGGTTGTTGTTACTTCTCTAGTTTCAATTTTTGTTAATGGTGCGACATCATCAATACCTCTGATTAAAATAGCTTGATTTAATCTTCTTAATTTTAAAAACCCTTCTGATTTATTTTCATACTCTGGTAACACATCAGGTATTTCTTCTATAAAAGCATCTACATCAACTAGATATTGATTTAATAAATTTCTAAGAGCTTCTAATGATTGACCGGAATTCTCAGCAGTCTCCTCTTCTATAGTTCTAATTATAAAAGCACTTAAATCATCAGGACTATAATTTATACCATTGTACGAATCAGGATCTGAAATTGTATCTATCACACCATCTCCATCACTATCTATAAAACCAGGAACGTCATCAATTAAATCATCAATCGTAGTTGTAAAGAAATCATTTATTTGATTTTGTCTTTGTAAGTTATTAGGTAATAATTCAGAGATTACAGTATCTAAAATTTCTCTTGCTTTTTCAGGTGATATTTTTTTACTGGTTTTTGCTTTTGTTAATTGTGATAGATTAACTTTATTAATCCACGCATCAGGTTTTTGTTTTAAATCACCCTCTGAGTTTTCAAAGTATTTATGTAATTCACCAAAAGGAATATAAATAGGACTTGTTTGGAATCTTGTAAATTCAAATCTATAAGTTGTAATTTCTAAATGATATAGTGATGTTTCTGTTGGATCTCCATTTTCATCTAAAGTAAATTCAGGTGGATCTAAATCACTAGACGGTATTCTTGAACTTGGAGTATGAACTGATATACTTAATTTATCATCAAGAGTTTGTTGTAAGTCAAATGTACCATTAGTATTTGCTGCTTCTACTATACTCCCACTTATATCAAGCACCACTTGATTTAAAGGATTTTCATCTGTCTGATCATTATAAAAATCTTTAGCATTTTCTGGTGTATTTCTGTCTTTCTTAAAAAAGATTAATTGATCATCTTCAGAGGTTCTACCAGTTGAATATCCAACACCTGTTTCAGAAGTGGTTGTCTGTAAAGATTCAATGCTAAGACCACTAGTATCTATTGCAGGATCAGAGAAAAACTTTTCATATATTTTATCTGCAAGTGTTTCTTTAATTTGATTTTCATCAATTTGAAATGCTGGTTGTAGTGGCTCTGGTGGTGGTAATGTTCTTCTAGGAACAACAGTTCTAGGAGTTGTAACAAATCCATTGGTAACAAAACCTTCATCATCTTCAGTAGCCACTGTCTCATAAGCATCACTTGGATAATATATGTACTGATAGTTTATTCTGAATTGTGTAAAACCACCTAATAGAGATTTAGGTACTCTTATCCTAGAATGTTCTGGTGTTCTTTCATATTCATATGGTAGGTTTATCTCACCCTCTAACTGATCTATGGTTATATCAAACCTATCAAACATATGTTGAATAAAACCAGCATCTTCATTTAACGGATCAATACCGTTTGAGCTAGCAATAGGTATTTGACCAGCATTAATGGTAACAGCAAAATAAATCTCTTTACCAATTGGATCTCCATTTGGATTATCCCCTTCATAATAATCAACCCATTGAAATAGTTCAGGCATTATACCTCACCTCCAAATCCAGATAATGGTAATTGGACTGTTGATGGATTGTCAATTAATTGTTCACTTAAACTTTCGTTAATCAATTCAAGTAAAGTAGCATCATCCTGTGATAGCTGTTCAACAGTTAACATATATTGATACAATGCTTGCATTCTTTCAGAATTATAACTTCTATCACCAACCCATTGAATAAATTTAAAAGATGATTCTCCATCTAGTTTATAACTTATAGAATTATCAGCAAACAATTTAAGTATTCTTTCCCTAACATTGTCTCTCAATAAATCGACATGAAGAACACCATTTTCTTCTGTAGCACCATAACGACTATCAATTAAAATATGTTTTATATCCCCATTTGATTTTGGATTATAAGCAATTTTAGCATTTGTAAAATCTAATTGTGATAATATATTTATAGGTTGTCCAAAATAAGTACCATGTAAATTTAAAACAATTTGTTGTGGAAATTCTTGTGGTAAACTTGAATTTTCTTTTTTACTTAATGTATAAACACATAAGTGTTGTTGAACTGAATCATATTGTTCTTCAGGTATTTCAAATTCTGTTAATCCACCATCATTGATAAAATCTATTGCTGTTAAAAAATTTTGTTGAGTTGGAAAAAATAAATCAAAAGGAGCACTGTCAAAATCAAAAGCATTACCAGCATCTACAATCCTACGTAATACATCACCGTATATGTAAGCATTGTATATTGAATGTAAGGGATCAAATGCTGTTAAGAAATTAGAAAGATTAGGTTCTTGAGATATTGGATCTTTAACTCTTTCTAAAAAGAAATTGTATAATTCATCTAACTCATTCTGTGTCTGATTTATCAATGGTGTAAAATTATTTGACTGAGCAATAACAGGTTGCATTGTTTGCCAAGAAGCACACCAATAGTAATCTCTAACCACTGCATTCCATTTAGTACAATTATTACCTTCATTAAAAAACACACAGTTGTTACAATTTCTACCACTTAATAATAAAGGGTGTCCATTTTGATTATTAGAATTTTGATAGGCATCGGGCAAACTTGCTGGTATTTCTTCTATGGGTTCTTCTTCATACATTCTCGTTGAAACTATGTTTGGATTATCTAAACCTATATAACTGATTTCCCAATATCTACCCAATTGATTTTTAGGATCATCAATCATAATATTGTAAGTTACACCACTGACTATTTCAATTATTGAATTTTGTTTAACTGATGAAATATTTTTATCTTCACCTTTATTCTTAGCAGATGAACTTTTAAATAATTTAAATTTTTTCTTTTTCTTTTTCTTTTTCTTTCCACCTTTTTTCATTTTTTTAACAGTAGTTAATTTATATGAATTGACTATCGTATCGTTTTCAAGTTGATCTATCTGTATAACTGGTATATCTTTTAATACAGTGTTTACAAAGTTTACAATAGGCATTGTTTCCATACCATAGAAGTTTCTTAAATTACTACCATCGTAAACTTTAGTTACCTGAGTTGTCCTATTACTTGGTGTATCTGTGGTAGAAGTACTTAATACTGAAGACGAGGTATTATCAAGTTCGTCTTCTTCTGATCTAAATGCCTTTATGGCTTTAATTGTTGTAACTGTTACAATTGCTTGTGTTTCAACATTAAATATTTGAATTAATGAACCAACAGAAAATGGTGGTGGCTTATCAGGTATGGTGAAGTTACTATCAATAAGAGATATGTAACCATCTATATTATCAGCAGTAGCAGAACTAACAAGATTACCACCAGATAATAAAGTATAACTATAAGTTGTCCCTCTTACTAAATCTGATGTGTTGTCTAAATCTATTTGTATAGTTCCATATCCACCACCATAACTTCTCATAGATCCTGATGTATGATATGACATGTTAAGTCCTTAGTATGAATTCAAAACCGTCATCGTAAATGTGTGTTTGACCATCGTTGTGGTTTACCTTGAGCATTATTTTATAAGCTCTATTAGGTTCAAACGTATTTAAGTCTTGTGTGAAATACGGTGATATAGGATCACAACTCATCGTGGTGTATGAACTAAACGGTATGACATCTTCATTTGTTGCCATATCAATTATGGAATAAGATGCCGAACCTTCAGCAAAATAACTACCACTTACTGTTTGTATTGATGTTGAAAAACTCTTACCTATATATCGTTTACGAGCACCAAACCTAAATTTAACGGTTTCAGTTTCTTTGTAAGCTTCTCTTGTATGTAATTGATACACATAATTTTCTGTTTGACCAGATAAATCTAATGGTTGTAAACTACCTGTATTTGAACCAGTTGCTGGTAAATGATCATCCCATCGTAACTCTAACTTAGGTGAGTAAATTGTGTTGGTCTGCCTTGAAAAGAATTTTAAGTCTTCTGGTTCACCAGTTGATAAAACTGTAGTAAAGGTATGTGTTGTTAAATCTATTGATTCTGATATCGATGATGATGTTGTATTAGTAGTATGTTGAATCAGTGTAAGTGATTGGGATATCGATGAAGATATTGATGACGAAAAATGATTTACAGCATCTAATGATTGAGATAATGATGAACTTATCGATGATGACATATAATTAATCGATGTCAAGACATCATTTGATGTTGTTAATAAAGCATCATTACCCATACCACTATGAACCGTACAGTAGTAATACAAATCAGGTGTTGTATCTGAAACAACTAGTTGAGTATATGCACCAGCTTGACCATGTGTACCTACAACAGTTACACCAGTAGTATATTCTGAACCACC
>MDTB01160783.1_pt1 | contig 21698 bp, 22 predicted proteins | sample 811161 | NCBI WGS metagenome assembly MDTB01 (sample SAMN05326650, study PRJNA326480) | marine metagenome | isolation source: seawater | place: Mediterranean Sea | collected 2009 | reverse complement strand
GAAATGTTACCTGTTGGAGAGCTACTACAATAACTTGCATAAATCTTTGAGCCAGAAAAAATTGATGCCTGGCCTAAAAATAAAAGTAAAATTAATAATTTATAAATCTTCATTTTTTTTTCCTTTAATTTCCGATGTTGACGTAACGTAAGTTGTTTAACTTTTCTAGATTTGCCTCATCGACACTATTTGTTTGTAATCCGCTTGATGTTGTCGTTGAACTACTACAACCTGTTAACCCAATGATAGATATCGAACAAAATAAAATAATAATAATTGATTTCATTTCACACTCCTTTTTAATACATATTTTTATACTTTAAATGTTTATTTATGTCAAATTAATTAATTTTTAAACACATGTTATTCTATTTTTTTATTTTTTCTATTTGGTTTTTACAGCAATGGTATCTTTTAAGGTGCTATAATCATTTCTTTGTTTATGAAATTTATTTTTGATATGATTCGATAATAATAAGTTATATAGTACGTTAAACTATTTAATTTGTGGGGTTACAATAAAAATGTTAGTACGTAATTTTGAAAATAGTGGATATTTTAGGCCGTCGTATTCAAGTGGTGATGCCATGCAAAAGTTTCAGCGAAAGCGTAACGTGAAAAATGCGCAGTTGCTACGTTCTTCTTATGATGCTAAAACAGAGCGCGCACTTGCAAAACTTATCACAAACGAACGGAAAATTTTTCGTAAAGAACAAGCTGTTTCCACTCGAGGCTTCAATTTGCGGCTGCATGCCACAGTCGGCACTGATTATATCAACTTACCTGTTTTGCGACAGTTTCGAAAAAAACTAGTTCAATTAAAAGTAAAAAAAGATATGCTTGATTTTCTTCGACGGCATCGAAAAAAAGGGTGGTCGCCGCCATCTCAGGGTATCCGAAAAGCTAAAAAAAATGGGGCCCCATTAAAATCGTCTCGTCAAAAGTCGAAGTTTATGGCGACTTTTCCTGAGAAAAAATTAATGTCGTTTTTTTTTGAAGATGTTTCATCATAAGTATCTTTTTTTGCATTATAAAATCGCTTTATAAATTCACGATGATTTGTTGGTTTGCTTGACTTAAGCTTTTTATTGATATGACCATTGCTATTGGAATGCGATTGTTGTCTTGGTAAGATAAGGGGAATTTCGTTTTTATCGAAATGTATTTAGGAGGTTTTTATGGAGCAAGTAGTTGCGACTCAAATTCGCGTTGGAATGATTTTAAAAGTTGATGGTGATTTATACAAGGTGAATAAGACCCAACATGTAACACCTGGTAAGGGTGTTGCTTGTATGCAAACCAAATTAAAAAATATTTTTAATGGTAAAAATTTAGAAAAGCGTTTCCGATCAGCCGATCGTGTCGAGCGGGTGTCGGTGCTTTCAAAGCCGATGCAGTATTTATATGATGATCATAACGGGTATCATTTTATGGATTCTGAAACGTTTGATCAAATTACATTGGAAACGGATTTTGTTGGTGATAAAAAGTGGTATTTGGCTGAAGAGCAGGTTTATAACGTGGCTTTTTATGAAGCAACCCCAGTTGATATTGAATTACCTAGTTCTGTTGAGTTTACCGTAACAACTGCACCCCCAGAAATTCGCAAAGCAACTGCAAGTTCTTCATTACGGCCTATCGAGGTAGATAATGGCATGACTGTACAGGCGCCAGCTTTTATTAAGGAAGGTGACCGGATTAAGGTAAATACGGATACTGGTGAATACATAGAAAGGGTAAAATAATGGATGACGAGCGTATTCCAATACAGTGCCCTCAAGAATTGGCCAATGGGGTATATGCTAATTTAGGTGTGGCCAATTTTAATCATGAAGAATTTGTTCTTGATTTTATTTTTTTACAGCCCCATTCCAAATCTGGAGAAGTTCGTTCACGTATTTTGCTGCATCCCGATCACGTTCGACGTTTGGTGAAAATGCTCAAAACAAATTTGGATGAGTATGATGAACAATTTAGTCGTGGTGATGCTGATGAACACTCAGATGATGACTTTCCTCCAATTACCTTAAACTTTAATTGACGTGGATAAATTTATTAAACGTGCCATTTCATTGGCATATCTGGCCAATGATCATCAGGAATTTCCAGTAGGAGCAGTGGTTTTTAAAAATGATATTACTTTAGGGGAGGGGTATAATCAAAAAGAGGGTTCAAACGACCCTTCAGGTCATGCTGAAATTTTAGCATTAAGACAAGCAGCACATCATCAGGGCGATTGGCGATTAACTGGTGCTAGCTTGGTCACAACATTAGAACCGTGTCCCATGTGTTTGGGTGCCATTTTACAGTCTCGAATAAAAACTGTTATTTATTTGGCGAAAGATATTCGTTGGGGTGCGTGTGGTTCGGTTATGGATTTTTCACATCACCCGAAGTTAAATCATCGCTGTGAGTTGCTGTATCGACCAAATGATGAAGTTGTACAAATGATGAAAGACTTTTTTAAAGTTAGACGCTTAAAAAAATGAATGCTTGACGTTTTTAATGTCATTTTTCATTATTAGCAAATGGGGTTTGGGACAATTTGCTATTTTTGTGATTATCAGTCAAAGGCTCGCTTTTGTGATGCTTGCTATTGCAAATTAAAACCAAGATTTAAATTGCTGCCTAACTTACCAAACATCTCATTGGCCGGGTATTTTTATGACTATCACGATGCATTTCAATCATTAATTAAAAATGTTAAATTTCAGGGTAATTATCGCTTGGCAGACTATTTTGCACGGCATATTTTTTTGCCTGATATTCCGTCTTTGTTTTTTGAAACCACTGGATTTGTTTGTGTGCCGTCCCATTGGTGGCGTCGCATGTGGCGTGGTCGTGCCCATATCCCACGTATGTTTCAATATGTTTTAGCGAACAACCATGATTATTCACCATTTTTAAAACGTGTATTATATTCTCGTCCATCGAGCCAACTATCACGGCAGCAGCGTTTGCAACTTCCGTCTCGATTTCAATACACCGGTCCACCAATTGATTCTGTCACCATTATTGATGATATTTGTACTACAGGCGCTACTTTATCAGACGTTGCCTGCCAATTTAAAGCCATCGGAGTTAGCACCATTCAAGCGTTGGTTTTGGCGCACCGTTCCGGTTAGTTTTTTTGTGATTTTTTCAGTTTTTCATTTAGCATTGGAATTACTTTCGTCCCAATAAGTTCAATTGATTTCATCATTTTTTTGTGGGGGAGTTGTGCCACATTCATTTGAAATGTAAAGCGTGATAATCCGCCAAGGGCCTTGCTATGACGTAAGATTTTTTCGACAACATCTTCTGGGCTACCAACCACCAATGCGCCCAATGGTCCTGTTTGCATTAAAAAATGTTCTCTTGTAACCGGCGACCATCCCCGTTCTTGACCAATCTTTGAAAATACTTTGGCATATCCTGGAAAAAAATCGTTTAACGCTGTTTCAGTTGTTTCGGCGACATATCCAAGGGAATGAATTCCAACTTTTAAATCTTGCTCACTATGCCCAGCGGCTAGACCTGCTTTGCGGTAAATTCCGGTTTGATAGTTAAATCGATGTGTTTCGCCTCCAATAATTGCAATCATTAAAGGCAGGCCTAAAGTTCCTGCTCTCACGCAAGATGCCGGTGTGCCGCCAACTCCAATCCAAATGGGTAGCTTTTTTTGAATTGGGCGCGGGTAGATGGCTTGCTCAACTAGTTCTGGTCGAAATTTTCCTTTCCAAGAAATGGTTTCTTGCTTTCTAATTTTTAAAAGTAGGTCAATTTTTTCGATAAAGATATCATCGTAATCGTTAAAACTATAACCGAATAGCGGGAATGCTTCTGAAAAAGAACCTCTTCCGACGATCATTTCTGCACGCCCATGGGATAAAATGTCCAATGTTGCGTGGTTTTGAAAAACGCGCACGGGGTCTGCAGCACTTAACACAGTAACGGCGGATGTTAATCGAATGTTCTTTGTCCGTGCAGCAGCTGCACCTAGAATAACCGTTGGTGCAGAATCCAAGTATTCTTTCCGATGATGCTCTCCCAGTCCAAAGAGTTCAACACCTTTTTCATCGGCAAATTCCAATTGTGTTAATAATTCATCCATTGCTTGGGTGTTAATCTCAGCATTTGGGGTCTCTGAATTATTAGCTGCGAAACTATCAATACCGATTTGAATCATGACTTAATCATACCCGAAAAAACATGAAACCAATATTTCCCTTTTTGACTGGGTTATTGAGAATTTATAGATTCGTGGATACAGTAGATCTATGCAAAAGGCATTCAAAATTAAATTATCATCCAACTTAACCCGTGATCAGCTTATTGAATCTGTTATTGGACTGGGCTACGAACGTTCAAGTATGGTGATTGAGCAGGGAACTTATGCTGTCAAAGGGTCCATTGTGGATGTATTCCCAAGCAATCAAAATCAACCTTTGCGTTTCGATTTTTTTTCTGGAAAATTGGATCGTTTAAATTCATTTCGATTGGATACCCAACGCTCGATTTCTGAATTAAATGAAACCATTATTGAACCGTTCGATTCGGCGCTTTTAAATCGTTTTGATTTTGATAATCGCATTTTAAATTCAGATGTTGTCGCTAACATACAAGCTGAAGATTATGTGGTTCATGAGCGTTACGGTATCGGTATATATAAGGGGTTTACGCGGTTGACTGTCGGTACAAACGAAGGTGAATACGTATTGATCCAATTTAAAGGTTCGGATAAATTGTATATGCCGCTTGAACAAATTCCGCTAATTCATCGTTATTCTGGGGTTGAGGCCTCCCCGAAACTAAATGGGCTTTACGATGGTGGTTGGGAACGAACGCGTCGTAATGCCCATCGTGCTTTAAAAACATTGGCGGAAGATATTTATGAAATGTTTAAAAAAAGACAGCATGTACAAGGCTTCGCATTTCCTCCGGATACGGATGATCAATTGGCATTTGAACAGACGTTTCCGTTTAAAGAAACGCCTGATCAATTAAATGCGATTCGTGACGTAAAAAAAGATATGGAGGCGTCTCGTCCCATGGACCGCTTGGTTTGCGGGGATGTTGGTTTTGGTAAAACAGAAGTTATGATTCGAGCAGCTGTGAAAGCGGCACTTAATTTAAAGCAGGTGTTGGTTTTGGTTCCCACCACTATATTATCTGAACAACATTACCAAACATTTCACGCCAGATGTGACATGCTTAACTTAACTGTAGGGGTAATGTCTCGGTTAAAACCAGTATCTCATAACCGCCAGGTATTAAAGGCATTAAAGAATCATTCGGTTGACATTGTTATTGGAACACATCGGTTACTCAGTGCCGATATTGCTTTTAAAGACCTGGGTTTGGTGATTGTAGATGAAGAGCAGCGTTTTGGTGTTCAACATAAGGAGAAAATTAAAGCCATGTCGACAAACATTGATATTTTAACGACCTCTGCAACGCCAATTCCGAGAACATTATATATGTCTTTGACGGGTGCGAAAGCAATCTCAACTTTAAGCACACCCCCTGAAGGGCGTGTTCCAATTCATACAATGATTAGTGCCTATAGTTCAAAACTTATACAATCTGCCATAAAAAAAGAATTGAAACGGGGTGGGCAGGTGTATTTTTTACACAATCATATTGATCAATTGGCTGCCATTTCAAGTGAGATTGTTCGACTGGTTCCAACCGCAAAGGTTCGTATTGCTCATGGTCAAATGAAACCGAGCGAATTGGAAGATGTAATGGTGAAATTTTATCGGCATGAGTTTGATGTTTTATTGTGTACTACCATTATTGAAAATGGTTTGGATATTCAAAATGCAAATACGATTATTATCAATCGAGCGGATCGTTTGGGATTGTCGCAAATTCATCAAATACGTGGTCGCGTTGGCCGATGTGCGATTCAAGCTTATGCGTATATTTTATATCCTTTGGAGGCACATTTAACGGAGGAGTCAAAAGGTCGTTTGCAAGCCCTCAAAGAGGCCGTCGGTCTTGGTGTTGGCTATCAGTTAGCGATGAAAGATTTGGAAATTCGGGGTGCAGGAACACTACTCGGTGAAAAACAATCGGGGCATTTAACATCCATTGGATTTGATTTGTATTGCAAACTTTTGGAGAAAAATATTCGCAAAGTGCGTGGTCAAGTGGAAGAAAATGATGTCTTGATATCATTAAAAGATATGCCAAATGTCTTTATTCCTGCGAATTACATTGATGATGATAAACAGCGTTTGGCCATGTATCAACGGCTGTTACGAGTTAAAAATCGCATGCACTTAAAGCGGTTGGTTCTTGAATGTGACGATCGATTTGGGGCAATGCCAAAACGAATGAAAGATTTTGTTGCTGCTGTAGAGCGGCAATTAACCATCTAGTTATGCCAGAACATTATGAAGTGAAGCGCATGGCACAATACTTAAAAGATCATGGTATTTTGGGTCAACAATTGATTCAAACAGCGTTTAAAAATAAAGGTGAGCGTATTCTGAAGAATACGTTTTCAATGGACATATTGAATGGCGCTATTTTAAAAGATATTAAAGTTCAGGCGAAGTATACTGGCTTCGAATTTGATGTGGCAACGGTTGTTATGCATTACCGCTTTACGGGTATTCCACATTTACGAGGTGTTTCATATGGCAATCGGTTGCAAACGATTTTTTCTTTGCCAATCAAATATTCAAACCCAGACCATTGTCGGTTTTCATGGCAGTTTAATTCTCATGTTTTGGATTATTATGATACCCGATGTTTGTCGACCATGACGATTCATCCTGGCTTGGCCTTTAAACAGATTCAACAAATTATGATGTTGCCTGATGATATTAGTCAATTTTCTCCCAAGACTTATAAACAGTTTAAAAAAGAAACCAAAAATCGTAAAAAACAATTGAAATTGTGGCTGCTTGATCAAACCATCGCACCTTCTGGTATTGGAAATTATTTGGCGTGTGAAATTCTAGCCCATGCAAAACTGGACCCATTTATGTTGATTCATCGCGTTACAAAGCCTCAGTTTGAACAATTAATGGTTGCGATTGATCACGTTTCAAGGTTGGCGTCTGAATTTTCAAATTATGATTGGTTTAAAGTTTTTAATCGTGAAACTTGTGGTTTTTGTGGCGGGAGTATTTCCAAAAAGCGATTGCCTGTTGGCTCACAAACCACTCATTTTTGTATGTTATGTCAAACACAACTTTAATTGAATGCAAATCAAACTATTTTCTTTTTTTTTGCTTTTCTTTTAAAATATCGGTGATTAGATTTTCCATGTCTTTTTTATAAGACTCTTCATCATTTGTTTCACCCAGATTATACGCATTTCTAGCGGCTTCAGCACAGGCTTGTTGGATTAGTTTCGGGTCGATATCAACTTTTTCACCCAAGTGAGATAACGATATTGAATCCACTTTTTTGTTGTTGTCGATATTTCCTTGATTTTTTTTCCGAAAATTTGGCGGTGTTATATCCATGGAACTAAAATTATCATATTAAAAAAAAATCAAAAATAGCAATTTTAATTTTTTTTATTAATTACGTTCATTGCATTGTGAAATTTCGATGGGCTCATTTAAAATGGATGTATTATGAAAAAACGTATTCGAACACATGCTAATCCATTGAACTTTAGGGACCGTTTAACTCAATACGCTAAAGTTGTGAATCAATTGGATTATAACGCCATTGATTTAGAAATAGGGTTTGGAAGGGGGCGATTTATTGAAGCTTATTCTCAGCGGTATCCTGAACGTTTTTTGGTGGGTGTAGAAGTCAGGCGAAATATGGTCGAATTGCTTAAATCACGCATTCAGTATCCGAATGTTTTACCCATTTGGGGAATTGCTCAAACGTGCTTAGAAGACGTTATTTCGGATGACTCCTTACAACGGGTGTTTATTTTTCATCCTGATCCATGGTTTAAAAAACGGCATCATAAACGTCGGGTTTTAACTCCCGACTTATTAAAGTGTTTGCATCGAAAATTAGCTTTCAATGGGCAAGTATTTATTTCGACAGATGTGCCGGAGCTTCATGAAGATATGCTGAATCTGTGTCAAACATATGGTAATGTTGAGTTAATAGAGAATGATCCATTTTGGGAAAATGACTACATGACGCATTGGAGCATGTTTTCAGTTAAAGACCAACGGTCGCAACATTTTATTTCATTCAAATTTAAGGAGAATAAATGATAAAAATCACAAAAACCATTCGTCAAAAGAAGCATGCTGCATTATTTGTTCATGAATCAACCAAACTTAAGGACGTTGAATCACACGTGGGGAGCGATTTGGCTCAATTATTTCAAGCCTATAAAAAAGCTAAAAAATTTGAGGATTTAGTGCCTCATGTTATTCCAACGTTAATGGGACCGAATCAGCCACGTTTGATTATTGTTCAAATTCCTAAGAAAACATCGGTTTACAATTTTAGAAAGGCTGTTGGAAGTATTGTTCGTGATTTTTCAAAAGAAGAGGCGCTTCAATGGGTTAATATTGCATCCATATCCGATTGGGAACTTCATTTGGCCCAGACCATTGAAATGTGTACTTACTTGGTTCCAAATCAAAAATCAGAACAAAAAGAATCAAAACCGCTGTTACAGCATACGATTGTTACAACCAATAAGTCGGCGGTAATCGAAGGTGAAATTGTTGGCCAGGCTGTGAATAAAGCACGTTCTTTTGCCAATGCACCAGCAAATATTTTAACAACAACTGCCTTTGTTGAAGAGATTAAAGCGTTATTTAAAGGTGATCAGCGATATAGTGTGAAGGTGCTTACTGAAGCCCAATTAAAAACAAAAAAGATGAATGCTTTATTGGGTGTTGGGCAAGGATCCAAATACCCGTCTTATTTGGTTGATATTTCTTATAAAGGTGGATCAAAAGATCCGGAGATTGCGTTGGTTGGAAAAGGTGTTATGTTTGATACTGGTGGTATTTCAATCAAGCCATCACGGAATATGAAAGAGATGAAAGGCGATATGGGGGGTGCAGCAGCTGTTGTTGGTGCAGCATGGGCCGTTGGTCATTTAAACCTTAAAAAAAATGTTTCGTTTTTAGTTCCAATTGTAGAAAATATGGTTTCTGCGGAAGCGCAACGTCCTGGCGATGTTGTGACGGCCAGTAATGGTAAAAGCATTGAGATTACGAATACGGATGCGGAAGGTCGTTTAATTTTAGCGGATGCTTTGGTTTATGCGGCTCAAAAAAAAGTGGCCTGCATTTTGGATATTGCGACTTTAACAGGTGCGAGTATTATTGCATTAGGACCATATGCGATTCCTGTGATGGGTAATCATCAATCGGTGGTTGATCAATTATTAAGCGCCGCTGAAATTTACAATGAGCGATGTTGGCAATTGCCATTATTTGATGACTATAAAGATCTATTAAAAAGTGATGTTGCTGACATTTTAAATGCGAATGAAGGTCGTGAAGCGGGGACTATTACAGCGGCTAAGTTTTTAGAACAATTTGTTGACGGTGTTCCATGGGCACATTTGGATATTGCTTCAACCATGTCAACGGGTTCATCCAAAGCGGATCAAGTAAAAGGAATGACAGGTGCAGGAACCCGAGCGCTTATTTCTTTTGTTAAAGAATATACCCACAAATGATTGAGTTGATCAATGTTTTTGAGTCGCCATTAGGTCTTTTTAAGGAACAAAAAACCAAACGTTTTAAAAAATCACATGATGTTGTTCGATCTGAGTTAATTTATCACGGTCTTTTTACCGCTTCAGATGCACCTGTTGATCAAATTCAACAATGTCGAATTGGTGTTGTTTTTTCGGGTGGGCCTGCGCCTGGTGGTCACGATGTCATTAGTGGTATTTTGTCGCATTTACGCTCTGGTGACGAACTGATTGGTTTCTTGGGTGGTCCAGGCGGCCTTTTGCGCGGCGAGCACAAACTCATTTCAACCGATGATATGGATTTAATTGAAGGGATGGGCGGTTTTGATTTTTTAGGAACAGATCGAACGAAAATTTCATCTTCTGACCAATTTTCTGAGGTGAAGTCTGTTATTGAGCGGCTTAAACTGTCGTCTTTGATTATTATTGGTGGTGATGATTCAAATACAAATGCGCTTTACTTAGCAGATGCGTTATATGGCATTTGCAATGTGATTGGCATTCCTAAAACGATTGATGGTGATTTGCAATGTCACCCATATCTTCCCATTTCGTTTGGATTTCATACAGCTACCCAACATTATTCCGCGTTGGTTCAACAACTAAAAGTTGATGCATTGGCTACAAACAAATACTGGCACCTTATTAAATTGATGGGCCGATCGGCTTCTCATGTTACACTTGAAGTGGCGTTGCAAACACACCCTCATGCTTGTGTTTTAACCGAAGAGATTATGGATTTAGGGTGGAGCCTTCGTGATCTTTTGGATTATTTCGTACAGGTTATATTGGATCGATTAACGTCCAATAAACCATTTGGTGTGATTGTTTTTCCAGAAGGTATTCTCGATGCATTCTCTGAATTTAAAGCTTTAATGCAGGGTCAATTTGAGCCTATAAATAATTTGCTTGCTGGTATGGGAGTTCAACCTTTACAATTGACTCATGTGGATGAAGATGAACACGGCAATAAAAATGTGTCGACGTTTAATACTGAAAAAATATTAATGGATTTGATTATGGCAAACTTGCGTCACCATGGATCAGCTGCGAAAGGCATAAAAATGGTTTCCCATTTTTTTGGGTATACTGGGCGTGCCGATGACCCGACATCATTTGACTCAGCGTATTCTTTATTGTTAGGAAAAACAGCCTATGAACTTGGTTTATCGGGTGTTTCAGGGGTTATGGTTGGTTGTGATTTTTCAAACGATATTCCGCAACCTTTGGGCATTCCACTTCATGCTATGGTTGATTTTGATTCCGAAAAGTCGCGGCATGTGATTCAGAAAGAAATGGTTTCATTAGAAGCCTCTGATTTTAAATTGTATAAAAAAAATAAAGCCTCATGGGTAAGTTTAGATGTGTCAATTCCTCGGCCAGCGTTGTTTGAGGCACCAAAACGCATTGAAATGGATTATTTACAGAAAGGACAAGACGTATGACAACAGCAATTCACTGGGATTTATCTGATTTGCATGATTCGATTGCAATCGATTCAGTTACTCCTCAACTTGATGATATCTCAAGTTTGGCGGGTTCTTTCGCAGATCAATATAAAGGCAATGTTCATCAACTTGATTCTAAAGCGCTTCATTCCGCATTGCTTCAATATGATGATATTCGTTCAAAGCTTTATCAACTTAGTCAATATGCACACCTTAATTATGCTGTGGATATTGCTTCTGCTGAAATTTTAAAGTTGGTGTCTTTGATTGATGAGTTTCTATCCAAGATTTCCAATCAATTATTATTTTTCTTTTTGGAAATCGGCCAGGTTGAAAAATCTGTTTTGGATGAGTGGTGTAATGATGAAAAAAATGCCCCTTATATTTATTCTTTAACCGAAGCGGTTAAAAAAAATAAGTATCGGTTAAGTGAAAAAGAGGAGCAATTAATTAATTTAAAAGATTTATCAGGGGTGGATGCCTTAAAGAAAATGTATGGTGAACATACATCTCGCTATGAATTCAAGATCACCATTGATGGGCAAGAAAAAACATTGAATGGTACAGAATGCCGTGCACTTCGTTATCATGAAAACCCTGAGGTTCGCAGAGAAGCCATGGCATTGTTTTTTAAACGCTATAAAGACGATCGGCATTTAATGGCTCAGTTTTATAATTCGGTTATCAAGGATTTCAATGTTGAACGTGTTCATCGGGGGTATGAATCACCAATCTCTACCATGAACCTTCGCAATGATTTACCGGATGCTGTGGTTCAAATGCTTCATGATATTACCACTTCGTCAAATAATTTGGTTCAACGGTATTATCATTTAAAACGAACTATTTTAAAAATGGATCGAATTACATTGGCTGATATTTATGCGCCAATGGAAGAAAATGTGCCCTTGATTGATTGGAATGATGCAAAATCACTGGTTTTAGATAGTTTTAAAGCGTTTGATGACGAATTTTATGCGCATGCGAATGATATGTTTGAAACCAATCGTATTGATGTGTTTCCTTCAAAAGTGAAACGTGGCGGTGCATTTTGTTCGAGTTCTCGGCCAGAGATTCGTCCGTATGTAATGATGAATTATTTGGGGAAGCAACGTGATGTTGCAACTTTGGCACACGAATTGGGGCATGCTATTCATGCTTACTTTTCTTCTGGTCAGCCACTGATGAATTATCATGCCATATTACCTGTTTGTGAAACGGCATCTGTTTTTTGTGAAATGCTGGTCATAGATGAGCTTAAAAAGCGTGCCAAAACTGATCAAGAAAAAATGATTTTACTCGCAGCGAAACTTGAAGACATTTTTGCAACATCACATCGTCAGAATATGTTTTCTCGATTCGAACAAGCTGTTCATGGAAAAATTACAACCGAACGTTTGTCTGATGATGATCTTTGTGAATTGTATAAAGAGGAATTAACACGCATGTTTGGCGATGCTGTTGAAATTCCTGAGGAGTATCACTGGGAATGGGCAACCATTCCGCATATGTTAGATGTTCCTTTTTATGTCTATTCGTATAATTTTGGAAATTTATTGGTTCTTGGGTTGTATCAATCATACCTCGAAGAAGGTGCCTCATTTATTCCGAAGTTGAAACGTATTTTAAGTAGTGGTTCAGCAGTTTCACCAGTTGAATTATTGGCTCGTGAAGGAATTGATATTTTATCTAAATCTTTTTGGCTCAAGAGTATTGCTTTTATTGAGTCGATCTTAGATGAGTTAGATCATCTTGCAATGACGTAATAATGACAAAGAAAGCAGTGATTTTAACGGTTTCTATTTGGGATGATCAAGTTCGATTATCTTTAATTGGCAAAACCATGCGAACACTGGATCATGTCAGTTTTAACTTTTCTGTAAAAAAAGATGATATCGGCATTCGCTCGATTGACCCATTTGAATTAAAATATTTTCTGCGAACTGGGATTCAGCAATTGTTGGTTCGACAATCGGTATCCATTTCCTCCATTGGATTTTCATTTATGCCGGGCTATTTAATGGCTTGGGATAAAACAACGTGTACTCCAGTATCGAGATGTTTGGTTCCAAATAATGTCTTGCCTTCACAAGAGTATCAGTCGTTTAAATTTTCATCATTTTATTCATTATTGTCTGAATCAACTCAGCGTGAATCCCCAAATGTCGCACTTAATTTATGGTTAATTTCAAAAGAAATAAAAAAACATAAGTCACAAGTCCTAATTTCGAGTTTGGATATATGGTTAAAATATCTACTAACCGGTTACGATGAAAATGCTTTGGTTGCATCTCCCGAATTAATGTCAGAATTGGTATTTGCTGGTCAAGCTTTTGATGAACCTTTACTTAAAACATTGGGCTTAAACAGTGATATGTTTCCAATGTTGGGAACCGATCATGGATTGCAAACGAAGAATTTTTCTCCGTTGGTTGATGGGATTGAAATCGCTTATGCGACATCAACGAATGGTTTAATTTCTAAAATGCTGCGCCAATATTCTAAATCTCCAATCGCTTGTGTTCATTTATCTAAAATTAATCACCTCTATCTTGATAATATTGCCATTCAACCAATGGGTGATATGTCCCAACACTGGGTACGGTTTTCGAGTTGGCATTCGCTTTATCAATCATTTAATTTAACCAACGGAGTTCAATCCATGATGGATTTGTCCATTGACGATATTCAAGATGATATCGTGGTTCCTTTGGATCCATTTCGCTCATTTCAAGACCAAAGTTACCATATGTTAAATATGTCGTCATTTGCACCTCAGAATATTCGGAAATTGGGCTTATTACAGACCCTATTTTTAATTAAATTTTTATTGTCACAATATGATCATCGAAGTCAAAGTGGTCACATTCAGAAAATTGTTATTTCCATGAGTGAATGGAACCCTTCCGTATTGCAGCTTTGCATTGATCTATGTCAAATTCATGGGATTGATTTTAAAATGATTCATTGGCTGGATTTGGTGCACGTTTGCCAATACACTCACTTGAATTTGTTTTTTTCTAGTTCATCCAAACAAGATATATTTAAGGTTAATCAACAATTAATTCCAAGTTTAGACCCTTTAACTTGTTACTCTCTTTACCAAGAATGGGAACATTGGTTTAATAAATTGTATGATTATTGGCATTAATGCAGCTCAGCGTATGGCACAATACGGTGCTATTACCAAACAAGGTGTGTTCCATTACGAATATAATGGTCAGGGAAATATTGAATCTCTACCATTACGATTGCAAACATTAATTGATGAAACGGAGTTGCCCACTTCAGGGGTTATTGTATTAGGCCCAGGTGTTTACAATGGCATACGCTTGTCAGTAACAACCATTAAAATGTTGGCTGCAGTTCATGGGTTTAATGTTCATGGCGTATCACTTTTTGATGCTTATATGACGTTGAACCATGCAAAAATTAAACGCCTTACCTTACTGACAAGCCCGTCTCGCAAGGGGATGGTTAATTTTCAGTTGTTTCAAGCGACATTGGATACATTTAATTCCATTTCATCGCTTCATCAAGTGTCTTACGAGCAATTAAGGCGTTATTTCGCAAGATTTCAAGAGCCTCTTGATTGGCATCATATTGATGAGAAACTGCCTGAAGATTCTATTTTTAAGACTGCAATTTTATCAAGTTGTAACTTAATTCAATTAATGCGCCACTACGAAACCCGCGATGCATTGAAGGGTAATACATTGCATCCGATTTATGCATTTCCAGCGGTTTAATTTCAAATTAGCCTGAAACTAGCACTCTAGCATGGAGAGTGCTATAATTAGTATATGAACAAACGACAAGATGAAATATTGACATGTGTTATTGATTATTTTATTGATTCACCTCAGCCGATTTCTTCAAAAATGGTGTTGGATAAATTATCAATTCAATTATCATCTGCAACTGTGCGACAAGTATTTTCTGTGTTGGATAATGAAGGGTATCTTGCAAAGCTTCATACCTCTTCTGGGCGTGTTCCAACCGATAAAGGGTATCGTCGATATGTTGATAAAATACAAGGTGTTTCATCTGAAATTGCCTTGGGAAATGTTGTGACGGATAATTCTTACCAGGTAAAATTTCGTTATTTTTTTGAACAATTGCTCGAAAAAATTTCTAGTAAAATTCCATATATCTCATTGATTATGTTAAATGACCAGGCTTTGGCGGATATTGCAAATGTAAAATATGTTTCGATTAGTTCGCATTATGGGTTAATTTTGATTTTTCACAAGGTTGGAATTGTATCAGAGCATTATGTTCGTTTTGACCAAGATATTTCTGCATGCAAAGCAGATGTTTTAATTGATGTTTTATTAACGCAATTTCAACAAGGACTTTCCTTTGATGTTGTGCCAAACCAATCTGGTATTGATTTGTATTTTATTCAAATGGTTGCGCAAACAATTATTAAAGATGCAGAAGTTTTTCCTGCCGATGGAAACGTGCTTATCAAAAATGTAAATCAGTGTTTGCGACTGGCGGATTACCATGATAAACATCAAATTCAAGATTTATTAAGTGTTCTTGATGATAAATTGACCATTCAGCGTTTAATGGCAACGGGACTTCAGGCCGATGGATTGAACGTTCATATTGGTCAAGAATTAAATGATGACCGGCTTTCTCAATCCAGTTTTATTTCGATTCCAATTGTATTGGATGGTATTCGAGTGGCTTGTTTTGGAATACTTGGTCCAAGGCGTATGGATTACGCAAAAACGATTCAATTATTAAGTTCAGCAGAAACTCTAGCCGAGCTAATTTAACTTTGATAAAGTAAGGAGACATATGACAAAAAAAGACGTTAAATCGAAAAAGACAAAAGAGACGAAACCAAAGTCAAAAAAGTCTACAGAAAAATCAAAAAAGCCTTCGGAGACTGAATTGAAGTTAAATGAACTTCAAGATCAAGTGCTAATGCTTACAAAAGAAAATGATTCATTAAAAAAAGACATGGATGATGCAAAAGACCAATCACTCCGGTCGTTGGCTGAGCTTGAGAATGTTAAGCGTCGTAAAGAACAAGAGAAAACAGATGCTATTAAATTTGCCAATGAGCGTTTAATTTCTGATTTGTTACCCATACTTGATGCGTTTGACTTGGCGATGGGACATTTTGAACACCAACAATCTGAAGAAGTCAAAGCTGTTGTTACCGGTTTTGAAATGATCAAAAAACAAATTCAGCAATTTCTTGAAAAGTGTGGGGTTGAGCGAATTGAAGCATTGGATCAACCGTTTGATCCAAATTTGCATCAGGGGATTTCTCAAGAGCCACACCCTGACAAGGAATTAAATACAATTGTCAAAGAAATGCAGCCTGGATATCGGTTGAATGCGCGTGTGATTCGACCATCGATGGTTGTGGTATCAACAAAATAAAAGGAGTTTTATATGAGTAAAAAAGAATCAAATAAAATTATTGGAATTGACTTAGGGACAACCAATTCTTGTTTCGCAGTTATGGAAGGAAAAGACGCCGCTGTTATTGCAAACGCAGAGGGTGCACGTACAACACCATCGGTAGTTGCGTTTACAAAAGATGATACATTAATTGGCCAGGTTGCAAAGCGACAAGCTGTAACGAATCCATCTGGAACAGTTTACTCTGCCAAGCGATACATTGGTCGAAAGTTTACTGAGCTCAAGACCGATGAGAAAAACATGCCGTATGAAGTTGCCAAGCGTAAAGATGGTGGCATTGAGTTTAAAGTATTGGATAAAGCCTATGCGCCACCTGAAATTTCAGCCCGTGTTTTGCAAAAAATTAAAGCTGATGCCGAAGCGTATCTTGGTGAAACAGTAACCAAGGCAGTTATTACTGTTCCCGCTTATTTTAATGATTCTCAACGTAAAGCAACCAAAGATGCAGGTGAAGTTGCAGGTTTGGATGTTTTGAGAATTATCAACGAACCTACAGCGGCTGCGCTTGCGTATGGTTTGGATAAAAAGAATGATCAAAAAATCGCCGTTTATGACTTTGGTGGGGGTACATTTGATGTTTCTATATTAGAAATTGGTGATGGTGTATTTGAAGTTTTAGCAACCAATGGTGATACGCATTTGGGTGGTGACGACCTTGATCAAGTTATTATCAAATGGTTAATTGAAGAATTTAAAAAAGATCAAGGTGTTGATTTAAGTCAAGATCAAATGGCTGGGCAACGACTAAAAGAAGCTGCTGAAAAAGCAAAGATTGAACTTTCTTCAACGCAGGCAACTGATATCAACCTTCCATTTATTACGGCGGATAATTCCGGTCCTAAACATTTAAATGTAAATTTAACACGTTCCAAGTTTGAGCAAATGATTGATGCATTTGTTAAGCGTTCGATTGATCCATGTAAAAAAGCATTAAGCGATGCTGGTTTATCTGCAAACGAAGTTGATGAAGTTATTCTTGTAGGTGGTACAACTCGGATTCCTGCCATACAAGAAGCCGTGAAGTCTTTCTTCGGGAAAGAGCCTAGCAAAGGTGTGAATCCTGATGAAGTTGTTGCTTTGGGAGCTGCCATTCAGGGTGGTGTTCTGGCTGGTGATGTTCAGGATGTTGTTTTACTTGATGTAACTCCTTTATCTTTGGGTATTGAGACATTGGGCGGTGTTTGCACTAAGCTAATTGAGCGAAATACTACGATTCCTTCCTCGAAGAGCCAAGTGTTTTCGACGGCTGCTGACAATCAGACAAGTGTTGAGATTCATGTGCTTCAAGGTGAGCGTGAAATGGCTTCTGATAATCGAACATTGGGACGATTTATTTTAGAAGGTATTGCATCTGCGCCACGCGGTGTTCCTCAAGTTGAAGTTTCTTTTGATATCGATGCGAATGGTATTTTAAATGTTAAAGCAAAAGATAAAGGAACCGGTAAAGAACAAAAAATTACCATTACGGCAAGTTCTGAATTATCGGAAGATGACATTGAGCGAATGAAAAAAGAAGCTGAAGCATCAGCAGAAGAAGATAAGAAAAAGCGTGAAGGTATTGAAGCAAAGAACAATGCGGATAACTTAATTTATCAAACTGAAAAAACCATGACTGATGCAAAAGATAAACTGAAAGATGAAACAAAGGCGGCATTGGAAGCTGGTATTACGGAACTTAAAGAAGCCTTAGCAGCTGAAGACACGGATAAAATAAAAGAAAAAACAGATGAACTTCAAAAGAAAGTTCATGAATTCTCGCAAGAGCTTTATCAAGGTGCCGGTGCAGATTCTGCTGAAGCGCCAAGTGATGATGCTCAACCTGATAATGCTGAGGCGTCTTCTAAAGATGATGATAATGTTGTTGATGCTGACTATGAGGAAGTTGAAGACAACAAAAAGTAATTTTGTTTATAAAGAATCATGGCCAAAGACTTATATAATATCTTAGGGATTCAAAAAGGGGCGAGTGAGCAGGAAATTAAACGTGCTTACCGCCGTTTGGCCCGTGAATACCACCCTGATGTTAATAAGACAAAAGGGGCGGATGAAAAATTTAAGGAAGTTTCATCTGCTTATGATGTTTTATCTGACCCTCAAAAGCGTGCAAGATATGATCAATTTGGTGTGACTGATGATCAAGCAGGCGCTGGCGGTTTTGGTGGGGGAGGTTTTGGTGGTTTTGAAGGGTTTTCAAGTTCAGGTGGATTTGAAGATGCTTTTGGTGATATTTTTGAATCATTTTTTGGCGGATCTCGTTCGGGTAGTGGTGGCGGTGGTCGTAGTTCGTCCCAACAGTCTGGTGAAGACTTGCGTTATGATTTAACCATCACGTTGCAAGAGGCCGCTAAAGGCATTAAAAAGAGCATTGAATTGTTTTATTTGGATATAAAAAAAGGATCCACTCGGTCTTGTTCTCAGTGCAATGGTCTGGGGTATGTTGAAGTGGTTCAGCGTACAATCTTAGGGAGTATTTCTCAGCGTACAGCATGTCCAGTTTGTCATGGCACGGGTGGGATTGAACGTGAAAAAAAGAAAAAGAAACTCGATGTAAGTATTCCTGCGGGTGTTGAAACGGGTATGAAATTACGTGTTTCTGGTGAGGGTAATGCCGGTATTGGTGGTGGACCACGTGGTGATTTATTTGTTGTTATTACAGTTAAAGATCATCATGTTTTTACTCGCGAAGGCAATGATTTAATCATTGAAGTTCCAATTCCATTGTCTCAGGTGGTTCTTGGTGCAACATTGCGAATTCCAACATTGGATGGGCGAACGGATTTAAAGGTTCCTTCAGGTACACAGCCGGGGACGCGTTTTCGTTTAAAGGGTAAAGGCATTAAAAATATTAAAGGTTTTGGACATGGTGACATGTACGTTGTCATTAATGTTGATGTTCCAACCAATCTTTCAAAAGACGAAAAAGAACATTTTCAAAAGATTTCACAATTAAGGAATGATGAAGATCGCCTGATTAAAACCTTAAACAACATGAATTAATATTATTTTATTTAATGACGTTGGTACTGCCGTGACTATGCGTTTCATTAGCTAACTATTTTTGTTCTCTTTTTGTATGGTACTATTATGATGGTATGTTGAGGTTTTCACGTTTTATTGCACCTTTTATTACAGGTGCTAATGCAATATCTACCGCTTCAAATGACGGGAAAGTATCCTCGTTTTCTTCTGGAAAAGTCAATCAACCAAACGCGCCTAAATTTGAAAAAGTTCAGCATGTTTTTGTCGGTTCTCAAGCAGATGCACTCACTTATGTTGATTCTGTTTTCTCTAACGTATCAACGACCCATGTTCATGATAAATTCAGGTTGTTAACAGAGTATTTGGACTTTATTGATTCAAACGATTTTCAGTTGCGTGACCCAAAATGGGTGCAAGATCAGTTTCAATTTGATTCTATAAATCACGTACAGAAAAATGGTACCAATGGGTGTTGCATTGCTGCTGCACTTGAGATGCAAACAAACTTAGCGGATTATGGTGCCTTATATGCTGAAAAAAATGTGACGAAAAGTAACGCATTGGGTCATGAAATTTATGATCATGTTGGTGCTTTTATATGTTATCAGAATCCGTTTGATCCCAGTGATGGCGGGGTTATTTTACTTGATGAATATGATCATCAACCGTTGCCATTAGCAAAAAGACAATGCATTAAAACTGTTAATAAATTCACTGATACATCACTTGAAATTTCATTAGATGCATCGGGGGATACTGTCACACGTTCAACATTTTCTGCAGATCGAAAATTATTAAACCAATCACTCATTCCAGTGCGTCATATTACAAATCCTGATGCTTCTGTTGGTCGGCATTATTTTTTTGGTGACCCTTCCCGGCCGTCTTCTCATGAATTTTTTATACGCCGAAAACAGTTGGCGTTTGCTAAGCTAAATTTTGAAAAGCAAATTTTAACATTGAGACTTGGAACGGGTGGTGACGCTCCTCAAATTAAACTTTCTTTTGATGATATACGCTCACCTGATTTTTCAATTGATCCTACACATTACAATTCTGATAAAGCGAGCTTTTTTAATGAATCATTTTACCAACATTTAAATGTTTCTAAGCATGAATTTTGGACTAACGTTCAACGTTTTATAAATAAAGAAGCGTTAATTAAACAATTTTTTTGTTTTCCTAAATAAAAATTCTTATCTTCTGCTTTGTAATTTAGCAAGTAAACGCAGTATTTCAATGTATAGCCATATGAGCGTTACCATTAACCCAAATGCCCCATACCATTCCATGTATTTTGGAGCGCCTTGTTGAGCACCATTTTCGATAAAATCAAAGTCTAATACTAGATTTAAAGCAGCGATTACAACAACAATGACACTAAATCCTATGCCAATAAGACCATTGCCATAAATGCTTGTCATGCCCATTCCAAAAAAACCGAGAATCATATTAATCAAATAAAAGAAAAATATACCACCGGTTGCAGCTACAATGCCTAACTTAAAGTTTTCAGTCACTTTAATTTTTCCTGACGCATAAGCACAAAGTAATGCGAACAGTGTGCCAAATGTTAAATAAATGGCTTGAATGACAATTCCTGGATATTGTTGATTAAACATTACAGAAATGCCGCCCAGTAGTAAGCCTTGTAATGCGGCATATATTGGTGTTGTAGTGGGGGCCCATTCTTTTTTAAATGCCGTAATAATTGCTGTGAGGAATCCTCCAATTCCGCCAATTAACATTAACCCAGGATTTGGGTTTGTCCAGGTAAAAGTTGCTGATAAAATTAAAATTCCGAGTGCAATGTATGTTTTGTTCACGGTTCCTTGAATTGTCATTTTACTTGAGGACTCTATTCCCCTTACTTGATCAAAAACTTTTTTATTTAGAGCCGGATTGGCTGTTTTCATTAACATAATATATCACCTGATTTAATTTTAATTAGACCTGAGCGAAAAAGCAAATCTATCTAAGTTTTAGATTTATCTTACGTTATTTCTATAGGAATGACTCTAATCTAATACTTAAGGGGGGTATTTTTTGGATGAATATTATATAAACCCTTCTTTAGACGGATATGCAGCGTTTCATATTTTATTTATGATTTATTCGATCAAATTTTAAATAATTGTAAAAATTTGAATTTTTTTAAAGGTGTGTCGATATTTACCATGACTAAAGTAACAAAT
>MDTB01156701.1_pt1 | contig 21702 bp, 21 predicted proteins | sample 811161 | NCBI WGS metagenome assembly MDTB01 (sample SAMN05326650, study PRJNA326480) | marine metagenome | isolation source: seawater | place: Mediterranean Sea | collected 2009 | reverse complement strand
TTTTTTATCAGTCATTGTGTTCTCCTATATGATAAAATTATTATAGCACTATACACATTAATCCACAAGCTTTGCTATATTAAACTTGTTTAATCAGATGTTATGTTTTTAACAAACGTAAGTTCATCTGCGTTTTTATCAAGACGGGCCTCTATTATTATTATATCGTTAATAGAATATTTATATGTTCGAGATCCGTCATCATTTATTTTATGAGTAACTCTGTGGTCACACAATGTGTGACTGTTACTAGATGATGTGCCTACCTTAATGGTAACACGACCATCTTCTTTATTACCGTATGACTTGCTGCTTTTATATGCACAGTTAGTCACGTCATTCCAGATTGGGTATTGTCTAGTCATTGTCATCTCCTTTTGGTTATAAATTTTTTTCTGTTGTTCATCTGGTCCTTGACTAGCGTGGCTTTTACCCCGGGGAGAGGGTCGCCGACTGCCAAGGCAAGTCTGTCTTTTCTAGTCCAGATGAACAACAAAAAAGCCCTAGTTCCGCAAGGAACTAAGGCTAAAGAGGTTTGTTAATGAACCTCTTGTTTGTTACCTTCTTCTTTATCTGATTCATTGATAGGATTTATCTTTGAATCATTCTGATAAAAGGAAACTCTGTTGGAATCAAGTTCATCCATAGCTTTAGACATCTTCTTAGTTATAGTAACTTGATTAACATGTGATGTGTTGACTTTCTTTTTGACACGATTGTCTAATCGTGCATCTAACTCAGATGCAATCACGTCATAGTGTGCGTAATCTCTTTGTCCACCAAAGAAAGCAAGTGCTTCATCAAGAACAACTTGTTCTTGAGCAAGAGCTTCTTTTCTAAGAAGCTCTCCTTGGAGAAACTCAAATGTTACAACAACATGTTCTTCCATGTTAAGAGATAAGTCAATCTTACCACCTTTTCTATAAGGTGCAGACTTCGTTTCCCAAGACTTATGAAGCCTTGCAATCTCTTGATTGCATCTTCGTGTCTTGATACGATGTGCTTTAGCATCTTCTACAACAGAAAGATAATTCTGTTTTTGATAATAAGATTTACATTCTCCAGTATCTTTATCACTATATTCTCCGTTATTAATACCTTCAAACCAAGGGTGATTTGAAGTTAAAGATGTGGCTAAGATAGATGATATTATTTTATTTTTATGTGTCATTATGACCTCCTATAAAGTCTACAAAATGGTAGACAAATTTCTATCTAATGGGTGATACGAAAAGGACAAGACAAAAATGTCCTTCACATTTTTCTTTAGCTGTCTTGTTAGTAAAGCTTCGAGAACACATCGGAAAAATAATAAATATGGTTCTTGATTAGCTTTGCTCTTTACGAATCATCCTTTAGAATGAAATTTCGTCAGCATTTTGAGACTTTTAGGAGGGCATAAACTCTGAGACACATAAAAAAAAATCATATCATCGCACGCCACATCTTTAACTTCAACATCAACCCCCAGACACGCCTTCAGCGTGGCTGGACTACCAAGATAGTATTAATCACTGAGAATATAACCTCCTGGTGGCATGGCAACAAGACACTCATAGATTCCATTATCATTAAGTAACGTCTATCGCATAATGGTATCTATGACAGTCGGTTGCCATGACAATGCGTAAGCATAAGGAGACTGCGATTCGGTACGAATCAATGAGCGTTATCAACAATACGATTGTAGATTATGTCGCTTATCAGCGAAGCTAATAATGAAAATCGCAAGAGACAACGTATCGCCAGCGATTTCTTCGTACAGTAAGCCCATAATCTCCTCTGGATAATACTGGAATTGTAGATTACTCCAATCTAATAAGTCAATCAGCCGTGTTGTCACTTCGTGACTGCCCGCACCTAGACTGTTGACTTTTAGATTTGAAGCAATCTTTTGATTGCGTATATTAAGGAGAATATTATGGACATACAAATACAATACGAAATCGCAGACGCTCTTATCACAGGCACTCTTTTCTTAGCAGTCGCTATACTAAGCTATGTAACTTACATCGCATTTAAACAAGAATTAACGCTCTGGATTAGAATACCAGCACTTATCTTAGCGATGCTAAGTCTAGTGCTTCTGTCATTATCTGGACTATAAACAGATATATTTAGACATATGTTGATAACTGTATTGACATATTTATAATCTATCCCTACTCTTTAAGTAACACGATTCATTACTTAATTTGAGGTTAACATATGTCTAAAGTACCCAGTACAAATAACCAATCGCTGACACAGCTTCAGCAGAGTTTTGTAGATAACTACTTAGCCAATGGTGGCAATGGTAAACAGGCTTGCATTACGGCAGGATACAGCGAGAACTCAGCTCATGTTCAGGCGAGTAAATTGGTTAAGCTTCCACACATACAGCAAGCCTTACTCAAAGGTACTGCAGAAGCCATTGGTCTTGGGTCTGCTAAAGCTGTTCAGAAGTTAGTGTCTCTATCTGGCGGAGCTAAGTCAGAGTATGTTCAGCTTGAAGCTTCTAGGGATTTATTAGACCGTGCTGGATTTAAAGCACCAGATAGAGCCGATATTAGGCTTGATAGTGATATAAAAATAAGTATTGATTTAACGTAAGGGGGGTCCAAAACTCAAGCGTGATGTTATGTTACTTCACCTTTACTAACATTATTTTTTAAAAAGGTTCGTTATGACTGATGAAGAAGATCCAAACAACATAGTACATATAGAGTTTAGTCCTGATGGGCCTAAGACTCCATCTAGTGTTATTAAATTTTTAAGTACCAAAAGTAAGGATATAGTTGGTATTACTTGCATTGTTGAGTTTGATGATGGTAGGATGGGTTTATATGCAAATGATAAGGATATATATTCCTTTTTGTTTGAACAAAGGTTTTTAAAATATTTTGTAGATCAGGAGTTTGAAGGAAGAATTGGCTTATACACAGAAGAAAAGTAATGGTAAAAAGAAATCAACCACCACACCGCCCAAGGGTAGAAGAAAGATTGGCACACTGCGTGCAATGTCAAAGAAGTCTAAGTCGTACTGATAAATACGTCATCAATATGTTAGATGATTTTACTTGCCTAGCCTGTTATGAGAGCTTAGATGCAACTTAAATACAAACCCGATGGTGTAACTCTTAAAAAGTTTATGAAGAACGATAGCTTCTTTAGAGGATTGCGTGGTCCTGTTGGCAGCGGTAAGTCTGTTGCCTGTTGTATTGAAATATTCAGAAGATGTTTGCTACAAAAACCTAATGAAGATGGTGTACGCAAATCAAGATGGGCAGTTATAAGGAATACCAACCCACAATTAAGGACAACTACCATTAAGACTTGGATAGATTGGTTTCCAGAGAATGACTGGGGTAGGTTTAGATGGTCTGTACCCTTTACTCACCACATAAAGAAAGGGGATATAGACGCTGAAATTATTTTTTTAGCACTAGATCGCCCAGAAGATGTAAAGAAACTGCTGTCATTAGAGCTAACTGGTATCTGGGTTAACGAAGCAAGAGAGATTCCCAAGTCTATTATAGATGCGTGTACCATGAGAGTAGGCAGATACCCCTCAATGAGGGAGGGAGGACCGAGTTGGTACGGAGTTATCTGTGATACCAACGCTCCAGAGGAGGATCATTGGTGGCCCATCATGGCTGGCGATACTTTAGTACCAGAACACATTAGTAGAGAAGAAGCATTGATGTTAGTCAAACCTGACAACTGGGTATTTTGGAATCAACCACCGGGAATGTTAGAAGATAAGAACGAACAACACGAAATTATAGGATATAAAAGTAATTCACTTGCCGAGAACAAGAAACATATAACCCCAGACTACTACAAGAATGTAGTAAATGGTAAGACTCGTTCTTGGATTGATATATATGTAATGAATAAGCTAGGTAGATTGGATGATGGCAAGCCTGTATACCCTGATTTTAACAAGTCTACCCACGTTGCGGAGGAATATATACCAGTTGCAAATGGTCAAACAGTCTATGTAGGTATGGACTTTGGATTAACACCAGCTGCCGTATTCGCTCAAAAAATTCGTGGGAGGTGGCACATACTTAAAGAAATAGTGTGTATAGACATGGGTATTGTTAGGTTTGCCGAGCTACTACGACAGGATATTGCACAGAATTACCAAGGATGTGACTTGCAAATGTGGGGAGATCCAGCTGGTGACTTCAGAGCGCAGACAGATGAGAGTACACCCTTCCAGATTATGCGAGGAGCTGGCGTTCAGGTCTATCCAGCACCTAGTAATGACGTATCATTAAGGCTTGAGTCTGTAAATGTAGGGCTTACTAGAATGTTAGAAGGAAACTCTGGTGTTATTATAGACAAAAGATGTAAAGAACTAATAGCTGGCTTTGAAGGTGGGTATCATTACAAAAGGATGCAAGTAACAGGGCAAGAACGCTACCATGAGTCACCAAATAAAAATAGATTTAGTCATGTGCATGACGCTTTACAGTATCTTATGTTAGGATCAGGAGAAGGTAGAGGTATTACACACGGAAACTTGCAACAGAAAGCGTTTCAAGTTAATACTTCTTTTAATCCTTTTGATAGGAAGAAACCAAAGAAAAAAGAAAGAAACTTTTGGAGTAAGTTTTAATGAGTAAGTCATTGTTAGAAAGATTAGGGTTAAGTGGGTACAACAAACCTAAGAGAACCCCTAGTCATAAAACAAAATCCCATGTAGTTGTTGCTAAGTCTGGTGAAATTATAAAGACTATTAGGTTTGGGCAACAAGGTGTAAGTGGTGACAAAGATGACACTGCAAGATCTCGTTCATTTAAAGCAAGACATATGAAGAATATTAAAAAAGGTGTGCTATCAGCAGCATACTGGGCAAACAAGGTGAAATGGTAATTAGAAGAAATAATATAATGTGCGTTGTTATTGAAACAATTACATTTACCAATGGCGTAAGGATGGAATTATGTGTTTAAAAGTACCAAAGCCACCTAAAGAAAGTCAAGATGCAAAAGCAGCAAGAGCTGGACAATTAAAATCAGAGCTTGATGAACGTACTAGACTTAAAGGTGAGCAAACAGAAGCAGCAAAACTACTACAGTCTGGCTTTGGTAGGCGATCTCTATTAACAGGATCAGGCGGAGGTAGGGGTTATCCTCTAGGTAAATAGCATGGCTGATAAAGGCGATGACGTAAAGAGAATACTTGAGCGTTACAAAACTGCTGAAGGTAATAAGTCTTTATGGGTATCTACATTTGAAGAATGTTATGAGTATGCACTACCACAAAGAGAAAGTTTTTTTTCAGAAAACCCTGGTGCTAATAGAACAGATAAAATATTTGACGAAACAGCTGTAGTTGGTGTGCAAGAGTTTGCATCAAGACTGCAAGCTGGGATTGTTCCAAACTTTGCCAGATGGGCTGACTTAGTTGCTGGAGGAGAAGTTGATAATGAGGAGAAATTAGATGTTAACAAAGCTCTTGACGATGTTACAGAGTATGTATTTGAAGTTCTGCAAAACAGTAACTTTAATCAAGAAGTACACGAAAGCTTTCTTGATTTGGCTGTGGGAACAGGTTGTTTACTTATTGAAGAAGGCGATGCCCTTAACCCAGTTACGTTTACAGCAGTTCCGCTCCCTCATGTATGCATGGACACAGGACCTAAAGACGATATTGATACGGTTTATAGGAAAAGATTAATACGCTGTAAAGATATTCTAATTGCATACCCTGATGCAGAGCTAACACCTCAAATGTTAAAGGATATGACAGAGAATCCTGACAGAAAAAAAGCATATATAGAAACTGTATACAGAGATTATGATGTATTACCTGATGAACGTAATCATTTCTGCGTTATATCTGAATCAGATAAAAAGAAAATAGTACATAGAACATTTGACGGAGTAGGATCTAATCCTTATATTTGTTTTAGATGGGGTAAATGTGCTGGTGAAACATATGGTCGTGGGCCTTTAATGAACGCAATGGCTGCAATTAAAACCACTAACCTAACAGTAGAAATGATTTTAGAAAATGCCCAGATGGCTATCTCAGGTATATATCAGTTGGAAGATGATGGTATTGTCAATACAGATACAATACAATTACTACCTGGTACGGTTATACCAAAAGCACCAGGTTCGGCTGGGCTTCAACCTATACAGTCTGCTGGTGATTTTAGAGTATCTGAGCTTATACTTTCAGATATGCGTAATAATATTAAAAGAGCTTTATACAATGATATGTTGGGTGATCCGAACAGAACACCAGCTAGTGCAACAGAAGTTGCAGAAAGAATGGCAGACCTATCACGAAGAATTGGATCTGCCTTTGGTAGATTACAAGCCGAATTGGTCACTCCAATCTTACGAAGAGTTATATACATCCTTAAAAAACAAGGTAGGATCGAAGTACCACAAGTAAACGGAAGAGAAGTTAAAGTAGTAAGTATATCACCACTTGCACAAGCACAGATGCAAACAGATATAGCTTCCGTAGATCGTTTTTTAGAATTAGTTATGGCTAGATTTGGTCCACAAATGTTACCAATGTTAGTCAAAGGGAATGAAGTTGCTAAGTTCCTTGCTAAGAAGTTTTCTGTACCAGAAGATTTACTTATGACTGATGCTGATCGTCAACAAATAATGCAACAAGCGCAACAAATGGGAGCTATACCAAATGCCACAAACGAAGAAGAAGATCCTCGGACCTGACGGTTACGAGAGAACACCAGAAGATGAGAAACATATTAACGATTTAATTGTTACTACATTCAATACGCAAGCTGGAATAGAAACTTTAAAGTATCTTAAATCTATTACAACAGAAAGAGTATCTGGTCCTGATATAGAAGCAAATCATTTGTTTCATAATGAAGGAGCAAGGTTTATTGTTGCTATATTAGAAACAAGAATCAGACAATATGAAACTCTAAAAGAAGGAGATAAATAATGTCAGAAGAATCACTCGTAGATGTAAATGCAACCCCTGTTGCAGAGGAGTCTGGGGATCATCCTCCCACACTTGCACCAAACGAAACTCAGACTCCGCCTTTACCTGATGGTATACCAGAAAAATTTATAGATAATGGTGTAGTTAAGATAGAAGATTTAGCTAAGTCCTATAAAGAATTAGAATCTAAAATTGGTAAAAGTAAAGATGACTGGAAAGAAGAATTAGTTGGTGAGCTTAAAGCAGAGCAAATGAAAGACAGACCAGCAGATGAAAATTCATATACAGTACCAGAGATTGAAGGCTTTACTCAAGAAGAAATACTAAGCAATCCTTTACTAGACTGGTGGAAGAAAACAAGTTTTGAATCTGGTTTTAGTGATGAGCAATTTCACGAAGGCATTAAACAGTTTGCTGATTCTGGAGCTGAAGAAGTAGACCTAGATGCAGAAATAGCTAAACTAGGTGAAAACGCACAAGCAAGAATAGATAGTGTAACTGGCTGGGCTACTAAAAATCTTACAGAAGATGAGCAAAGAATAGCTGTAGATATTGGTGCTAGTGCAGAAGGTGTTAGATTCTTAGAGAAAGTAATGAATATGAATAAGACATCTATATCTAGTGCTGATAAAATAGACAAGGGTACTGGTAAATTAACGATAGCTGACTTACGAGCTAAGATGCAAGATCCTAGATACCATGATCCACAACGTAGAGATCAAAGTTATATAGATGAGATAGAAAGAGGATTCCAAAGTTTAGCTGATGGGAATTAAGATACAACAACCTGATGTTGAAATGGTTATGGATCTTGCTGAAAACTTATGTGAAGAAGATATTGTTGAATGTGAGTTGTTTGGGTGCAGTCCACAAGAAGCTTGTATGCAAGCACTTATAAAAACAGACCAAGATGTTTGTTGGATGGCTACTAGAAACGATGTACCGTTGTGTATGTGGGGTGTTCATAAAGAAAACCCTCCTGTTATACTAGGTAAAATGTTTAAAACATCTGGCAGAGTATGGATGTTAATGGCTAAAGATGTATCAAAGCTAGACAAGTTTACAATACTAAGAGAGTCTTTAAAGTGGGTAGAAATCTTTAACTCACACTATGATTTGTTATTTAATATTGCAGATTCTAAAAGGCAAGGTATTAAAAAGTTTCTTAAATTTGCTGGCTTTGACATACTAGACTTTACAGAGCCACCATATAGTACGGACCATATATACTTTGTGCGTTGTAACCCTAAAGATAATGTTATTCATTGAGCTTAACTGCCCAAAAGTATATGGACAACCCTATTAGGATAATTGTACCCAGCACTCACGGATAACAGGATGTATAATTTAACTTTAAACTAGGAGAAGATTAATGGCATTAACCATTGACCAAGCGTTTATAACGCAATTCGAAAGTGAAGTTCATCTTGCTTACCAAAGACAGGGTGCTAAACTTAAGAATACTACAAGACAAGTCAATAATGTAACTGGTTCTACTGCACGCTTTCAAAAAGTAGGCAAAGGAACTGCTGTTACTAAGTCTCGTCACGCTGAAATATCTAGCATGGACATCACACATACTAATGTAGATGTATCATTAACAGATTTTTATGCAGCTGATTATATTGACACACTCGACCTACTTAAAACTAACATTGATGAAAGACAAGTTGTTGCAACAAATGCAGCAGCAGCTCTAGGTCGTAAGACTGATGACATCATCATTACAGCTTTAGGTGGCGCTGGCAATTCCATAGCACATGGATCTGCTGGATTAACAAAAGCAAAAGTTCTACAAACATTTGTTGGTATGAACGAAGCTGACATTCCTGATGATGGACAAAGATATTTTGTTGTATCACCAGAAGGTTGGTCTGACTTGCTTGCGATTAATGAGTTTGCAAATATGGACTACATTGGCCCAGGTCAACTTCCGTTCCCATCTGGCGTAACTGCTAAATCATGGCTAGGATTTAACTGGATGCTACACTCTGCATTACCTAAGACTGGTAATAACAGAGATTGCTTTGCATACCACAAATCTGCTATCGGTGTAGCAACAGGCTCAGATGTAAGAACAGAAGTTAATTACATACCTGAAAAAGTTAGTAACCTTGTTACCTCATATATGTCTATGGGAGCTGTCGCTGTCGACACTTCTGGCATATATAAAGTAACCATTGACGAAACAGCTTAAGGAGAATAGAACATGGCTTTAACACTTAGTGAACTAAAAAAAGTCGGTGGCTCTTCACCAGCAATATGGTACTACAAATCTGCGGATGCTGTAGGTACTATTTCCGGCTCTGGTTATTTTAACAACGCTACTAATGAGCTTAAACAGTTTGATATAATTTTAACTGTTTCAGCAACAGGTGGCACTGCCGCTGTTGACGTACTTACTGTATCTTCAACATCTGGTAATGCAACTGTAACGACTGCTGCGTTAGCATAACTTAAAGGATTTAGGGAGGGTAGCGATTGCGCCCTCCCTTTATTTGAAATAAATGGCATCAACAGCTTCAACAAGCGACATAGACATTGCATCAAGAGCATTAGTATTGATAGGCGCAGAGCCTATTTCGTCGTTTTCAGGAACAACAACAGAATCACAAGTAGCTACAAACCTATACGAAGATATAGTTAGGTCCTCCTTGACTCAAACTCGTTGGAGATTTGCTAGTAATATTGCACAACTATCAAGACTAACAGACGTTCCTGTAGACCAAAGCAAGTATGCATCAGCATACCAAATACCAACAGAATCATTAATAATACATGGCATAGCTGTCAACGGACAGCAAATAGACTACGATATATTTACAAAGAAAATATTTTGTAATGCAAATACAAACGATATTGTTATAGGTGAATACACTTATAGACCAGATACAACAGAATTTCCTCCATATTATATACTTGGCTTACAGTTTCATTTAGCTTCTGTATTTTCTGGAGCAATAGCAGAAGATGAAAACAAGTCTTTACTCTTTGAGCAGAAAGCACAGCAACAATATATGATTGCTAGAAATATAGACTCACAACAAACAACAACAGAAAGACTTAACCTTAACAGATTTTCTACTTTCAGAGGTAACACACGCACACTATCTAGGAAATTCTAATGGCTAAAAAGATAAAATTTGTTCAAACTAATTTTACTGCTGGCGAATTAGATCCCAGAATGAAAGCAAGAATTGACGATCCATCGTATGAAGGTGGCTGTCTTAAGCTTAGAAACGCAGTTTTAACTTCGCAAGGCTCTGCCTTCCGCAGACCAGGAACACTATTCGTTGACTCTCTATCAACCTCAGACGTTGATGAGGTAAGGTTAGAGTCTTTTATATTTTCTGAAACACAAGAATACTTGTTTTGTTTTGAAGTAAGCAAGCTAACTGTATATGAAATAAACAATAGTACTGGAGTTACAACAAAAGTAGGATCTTCTGTTACTACATATACACTAGGATCATCAACACCAACACTTCCTATAACATCTTCTAATATAAGAGAGTTTACTTTTGCACAGCAAGGAGACACTTTTATTATATGTCACAATACATTTACTCCTATTATAATACAAAGAGCAAGTGCTACAAGTTTTACAGCTAAAGCTTTAACATTTAAAGTTTCTTCTAACAATGAGGAAACATATCAACCTTACACAAAGCTGGCAGATAGTGACGTAACAATATTACCTAGCTCCAATATTGGATCAATTACACTAACTGCCAGTGAATCTATTTTTACATCAGAATGGGTAGGCGAGTCAATACAGTGGCATGGAAAGGAAATATTAATATCTGCTTATACTAGCGGAACTGTAGTAACTGGTACAGTTAAAGACAGACTGGAAATTGAATTAGGTCTTAATCCTTTCCGCTCTATATCTGGTACAAATACAGTAGAGATAACATTAGTTAATCATGGATTTGCAGCTGGAGATAAAATATCTTTAGAAGGATTTGCTGGAGAACCCGGTCTTATTAACAGATCTGGATTAAATGGTACATTTCAGATAGGTCGTATTGTTAACGATGATGCGTTTATGATTCAATCTACAACAACTACAAATCAAACTATAAGTCCATTTGGATTTTTCTTTACAGGAACTTATACCGCAGCTGGAGGATTTGCTGTTGGTGGCGGAGCTATATCAGGATGGGCCACATACAATTCTGACAATGAAGTAGCTGGGTATACAGGAACTTCTGCTAATACAAACCCTAACGGCAATGGATCAAGAGACTTTGGTGGTGCTAGTATTAAGATAACTGGTGCAGACTTACCTCCCTCTAGGTCATGGAAGGAACAAGCATTTGGAACTAGGAATAAATTTCCAAGAGCAATTACGTTTCATCAAAATAGATTATGGTTTGGTGGTACAACGAGTCAACCTGATGCCTTATTTGCGTCACAATCTGGTGACTACTTTAATTTTGACGTAGGTACTGGAGCAGCAAATGATTCAATACAAACTATACTAGCGTCTGACCAACTTAATGAAATAAACCATATTGTATCTAACAAAGGTTTATCTATATTTACAAGCGGTGGTGAGTTTGTTGTGTTACAAGAAGCTGGTACACCATTAACACCAACTAACATACAAATAGAAAGGATAACAAGTTATGGATCGACCAGAGTATCTCCTTATATGTGTAATGGTAATACTTTTTTTGTCCAAAGAAATGGTAGGACTATACGAGCTGTTGAAACGTCAGGTCAAAATGCGTTTGTACCAGCAGACATTTCAATACGTTCTAGTCATCTTATTAACAACCCTATTGACTCTAGCTCTTTTAATGGCTCTAACACAAGACCAGAAGAGTTTATTTACTATGTTAACGCAGATGGAACTGTTGGAGTATTTCATACTGTTATAAGTGAAAGCATAGCTTCATGGGTACTATGGGATAATACAGATCAAACTGCTGGACAGCACGGTTATTTAAAGGGAGTTAAATCAATATCATCTGTAAACGAACATTTGTTTTGGGTTACACAAAGAGAAGGTTTAGGAACACAAATAGAAAAATTTACTAACTTTGATGAGTCAGATACAACAAAAGAAAATTACTTAGATGATGCTGTTTATGTAACTGTAGCTAATAATACTATTGCTAGTATACCAGCACATTGGCACAATAAAACTGTGCATGTAATAAAAGATGATGGTAGTTACAGAGGTACACAAACTGTATCAGCAACAGGAACTTTAGATCCTAGTTTGCTTAGCCTAGTAAATGATGATAAAGCATATATAGGGTATTCATATTTCTTGAACATAGAAACTATGCCAGTAGACTATGCTTACACAGGAGGTTCGTTGACTGGTGGTAGAAGAAGAATAGCCAGAGTAAACGTAGAGACAGAAGGATCGTTATCAATGTCAGTAAATGGTAAAGAACTATTTAACAGGACAACAGCAACAGGGTTAATACAACAAGATCCTAAAAGAGTTACTGGTAGGCAAGACTTTAGAGTATTAGGTTATTCTAAAGATCCAACAATAGTTATTAAACAAACACTACCAAACTCTTGTGGTGTGTTACAGCTTAGTAGTGAGGTAACTATATAATGGCAATAGATATATTAACAGCAGTATTAATTGGATCAAGCACAGGGTTACAAGCTTTAGGAGCTTATACATCTGGTAAAGCAGCACAACAATCTCATAAAGCTAAAGCACAAGAATTAAAAATAGCTAACGAAATAGATTTAATAAACGCATTAGCTACTGAAAATGCAACAATTCAAGCACTAAATGACAACACAGCTTTGAACTTAGCAAGTACATCTGGTGGTGAATCTGCCATGGCATTTATAGAAGATCAATCAAGAACAACAGCTATTGATGTTAAAAGATTAAAAACTAATACATTATTAAATAGAGACTCAAAAAGAAGATCTATTAGGTCACAGTATCAAGCTGGTAGCATGGCTAGAAAAGGATCACTATTAGAAATTGGAACAGCTTTAGTTGGTGGTGGCATTGATTATAAAACATTGGGTAAATAAATGGCTTTAAAAAAAGTAACAAGTTTAACAAGTTCAATAGGCAACATTAGTGTTGGAACAAGTGATATAGGCTCGACTGCTTCTGCAAGTTATTTTGGTTCTGCTGTATCAAATGCTGGTAAAAGTTTACAACAAAAAGTTAGACAAAGTATTGCTACTCAAAACAGTTTTGAATCTGATCCAGAATACAAAAGATTTAAAAGTAAAAATACTATATTAAGCCAAGTTAATACTGCAGATGGGATAGCAAAACAAATAGAAAATTGGAATAATCAAATAACATATGCACAAGAATCTGGTAATGAAGATATGCTTAAAAGATCTATTAGTGATTTTGAAGCACAAAAAGAAGTTTTTGCTGCAAGAGAAACTAATGCTCTTCAAAATACAGCAATAGCTAACATTACTAATAACGCTGTATCAAGAATAATGAATCAAGAAGAAATTTTAAATAAAGATCCAGGATTATTTTTTACAGCTTTAGAAACAGAAGGTTTAGACTTTGGTCTTTTATACTCTAATAAAGAATTAAAAGAAGCTTTAGCTTTAAATGATGAACAATATGATGATTGGCTTCTAACTAAAGCAGCAAGAGATCTTGATAAAACATTAAATAATAAAAGAATAGCATCTTTAAAAAAATACAATGAAAATCAAGAAAAAATACAAATGAATGAAAATAAAAACAATTTTAAAATACAGCTACCTGATTATTTTAAAGGAAAATTAGATGAAGAAGCATCAGTTACAAACAATTTACAAAATTTAAAACAAGCTTATATTGATACAGTAGAAGGCAACGGAATCTATAGGCCAGAAACTCATGGAACTCTTGATATAACAACTTTAGATAGAGAATATGGTTCACAATTATCTGATCTTATTGTTAGCTATGCTACTAGATCAGAAAAACCAGAAGAAGCTTATAATATAATTACTAATTTCTTAGAAGAAAGAGAAGGAAGTATAAATTTAAACGGTCAAGATATTACATATAAAGAATTTACAGAATTTCTACCAGAAAATGTTGAAGAATCTTTAATAGCTGATATTAAAAATAATGTAAGTGTTGCTCAAGGTAACTACTTAAAAAATAAACAAAATGAAATTATGACTAGTGGCGAAAATGCAAATAGAAATGCTTTGAGTTATAGTGTTGTAGATGCAAGAACAAAAGAACATTTAGAAAAATTACAAGTTTTAATTGCTGAATCAAATCTTCCTACTGAGCAAGTTATGATGGAAATAACAAATATAATAACATCAACAAAAGTTGGTGATTTTTCTACTATGGGTGTTGTTACTGAATCTATAGCTAGTTTTATAATTGAAAAAGCTTTAAGTGGTACTGCAGAAGATTTTAACGCAACAATGGGATTACTTCAAAGCTCAATGAGATTTTCAAGGCAACAAGGTGTAGAATGGAATTTTGCATCTGTTGGCAATGATGGAAAAATACCAGCTGATATAAAAAAATTACAAGATATTTTTTACAAATGGAATCAATCATCCTTTGTTGATACAGCTGGTGTTGGTAATGATTTGGCAAATGTTTTTTCTGAAATAAAAATGGGCGATTATCGTATTAATGTTTTTAATCCTGAGCTTGGCGACACAGGAATGGGAAGGATTGCATCAAGTGCAGTAGAAACAATATATGATGATTATGAAAATAAACTTTTAAAAATGACTACTGATAGATTTTTTGGTCCTAATTTTGAAAAATTAAGAACAGATTTAAGTACTGAAGAATTTAGAAATCTTATTAGAACTAACTCAAAATTAAATGGCTACATAAAAGAACAAGTAGAATACAGATTAAAAAATAATATTCATGCAGACTCACCTAGTGAAATAATAGATAAAGTTGTAAACGATATAGAAAACAATTTTGTTTTTGCTAGTGTTGCATCTGGAGGATTTATTACTAAACAAGAAGCTACATACATGAATACTTTAAATTTTGAAGAAGATATAAAAGATTTAAAATTACAATTAGATAATAGAGTTTTAAATAATATAGTTTACACAGATGATAATGATAGATCAGCAACACTAAGAAAAGAAGATTTTGAATTAGGTAAAAATATATTTATAGAAACATTTGCAGAAGGAATTGATAGTAGTACTGGAGAGGTTATTTATGAATTTGTCTACACTTATTCTCAAAATAGTGGTGGAATGAGTATGCCAATTAAAGATAGCGATGGTTTAATAATTGTAAGTGAAGCAAGACTTCCAAAACAAGATACGTCAAATTTAACTATTGATGAACTTAATGAAAGAAAAAAAAGAAATGACTCAAGCGAAATAAATGTAACAGGAAGTGCTATTAATCCTGCTGGATTTGGAAACTTTTAATGGCAATAATTGATAACAATAAAGAAAGAAACATAATATATACTAACGCTGATAGAAATGATAATTCTGTTTATAGTGCTAGAGAATATGATGAATCTAATTTTTTTGAAAATTTGTCAGATGTTTTTGAAAATCATTTTTGGGATGAACAATTTACAGAATTTAAAGCTTTAGGAAATACTGATCCTGATTTTAATTTTGGAGAATCTGTTTCTGAACTTTATCCTGACCTAGTAAACAATGATAGTTTTATAGAAAATTTAAGTAGAGCTAATAGTGTAGATCAGTTAAAGGTTCGTGGAGATAACATAAGAAGTAATTTACAATCAAAACAAAATCTAAGTCATGCAAATTTTGGCTATCATTTAATGATGGATATGTTGGCTTATACAGTTTCAGATCCTTTAATGCTTACTCCTATTGGTGCTAGAAAATGGGCGTATCAACCATTAAAAAGCACTTGGTATAAATATGGTGCAACAGGCATGGCAACAATAGCACCTTATGAATTTGCTAGAGTAAGTGCTAATCCTATTATAGATCCAAAAGAAGCTTTATATACAATACCTACAGCTGGTGTTTTAATGAGTGCTGTTGGCCCAGCATTAGGTAGAATTTTTAAAGGTGTATTAGACGATAAAGCTGTAAAAGAAATAGTTGAAGATACTAAATGGCAAAAACCTTTTGATAATAACGATTATCTTTCTTTAAAATTTAGAGCAAAAGATTTAGATGACAACAATATTATTATTAAAAACAAAAATGGTATTCCTATAAGAGAACCAAAACCAACAGAAGAACCATTATCTGTTCCATTAGGTGGATCTGGTTATCAAGCTACAAGAAAAGTTTTAACAAAACCATATGGGTTAGATCAAAGTGAATACGATCTTATAAAAGATATTGGTTTACTTTGGAGTAATAATAAATCTTTTATGTCATCTGTAAGTAACAATGATATTAATTTTGTATTAGATATAGCTGATGAAATAGCATCAGATATGTCAACAATGATGGCTTCTAATCTAACAAGATCAACTCCAGCAAGTGTTGACACATTGTATAAACGCAACTGGTATTCTAGTATGTATGATGCAAGAGCTGCAATAGATAATGGGTGGGCAAAAATAATTAATTTGCCAGGTCGTGTTGAAGGATCTCCAGATGTCTCACAAACATTTCAAGGGTTAAATAGAAAAGTAAGTGCAGCTGATATGTCAGATTGGAGAGCTAGAAAAACAAAAGGTTTTTTAGGTACAAAACAAAAAATAAGCAAAAAGAAATTTCAAAGATTAGTAGCTACAGAAATATTAAGACCAAACAAAAAAAGTCACCCAGCAGTTAAAGAAGCAGCAAAAGAAATAACAAAAATTTATGAAAAATTTGGTAAAGCTATTGATGAAGCTGGATTAAGTTATGGAGAACAAAATATAAAAAGAAGCATTGATAGATTAACTAAAAGATTAGAAAGACTTGAAGAAGTAAAGCTTAACAAATATACAAACAAAGATATTAAAACAAGAATAAAAGATACTAAAGAAGAAATAGCTACATTAAAAAGTGAACTTGATGAATTAAAGTTAAGACCTTTTGGATCAACTAAGACATCAAAAAATTATTTTCCATTATTTTGGAACGTTTCAAAAATAAGAAGAAATAAAGAAGAAGTAATAAGATTATTAACAAATGAGTTTCAAAGAGAAATGCCGTCTGGTGCAAAAAAAAGAGCAACTGAAACTGTTAACAGAATGATAAGAGAAGAAGGTCACTTTGAAGGAACTAGCATGACTGGAAAAAGTATGACAAATTTAATGTCAAGAAAATTAGACATTAAAGACGATTGGTTTTTAAAATATATAGAACTTGATACCGAAATAGTAATAAGAAACTACATAAAAAGAATGGGTACTCATATTGAAATGGCAAAATTAGGAGATGGAGACAGACGGCTTACAAATAAATTAGATGGCATTAAAGAAAAATTTGGCAATATGAGAAAAAGTATAAACGATAACAAAAGTTTATCTGTAGCTGAAAGAAAAAAATTAACAGATGAATTAGATATTCAAGAATATCAAGTATTAGATTCAGTAGAAAGTTTAAGAGATAGAGTGTTAGGAACATTTGTTTCTGGAGAACAAATACATTCATATAGTGCAAGGTCTGCAAGAGTTTTAAAAAACATGGGAGTTTTAGCTCTTGCTGGTAAATTTACTATTAACTCTACTGCTGATTTAGGAACTTTAGCATTACATTATAATATGAAAAATAGTTTTGGAACAATGTTTCAAAGAATGTTAGGTCCTCAAAACAATCCAGCAATAGGGCAAGTATTTCAATCAGGAAAAAGAGATGCAAAATTATTTGGATCTGCTTTTGATACAGTAATGCATAGTGCAAACGCAAGAATGATGGAGTTTGATGGTGTAATTCCTGGTCAAAATACTAGGTTTGAAAGTTTTTTAGAAGATAATGCTAACAGAATGTTTAAGTTTAATATGCTTAATTATTGGACAACTATGAATAAAGAACTTGCTACTGTTTTATCTGTAGACACAATTATAAAAGATTCTGTTAGACTTGCTGGTTTATATAAAAAAAATGGAAACACAATTACTAATGATGTTGCTAACGATTGGGTAAGATTAAGATCTCAAGGTTTAAAAGATAGCGATATACTTAGCATTGGAAATAATACAGGTGGTGTAAAATGGAAAAGAGTAGAGTTTAAATCTAATAAAGTTTTAGAAGAACATAAAGAAATTGGTTGGATAGAAACATCAGCAAAAATGACAGAAGATGATTACAAATATGTTGCTGATACTGATGGTTGGACAAATACAGGCATAGCAGAAAGATTTGGTACAGCTGTTCATACTGATGTTAATATGTCTGTTATGACTCCAAGTATTGCAACAAGACCGGGATGGCTTGATGGTATGTGGAAAGGAGTACCTCATAGTAAAAAATTTGCAAAAGAAAAAAAGAAAGCTCAAGAAAATATTAATAGATTAACATCAAATGTTCAAACAAATTTAGGTAAATTAAGAAAATTAGGAATAGAATTAGACAATCATGGATCACCAGATAAGTATTATAAATTTTTAAAAGAATTAGTAGATCATAAAAATCCAAATGTTCAAAAAATAGCAAATGATTTACAAAATCAATTTAAAGAAATAGATAATTTTAAAGATAGATACACAACAATATCAAGAAAATACAAGCCATTACTTTCTTTATTTTTCCAGTTTAGAACTTTTGGTATATCTGCTGCATCAAAAATTACTTTACCAACAATTCAAGGAAGAGCAAGATACCCAATGCAAGGAGCTTTAGCTTTAGTTACTTTAGCTTATTTTTCACAATATGCAAAAAACCCACAATCATTTTTAAATAAAGATTTTGGAGAACAATTTTTAACAGCTATGGAATATTCTGGTATGTCTAATTGGCTTGTTGATTTTAATAACACTATGGAAACTTTAACAGAAGCCTTGGGAAATCAAGGAATAGGCCCAGAAGGTGGTATTGGAATAAGACCAGCTTTTAATATGGATGAGAAATATACATATGATAGCGATGAAGATGCATTAGGATCTTTAGCTGGAACTCCTTTTGTTGTTCCTTTAAATATTTTACAAGCAATAACAGGACAAACTTTAGGTGGTGGATCATTATCTGATAGAGAAAGAATTAAGATGCTTTACAGAATACTTCCTTTTAATAATTTATTTTTATTAGATTTACCTTTTAATTTACCTGGTAGTACAGATCTTTTAGATGCTGGAATAACTGCTATAGGTGGAAATAATGTAGATAACGATTCTAAAAAGAAAAGATTGCAAAGGAAAAGAAGAAATAGATCAATTTTCTCTAATTAAGTGCGTTGCGTATTAACTAACAATAAGGAAAGTAAGACATTATGGCTATAAGTGTATCAGATACAACTCCAAGGATAGAGTATACAGCACCAAGTAGTGGACAAACAGTATTTTCAGTACCTTTTGCTACCGAAGTAGCAACAGATATTAATGTATATGTTAATGATGTCCAAGCTACTTATGTTGCTAGTCTTGCTGGGCAAACAGGAACAGCGTTTACTTTAAATAATGTAGGTACTGCTAACAGTACAACTGTAGAGTTTGCTTCCTCACAAAAAAGTGTGACTATTGATATAATTAGAAACGGTGCTATATCTAGGACAACAGACTATAACACCGGTGGATTCTTTGACATCGAAACATTGAATAGTGAGTTGTCAAGAATTACCAGAAACCTACAGGACTTAGAGTTAAGAATTGACCAATCGATTAAAGCACCTATACAAGAAGGCGGTACTGGTACTCTACCGACAGCTTCCTCGAGAGCTGGAAAGCTCTTGGCTTTTGACGCATCTGGTAATGTCACCACTCAAACATCTGCTATTACTGAGTACCTTGGAGCTTTTGCGTCTGATTTAACAAACAGACCTGATGGTTCTGCATTACAAGTAGGTGACATATATTACAACACTACTCAAACAGAAACTCGTATATGGACAGGAAGTAATTGGGATTTAGTATTTGGTAGAGTGCAACCTTTATCAACAACTTACACAAGTACAGGCTTAACAACAATAACACTTACTGCCAGACCAAGCTCTGTACTTGCTATATTAGTTATTATTGATGGTGTTTTGCAAAACGTAAACAATTACACATTAAATGATAATGTTATTACATTTACAACAGCTCCTCCTATTGGATCTTCTGTAGAAATTAGAGATTTTAGCTCTACTGTTTCTTCTGGTAGCGGAACTATTGTTAATGTAGCTAGTGGATCAGAAGTTACACAAGCCAATATTGATATACCAACATTGTTAAATGATATAGCCTCTGCTACAGGAAGGATTGATACTTCTCAATTATCAACTTCTTTACAAAATCAAATATCAAATATAACAAGTGTTGAAGGAAGAACATTAGTTTTAGAAAACATTATTACACAAAGCGGTGTTAATGTAATTACAGACCAAGGCACAAAAATTACAGCATTAGAAACATTAACATCTGGTTTAGATAATACAGTTAACGGTGCTGCATCTACATCATTAGGTCAAAGAGTTTCTGCTTTAGAAGTATTACAAGTACAAGGCTCTGGAAGTATAACATTAGATCTTAATAGAATTACTAATTTAGAATCACAAGTATTTGAAGCAGATGGATCAACTGCAAGATTAGCTACAGTTAATCAACACAACTCATTAAACGCTACTGTTAATACTCTTGACGGTACTAGTACAGCACACGCTTTAAGATTAAATAGTTTAGAAGCTATTGCAACTGGAGGTACTGGAACAAGTGTATTAGCAACAAAGTCTGAATTGACTTTTGTTACAGCTGATGCTGGAACAGCATTACAAAAAGCAAATGCTGCGGTTGCAAGTGTTTCTACATTAAGTGCAACAGTAGGTGTAAACACAGGAAACATAACATCAACACAAGAAGTAGTATCTGGTGTTGATGGAGTACAAAGCAAATATGGTGTAAAAGTTTCTGCTAATGGTTATGTAAGTGGCTTTGGATTAATATCAACATCTAATGAATTAAGTGGTAGTCATACTGCTTTTGGAGTTAATGCTGATAGATTCTGGATAGCAAATAGAGCTGACCAAAATCATACTCCTACTGTAGCTTTTGAAGTAAGTAACGGTGTTACTAATATTCGTGATGCTGTTATTGATTCTTTGCAAGCTAACAAAATTAGAGGTGATGTTAATAAACAAAATTTTGAAGAAACCTCCTCATCTTCATCTCTAACATCTTCTTATGTAGTAAAAGTTACTTGTGATTTACCAGCACCAGATAATACAGGATCTACATCTGAAGGTCATGCTGCTATGGCTATGGCTAGTTTATATTTTAGTAGCACATCTGACGGTGTGCATGGAAAATTAACTGCTTGTACTTTAACAGGAAGCACAGAAGGTACTGAGTATGTATTGCATGATGTGTATGAAGATTGGTATGTATCTACGTTACATCTTAACGCTAGAGTACCAGCACAAATATCTGCTTCAGGAAAAGTAACAACTGGTATTAGATTTAAACTATATGCAAAACATGATGGTACTTCTTGTAATTTAACTAAAGGCAATATACTTGCCATGGGATTAAGATAATGCCTAAATATACAGCACAACAAATAGAAGAAAGACAAAATATTTTAGAAGCTCAACAAAAATTAGTACAAGAAAAGTACGAAACAGAACAAGAGCAAGCGCAAATACAAAAAGAAAATCAACAATTTAATTTAGATAATTCTGTTGATGGTTACTATATACAAGTATTAGGCGATAATGAGTATGGATCACAAATAGGTCCAAATAAAATAGATAGTAGTTATGAAATTATA
>MDTB01047051.1_pt1 | contig 21703 bp, 45 predicted proteins | sample 811161 | NCBI WGS metagenome assembly MDTB01 (sample SAMN05326650, study PRJNA326480) | marine metagenome | isolation source: seawater | place: Mediterranean Sea | collected 2009 | reverse complement strand
TCTTTTTCAATTAGCTGTATCGATCAAGAAACACACGAATACTACAAAGAGTTCTACAAAAGAAAAGGAACTCAGACTTGAAATTTGATTATTTAACGGAGGTACCTACTGATACTCTACCAACTGGTAGAACATATCATACACCTGATGGATCATATCCTTCCATCACAACGATACTAGGTAAGACAGCTAACAATGTTTGGTTACAAAAATGGAAAGAAAAAGTCGGTGAAGAAGAAGCCGCCCGTGTCTCTAAGGAGGCCACGGACAGAGGAACAGCAGTACATGAGTTTGCTGAACAACACTTCAATGGAGAATCTATACATTCATCACTTTCACAAGCACCGAGGGATGTGGTACAAATGACTAAAGACCTGATACGTATAGGCGAATCGGGTGTTGATGAAGTTTGGGGACAAGAACAGGTTTTGTGGAGTAAAAAGTATAGATATGCAGGAAGAACAGATATGGTAGGAATCTGGAAAGGCAAACCTACTATTATAGATTTTAAAACATCAAAGAAGAAAAAATATGAGTCGCAAATCAAAGATTATTATATTCAGTGCTGTGCTTATGCTGTTGCCCATAACGAAATGTATGGAACTGGCATCAGGGATGTAGCAGTTCTTATTACTGTGGCAGACGGTGAGCCACAGATATTTGAAAAGTCAGCAGTTCCTTATCTACCTTTACTAAAAAATAGGAGATTAGAGTTTGATAAATTGGTTAATTGATTGGATTGAGCATATAAAATTTAAATGGACTTTGAGAAAGATGGGGAATAATGACCCTTACATATATGACTTACCTTCTGAGAGCAAAGATAATGAGAAGAATAAAAACAAACCTTAAAAAGTTTCTTGAAAGTTGTCCTTTGACAGATAAAGAGAAAATGTTTATACTTAGTGCATTAAAGAGTCAAATTAAATACCCACAACTACACCCAAACATTTGGAAAGTAATATGTGAGATAGAATCGAGATATAAAAATGGCTGAGAAAAAGAAAAAGCCTGGATTAAAGGGTCATTCCATAAGTGGTGGGCATAAACGTCCTACTAAATCTGGTGCAGGTATGACTGCAAAAGGTGTTGCTAAATACCGAAGAGATAATCCTGGTAGTAAGCTTAAAACGGCGGTTACAACTTCTCCCTCAAAATTAAAAAAAGGTAGTAAAGCAGCTAAACGAAGAAAATCATTCTGTGCTAGAAGTGCAGGACAAATGAAAAAATTTCCTAAAGCTGCGAAAGATCCAAATAGCCGTCTAAGACAAGCTAGGCGTAGGTGGAACTGTTAATATAAAGGTGGATAATGACACTAGAATTAAAATTTGAACTAATAAAACCATTTCCAGATCAAATAATGATCCCTCCCCAACCCTCTAGGAAGCTTATACCACACTGGTTTAAAAAGATGGGTCCATATACTACAGGTGGAGAAAAAGACGAGTTTGGAAAAAGGATGGAAACAGTTAAAAAATGTATTCCATTTTTAGATGCAATGAGTGCTGGTTACACTTTGTTAACACATATAGATATGCAAATTACTATCAATGAACAAAACGAAATAAAACTCATATATCTCGACGAAAAACATAAAATAGATACTGAATATTTTAACCCAATAGAAAATCACCCTAAACCACAAGTAAAAGGTTCTCCGTTTGAAGACTTTAGAATATTAAAATACTTATCACCTTGGAGAATAAAAACTCCACCTGGTTATTCAGTATTGTTTTTACCGCCCATGAATCAATTTGAATTAAGTTATATCCCAATATGTGGTTGGGTAGACTCAGACATTTATGAAGGCATAGTAAACTTTCCCTTTATAATGCCATCATTACAAGTAGGAACACAAATAAATGTTCCTGCAGGAAGCCCATTTGTTCAGATGATTCCTATTAAGAGAGATGAGTGGTCAGCTGATATTAATATGTTAACTGGGCAAAGCGAAGCTATTCATAAAGCTGAAAGAAATAGAATGAACTCTACCCCAGAAAACAGAGAAGATTTTTACAGAGATAATACTTGGGAAAAGAAAAAATATAGATAAGGATAGATTATGGATATTGATAAATTAAGAGAAGAAATTAAATATGATGAGGGCTGTGTGTACGCAGTTTACCTCGATCACTTAGGATTGCCTACTTTTGGTATAGGTCATTTAGTTACACAAGATGATCCTGAGTACCAATGGGATGTAGATAATCCTATCTCAGAAGAGAGAGTAAATGAGGCTTTTGAATCAGATATGAATATAGTCCTCGATGACTGCCAAACACTTTATGATGACTTTGATGAGCTACCTCAAGAAGCACAGCATATAATTGCAAATATGATGTTCAACATGGGTAGACCTAGATTGAGTAAGTTTAAAGGCATGAAAAGAGGAGTCGACGCTCGAGATTGGAACGCTGCCGCAGATGAAATGGTAGACTCAAAATGGTATCGACAAGTAACCAAGCGGGCAGATAGATTAGTAACTAGGATGCGCGCATTAGCATAAACGGAATTGATGCAACCTTACCGAAGTAATATGCTCATAACGGGTGTGAATGGTAGCTTAGGTAGTGCTTTTAAAGAGCACTACCATAAGTCTCATAAAATACTAGGTACAACTCGTAAAGTATTAGATTTAAATAACGGTTCATCAGTTGATAAATTTGCACAATCTATACAAAGCAATTTAATACTATTTGAGACCGTTATATTATGTGCTGGCACTTACAGTTTTCCAAACGATCATAATTATTTATATGGTAAATTTGTAGACTCTCCGTGGCGGCAAAAGATGATTAAACAAAGACCTGAAATGCGCAGACAAGAACTTAATGATGTCACAGATCCTGATCTTTATGACTTTTTTCTAAATAATTATAAAGTAAATGTTATATCTCAATTTAGACTTGCATTTCAACTACAAGATAAAATAACAGATAAGATTGTGTTTATTGCCTCAGAATCAGGAATTTGGCCCGAAGATGTTACAATATTTAACTTTGAACAATTCCAGTATAAGTTACAAAAAGCTAGCTTAATTATGGGAGCTAAAGTTATTTCCCATTATTTTCCAAAGTTAAAAATAATTATATTGTGTCCAGGTAATTATACTAGTAAACTAAATGTAACTGGCACTGATGATTTATATAAAAATGTTTCATCTATGTGCAGAATAATAGATAATTTTAAAATTGAAGACAGTGGAAAAGTATTCAATTTTGATGGAGAAGAACTTGGTTAGAATTTACATCATGATTTTTGTGTTAGCAATTCTAAGTGGAATAGGTTATGGTGCTTACTATATTTATAACGATACTATGACTAGAATGGCTACTTTACGAGACAACAATGCTAAACTTGAAGTTGCCATAAAGCAAAAAGACATCACAATTAAAGCATTAGAAGATAACATGAAAAAACAATTACAACTTACTAATGATTTAAACAGTAAGCTACAAAAAGCAGAAGATGATAACAAAAAAATCGCTAAGTTATTGGCTAAGACTGACATTGTTAAAAACAGTTTAGCTGATCCTGACGCAGTGGAGAAGAAAATAAATGAAGAAGTTGAACTCTTGTTTAAGTCTATTGACAGTGTTACTGCTAATAAGTAGTTGTAGCTGGAAGCCTGAAAAAGAAATAGTAACTGTTGAAAAGATTATAAAACCAACTATCGCTGTGGTTCCTAGACCTAAACCTATCAAAATGCAAGATACTGAAATTATTGTTATTACTGAGAAAAATCTCAAAGCAGTGATGGACAGAATTAAAAAAGAACAAGGCAACTTTGTAGTTTATGGTATGAATCCTGTATCTTTTAAGGCTCTTGCACTTAATTTTGAACAAATTAAAAAGTATATCGAACAGCAACAAGAAGTGATAATATACTATGAAAAGTCAGTAACCGACGATAGTCAAAAATCTGACAAAAAATAGTGTCAAAATATTGACAACGCCAAATTATTGACGCTGACTGAAGTGTCAAAAATTTGACATCCTTATAACATCGACTATAATAATCATAGGAGATGCCCATGCTTATTTATATTTTTTACTTTTTACTATTTTTTATACTCTACCTCTTATCAAATTCCGCTTATTAAAGTCAAAAATTTGACTTATTTTCTAAATTCTCTATAATTTAACTATACCCTTCTGAAAGTGAGATTATCGATGGATCCTATATCTGCGATAGCCGCAGCTACTGCTGCGTTTAATGTAATAAAAAAAGGCTTTGAAGTAGGTCGTGATGTAGAGTCTATGTACGGTGACGTTGGTCGTTGGATGGGCGCAGTGTCTGACATAAATCAAGCCGAAAAAATGAATAAAAAACCACCATTGTTTAAAAAGATATTTGCAGGATCAAGTATCGAACAAGAAGCGATGGACATTTTTGCTGCTAAGAAAAAAGCAGAAGCTATGGAGCAAGAACTTAAAACCTTTGTAAATATGACTCATGGCCCAAATAGTTGGAATGAGATTTTAGCTCTACAAGGCAAGATTAGAAAAGATAGACAGAGAATGATCTATGAACAACAAGAGCGTCGTAGAGAAATACTTAACGCTGTTGGTATAATACTTTTAGTCCTTGCCTTAGGTGGAGTAGTCTGGTTCTTTGGAACACTAGCAGTAAGTATAGCAGGACACCCTAGCACATGGTTTTAATATATGCTATTATTATAAGTATGTTTGTAACTCCTAGTGATCTATACAGCGGTGCTAAAACAATTGGTAAGAAGAAAGAATATACAAGACAACAAAAAATACATAGAGGCGATATAGTACAGAAAAAATATACTACTTGCAGGTTGATGAAAAGACTTAAATCAAGATCTACAGGTCAACAAGCCTGCATATATCGAGGTGGTAATCAAACTTATGAACTTATGTTTGAGAAAAACTGTCCCTCTCAATACAAGTGTATTTACAATCCAGGTCAACCTGAGCCAAATATAGATAGCGTGATAGATAGTTTAAATCAGATAGGTAAGTAAATGATTTACAAGCATGAAGATTTTATTTTAGATATGACTACTGCAACAAAAGCTATTCTCTACAAAGGGGGTAACTTAATCTTTATGGGAGATGGCTATAAAGCTATTAACATAATGATTCGTAACTCCACTGATAAAGATCGAGTCAAACAAATGTTTCATAAACAACTTACTCAAAGAGAAAAACCTAGATTTAAAGCCGCAGAAAAGAAACCTTAATGACCCTAGTCTTTGCCCTTATCACATACTTAGGTGGTCAAAAAATAGATACCAGCTACTTTAGAAGCATTGACGACTGTCTTTATTATGCTGTTAGACTAAACCGAAACTCCCCAGTTCCTAATAGAATGGCAGGTGAGGGAGTTCCAAAAACTATGAAATACACTGCTGTGTGTGAACCTGCAAAAGTAAACCTGAGTAAGACGCTGGTTTTCTAATGAAATACTCAACAAATAAAGTTGATATACATATTTCTCATAAGTGTAATTTAGCTTGTGTTGGTTGTAATCACTTTAGTGACTTTGTTGATATTGATGGAGATATAGACGTAGATGATAAACAATTTTTAAAAGACATAGATATGATAACTAAGAAAATAAATATTTCTCAATCTATACAAATCTTAGGCGGAGAACCTTTGCTTAAAAAGAACTTTAAAGAAGTATTTACTGCTGCTTTAAAAATTCTTCAAAATAACAATTTTGATTTTAAAAAATTATTTTTATATACAAATGGATTACTTTTACATAAAAATTTATATATTAAGAACCTTGTAAATGATTATGGATTCAGAATCAAGATTACATTTCACCCAAATAAAAATTCAAAACTATATCATACACTAAAAAAAAATTTATTTAATGCTTTTAATAATATGAAATGTTTTGACTGGGTTGGATCTGCTAGGCACTATGGAAAAAGAGACGAACAAAAAATCACAATCGACACTCCCATACACTGGCAGAAGACTTACCTAGAACGCAAAGGCAAGATATACCCTCATCTTTCAGATGATATAAAATCTAGTTACAAATTTTGCACTTGTCCTCATGCACAGGTAAGAGATGGTAAAATTTATAAGTGCGCACCTATTGCTTATCTTCCTTTTGCTCTGAAAAATACAAAACAATTAGATACTAAATATTGGAAACCATATTTAGACTACACTCCAGCAAGTCTGGATAACGATGATGAGTTAGAACAATTCTTCCTAACACATAAAAAACCTGAATCAATTTGTTCTATGTGTCCATCATCACCTAAATACTACGAAAAATATGATAGGAAAATTAAATGAAAACTGCATATATATACCCCTTTTTATGCCTTACACTATTTTTAGCATTATATGTTATTTTACCGATTACTGCTAACGCCTCTGCTGCTATGTTAAACCTTAGAGAATATAAAGGAAGAGTCTGTTATGATGGAGACACTTGTTATGTTCAAATGGCTGCACTACCTAAAACATTAAGAAAAATGTCTGTTAGAGTTTTAGGAATTGATACTCCTGAGATCAGAGGCAAATGTGATAAGGAGAAAGAACTTGCTTTGAAAGCCAGAGAATTTGCGAATAAAACCTTTAGCGAGGCTAAGATTATCAAATTTTCAGATTTGAAATGGGATAAATATGGTGGTAGAATACTATCAAATGTTTATTTAGACGGATATTTATACGCAGACATGATTATAAATGAAGGCTTAGCAAGACCTTATGATGGTGGAAGTAAAGAAGGTTGGTGCGATGAGTGATTTTATATATTGGTATAAAAAGCAAGCACCTAAGTATGGATACTTTAGAAGTATCTTTGACTGCTGGTTTAATTCAAGACACTATAATAGAGATGGCACTTACAAATGATAGAATTTTTTATAACATTAGTGATAATAGTTCTTTTTGTTTCAGTAATGTCAGTAGGACTATTAATGAATAAACCACTTAAAGGAAGTTGTGGTGGTGTTAATTGTAAATGCACGAGGGAACAATGACAGAAGAAAAAAAGAATGGTATAGTTCTAAAAGATGAACACAACGAGTTTGAACTCGCACTTAGATTTTTAGGTAACGAATTAATCGCAATCAAGATGGCAGCTACTAATTTTAGTGGTAAACTGATTGTATGGAGTATATTGCTTTTACTATTTAGCTTTATGATGATTGAAGTATTTGAAGTTACTACGTGGATTGGAAATAGTTAATGTGGTTTTGGGCAATATCTGCAATCGCAGGTTCAATACTAGGGTCAGCTACTGACTCATGGTTTAGAGATACAAAGTTAGGAGTATGGTTTTATGCTAAAATGGATTCGCTCTATTCTTGGGCGGCAGAAAGATACGGAATCAAACTCATCACAGATGAGCAAAAACAAATGGCAAAATTCCCCGAACTCGCCAAACGACTTGATAGTCTCGAAGCTCGTATCAGATTACTCGAAAGGACAGAATCTGTCAAACGAGCAGAAAGCAACTATCAGGACTCGTTTTAATACATGGGAGAAAGATGGTCGAGAGATTGACTTTTGAGAAAATATGATGGCAGAAGAGATTAAAAAGGCAGGGTTTCACCCTGCAGATTCAGATGGTGACGGTAAAGTTACTAATGAAGAACATAAGATGTACTTAGAGTTTAAAAGAAAAGAACTTGAGGATAATGATGCGCAACGTGATGCTATCCGTAAAATGGCATGGTTTTCTTTAGTTGGGTTATTACTTTACCCCTTAGGAATATTTATTACATCATTACTTGGGTTAGATAAAGCGGCAAACTTAATCGCTGATATCGCTCCAACTTACTTTGCATCAATTGCAGTGCTAGTATCTGCATTCTTTGGTGCTGATGCACTACGTAAAAAGTAAGTAACACTTGTCAAGTAGTCTCATATTAGTTATAATATACAAATATCAATGGAGATTACATGGAATATTTCAATCAATCGTCTTTTGACTGGCGCATCTCACAATGCTGCCAGTTTCATGACAAAGCTCAAGCTAAAAAATACAACTTTGGAACTACTACTAAAACTTATGCCTTGAAAGAAGGAGGCAAAGAACGAGTGCAGTTCAAAGCACTACATAACTGTAAACAGTTACTCGCAGTAGTGCGAGATCATTTTCCCACACAACCTAAAAATCTACGGTCTTGGAGAATATCCTCTGAGTTATTTCCTTGTTATACTCTTGATTTTACTCAACCGTGGTATGAAGAAATATGGGAAGAAATCACTGAGATACTTATTGAGGCTGGCAAATATGCAATGCAGAATGAAGTCCGTCTTAGTGTTCACCCAGGTCAATACACAGTTTTAGCCTCTGACAAAGCTAACGTTGTTGAAAATTCAATTAAAGATTTGGAATATCATGCACTTTATGGTAGTATGATGAAACTAAAGCCTGAAGAATTTTCAATGAATATTCATCTACAAGGTTTATATGGAGGAACACATGAGGCTGGGATCAAACGATTTGCAACAAACTATCCCTACTTATCAGACTATGCACAGAAATGCTTATCCGTTGAGAACGAAGATAAACCCAATGGATATGACATCGCACACACACTTGAACTTGCCCAACGGATCCCTATCCGCTGCACCCTCGACACACACCACTATGACTGCCATAGAATGGTTGAGACTGAGAGAGTTAAGGTCGAAGGCAAGTATGTCAACCGAAAGGTACGCGATGTTGACCCCATTACGGTCACATCAGACTTCTTTAAAGAAGCTGTCAAGAGTTGGAAGGGCGTACGCCCATTATTCCATGTTTCACAATCTTTCCCTCCCGAAAACCCTAGCTATTGGATGAAGTGTAACGCACACTCTGAGATATTTTGGGACGAGGAGCATATGAGTAGGCATGTCCCAATGCTTCAATATGCAGATTTTGACATTGAAGCAAAATTTAAAGAAGTAGCCGTTAAAGGCTTTTACGATTATATACAGGCAGAGGCAGACTTTGCTGGAGAACAATTACAAGCAAAAAGGATTCCAAATGATTGGTGATGTAAAAATAGAGTTACCCAGAGAAGGCTTATTAAAACAAGAATTAGTAACTTGGGAAATAAATGATAATGGTATGCTTTACAAAAGAACAGTAACTAGAAATTTTAAAGATCTTGATTATCAAGATAGTTATAGATCAGAACCTATTGTTGCAGTTAAGTTATGAAGTGTTTAATATTAGGTGGTGGTGGTTTTATTGGTCATCATTTAGCAAGAAGATTACAAAATGAGGGTAATGAGGTACATATTGTAGATGTTGGTTGGTGGTTAGATGATAACCATGATTACCACGTCATAATTGGTGATTTAGTAAAGCCCTCAACTTGGCTAAAGTTAGATAATGATTATGATGAAGTTTATCACTTAGCTGCTGATATGGGTGGAGCTGAATATATATTTACACAAGTTAATGATGCTAAAATTATGCTTAACTCTTTACAGATCACCATGCACTGTATAAATTGGATGCTTAAGAATAAGAAGATTAAACGAGTTTTCTTCTCTTCTAGTGCCTGTGTTTATAATCAAAATAATCAAATGAGTAAACATCATATTGATACTAGAGAGCAAGCTGCTTATCCAGCCTATCCTGATTCTGACTATGGTTGGGAAAAGCTAACAAGTGAGAGATTATACTTAGCAGCTGCTAGAAATAAAGGCTTACAAGTTCGTATTGGTAGGTATCATAACGTATATGGCCCAGAGAGTGATTTCGAAGGCATTAGAGCAAAGAGTGTTGCTGCATTAGCTAGAAAAGTAATTCAAGCAAGTGATAAAGTTGAGATATTTGGTAATGGCGAACAAGTAAGATCATTTTTATACATTGATGATTGTGTAGATGCAACCATAAGAGTAATGCGTTGTAACTACGATCAACCTTTAAACATAGGATCAAACGAAGCTATCTCCATAAATCAACTTGTTGATAAATTTATTGAGTTCAAAGGCATGAAGAATCACATGAGAAAAGTTTATGTTGATGGACCTATTGGTGTAAATGCTAGGAACTCTCATAATGATTTAATACAGTTTCATACTGGTTGGTACCCAGCTACTAATATTATACACGGACTTGAAGCAACATACAAATGGATAGAGCAGCAACTATTATCCCAGGAAGAGGCGTAGGCAATAGACTACTAGCACTGGCTGTAACTCATCTTACAACTGAAAAACCTTCTGTGGGGTGGCATATAAATTATGAATGTAAAGCAGATTGGAAAGATTTATTTTCTTATCCAACTCTTGATATACACCCTTGCGATGAAAAAACTTATAAAATGTTTGCTGATAGGCTTAACTCTATCATGTCTATCAAGACAAAAATGCATGACTTTTTACAATCTTCCCATAACAGAGCCGAAAAACCTACTGCTCTAGTTTCTTTTTATAAATCTCTTAAACCATCAAAAAAGGTAAAAAAATTAATTCTTGATATCCCACCTGATACTTTAGGTTTACACTTAAGACTACAAGATCATTTACAAATGCAGTCTGAAAAGTACTATCTTGATAGAGTTCAAAAGATACATAAGGATTTAGGCTATCCAAAAGTTTTTATCTGCGGTGATACACAGTACAAAAAGAATGAGCTTGTTAATCTCTTCTCTGACGATAAACTAATTGTAAATTATACTAACCTATCTAACTTAATTAAAGTAGGGCAAGAAAGTGTTGATAGAGATTCTTTAGGAGGTATGCAGCTTGCTGTTGCTGAGATGTTTACTCTTGCAAAATGTACTTGGATTGTTCCTAACTCTATATCATCTTTTTCTATGTCATCTTTCTTCATGGGCAAGGCACAGTTATTATGAGTCGTATGCCAGCAAACTTTTGCTTTAAGCCTTGGGTAGAACTCTATTCTCATTTTGATACCTTTGGGCCTTGCTGTGTAAACTATAAGCTATATAAAGGTAGTATTGATACTTATAGAGAGTCAAAAGAACTAAAACAACTTAAGAGAGAATTTTTAGCCAACAGAAGACCTGACTCTTGCTCTGCTTGCTGGGAAGCTGAAGATCAAGGTATTCGATCAGTCCGACAGATAGATAATAAGGTCAAAGGTAAAGACCTGCAAACAATATCTATATCTTTATCTAATAAGTGTAATTTTAAATGTAGAATGTGTAATCCTGAAGATTCATCTGCATGGGCAAAAGATAAAAAAGCTTGTGATATATTAGACTGGCATGATGTTCCAACTGATACAGATTTACCTACTATTGACTGGATTATTAATGTTGCAAAGAAACAAAAAATATTTCTTAGAATGATGGGTGGTGAGCCTTTAATTACTGATGAGTTTTTATATTTCTTACAACAAGTTGATAAGCATGATTTGTATGAAAACATCTACTTAATACTTACTACTAACTTATCTGTTCTCTCTTACAAACAGATAAATTATTTAGAATACTTTGATAAGTTTTCAAAAATAGACATCTATGCAAGTTTTGATGGTGTAGGTGAGGTGGGTGAATATATAAGACATGGTTTTAGTTTTAATAAATTTGACAATAACTTACAAGCTGCCCTTAAATTTGTTAAGTATCTCTCTGTAACTGTGCAACTATATAATATATTTGATATGCCCAACATTTTTGCTTATGCTGAAAAAAATAATCTTGATGTAAATTTTAATTACCTAGTAAATCCTACTTTTTTAAGACTTGAAAATCTTAATTCTGAGGATAAAACAGCTATATTAAAACATTACAAAGATAAAAACTTTACTAATAAAGAACTAGAATCTGCACTTACATCAAGCAGAATCTTAAATCAAAAACCTAAATTTTTAGAGTATACACAGAGTTTAGATGCTTTGTGGGGTAAGAATCTGATGCAATCTATTCCAGAGTTAAAAATTTTAGTTTGACACTCTAACTACATTCCTTTATTATAACTATTATGGCTGTTATAAAATTAACTAAATCTTCAAATGGACTTAGGTCTTGGAAACGATTAGCTTCTGACATTAAAAAACGGGAGAAGCAAGAGTTTTGCGCGTTCTATACTCCAGCAGGTAGAATGGTAAGTAAACCAGCAGGAAAACGACCAAGACATATGCATCCTGAAGAATGGTGTGCAGCTGAGACCCCTTTCAAAAACTCTGTAATACGGAGTTACTGATTGTTGATTGTTAAGACTTCTTTAAGTTGGGATAAAGTTAAAGGAATTTGTGTGATTGCTGATGAACATATTGTAAAAGGCACTCAAGTTTCACAATTCCACTCTGACTGGGATAAGGTATACAGAAAAGATTATATAGAGATGTTACCTGATTATCAATCAACTCTTATAAGTAAATTATGTTACGAGTATGAGTTTGGTACAGATGAGTTTTATATTTTTCCTTGGGGAAATGAGGGATATATGAATCATAGTTTTACTCCTACAGTTGATGAGATAGGATTAGCTTATGATACTATTCCTGCAGGGACAGAATTAACCTGTGATTATACTCTTTTAGATAGTAGATGTGTTAAAGGGAGTGAGCCTTGGCTGAGTTAATTTGTAATTTACCCGCTGTTCATGTGTGGGTAAGAAAAGAATATTTGAGAGACCATCAAGATGGTCATGGGGAGTTTGTAAAAGGTGTATGGGTTTCTGCAAAAAGTTTACCAGGTCGTGCGTTTTATTTTGAAACTTATCTTCCAGAGTACGCGGCGCTTTTCGACAAGTTACCGATAAGTGCATTTGTCTCAAGACCTGAGACTCCTAACCCTGACATGAGTCTACCTAATTTACAGTTTTGGAACTGTATGGATTTTGGAATTATATCTATACACAAACAATTTATTGGATCAATGGATTTTGAAGTTTTTACTAGAAACCATGGATTACAAAAAGGATATTACGTCGCTACAATAGATAATTATCATAGTCAACCTGATGAGGTTGATTGGAGCACTAGTGAAACTCCAGCAGAACATAAAAGTCATAATCTTCTTGAGCTAGAAAATGGACAATATTGTTTATATCCTAATAATAGGATGCGTGTTTATGATAATAGTTTAACACCTGATGTACCACTTCAGCCAGATTTTAAAGTTAGTACAGAATACTATCAAGTAGAAAATGGAAATGACTGGGGTAGATTAGGAGATACTGATGAGTATTTTTGGAAAACTACTGAGGAGAGTAAGAATGGCACCTAAGAAAAAAGCAGGCTCAAAGCCTACAAACCCTGCCTTATACGCAAGGGTAAAAGCAGAAGCCAAAAGAAAATTTAAAGTATATCCATCAGCTTATGCTAATGGTTGGCTAGTAAGAACCTACAAAGCGAGAGGCGGTGGTTATAGATAATGAGTCTCAAGGACTGGTTCGGTAAAGGGCCGAAAGGTGATTGGGTTGATATTGGCGCACCTAAGAAAAACGGGAAGTTCCAAGCCTGTGGCAGAAAATCTGCTAAAGGTAGTAGTAAACGAAAATACCCTAAGTGTGTACCTAGATCAAAGGCTAACAGTATGACTGCTGCTCAAAGAAGAAGCGCTGTTGCTCGAAAACGTGCTGCTGGTAATCCTGGTGGTAAACCTAGGAATGTAGCTACTATTGTCAAAAAAGGCAGAAAGAAAAAGAAGTGATTAGCTGTAGACAATGTGGTCACGAAAGTCATTGTGGTCAAAAATTGTGGAAAGACGTTGATAATTCTGGTAATGAGATATTAGTTTGTTACCATTGTATATGTGAGTTATGTGATGAAAAAGAAACCAAAAATAAATATATCTGCACTACTTAAAAAACACAGAGCTGGAAAAAGTATTGGTTCTACAAATCGAGCAAGATTAGTAGCACGAGGTTTAATCGCTCGTAAGAGCGGCCCTCACAAGGGCAAGAAGAAAGATCTTGGTAAGAGAGGAAAAAGCTAATGCCTGGAAAACGCGGTGGCGGTAAGCGTAAGTAAAGAAGACTGGAATAACTACTTCGCTTCAATTAAACTAGTATGTCCCTGGAGTGGTATGTACTACAAAAAGAGTAAAATAGACTTTCGCCCATGGCGAGGGACTAATAACATAATAGAACTTGGCGATCACGTAGCAAGAGTTTGGATTCACAAACACGCTAGTGGTCGCCGTCTTTGTTCAATACACAATAGAATGAATAACATAAGGCAACACGAAGAGTGGTTATATAGCCACCCACAATACGGAGGTTACTCAACTCCACTTCCTGTGTTATTACAACAGAATTTGAGAATACTTAATAAAGCAAGAGGAAAAGAAGATGTATGAATGTTCAAAAGATGACTGCACTTGTATGGTAGATCACCAATATACGTATTGCAGCGAAGAATGTGAAAATGGTGAACCTTGTGGACACGGAGGATGTGATTGTGGCTCCGAGAATACCTAGAAAAAAAGGTCAACCTGCAGGTTCTAAAAAACACAGTGATTTATACACTGATGAAAACCCAAAAGGAACTATAAAAAAACTAGGATTTAAAACTGTAGCAACAGCACAAGCTAGTGTTCGAAAAATTAAATCATCATCTCGTTCTCATGCTCACAAAACCCAAGCAGCAATCGCTATGGAACAAAGAGCAAGGGTCATGGGTAAAGCCGGAGCCGCTGCTGTTTATAGACGATTCATCAATGCGCAGAAAAAAATTACTGCGAAAAGGAGAAAAAAATGATTACTTGGATTAAAAACAGAATTAAAGAAATGACAACATGGAGCGGTGCATCACTTATTGCCGTTGGTTGTGTAATATTATTTGCAGGAGCGTTTGCTGAATATGCTGCATACGCTGCTATTGCATACGGTGCTTTTTCAATGTGGAAGAGTGACTAAATTAAAATTTTAGTTGTGGGTTGTAGCCTATCTACTTGTAGTTGGGAGTACGACGCTAAACATACAAAAGACATTAGAAATACATCTCACCCAGGTTGGTGGAGATACCTAAACAAAGACCACCAGTACGAAGTTCATGCTTTTATAGCTGGTGGTCTTTATACTTACTTGAGTTTTTTAAAATTGATTAAAGATAGACTTAAAACTTTTGATGCAGTTATAATTCAAGAGACCTTTGAGCCTAGAATATCAAAATTACCTAAAGAATATTTAGACTTTATCAAGTATGATAATTGTAAAGTATACACTTATTATTGTAAAAGACCGCCAGTGGTTTATGACAAAGTAAATAATCACTTAGCTAAGTGTGTAAACCAAATTGATACGTTACTTAGTAGTTATGGTATTCCTACTTATGTATTTGCATGGCATAAGGAAAATAATGATTATAAGTGGGCAAAGTACTTAGGAATTGATTATTTAAGTAAAATGTTTTGGTTTAATAAAAACTATCATGTATATACCTCCAATTGGTTCGGTCATTTTAATCTTGAAGGAAACGAAAAAATTGGTAAAATAATAAGTAGAGAGTTGAGGAAAATATCAAATGGGCGAATATAATAATAAAATAATGGCTGAGTTTAATCCACCTAGAAAGTGGGTTCTTGGTAGAGAATTGTCATATACTACAGAGGGTCTTACAACTGAAGATGTAGAAGCACTTAGAAGTGTTGGTGTTAGTATGGCTAAAGATCAAATTGGAACAGAGATTTGCGATAGAGTAACTGTGCCACAAGGTTTTGTTACAGATTTAGCATCAGTTCCAAGAGCTATGTGGTGGTTAATTGCACCTTTTGATGTAGCAAGAGCTGCTATTATACATGACTTACTATACAAAACAATACGACAATATCGTTGGAAGATTGGCATTGATAAGGATATGGAAGTTGTAAAAGCAGCAAAGATTGCAGCAGATAAAGTTTTCTTACTAGGAATGAAAGATGCAGAACCTAAAATACCTGGATGGAAAAGTTATCTTTCATGGAAAGCTGTTGACCTGTTTGGAAATGGATCAATCAAACCAACTAAAGATAATATATAATGGTGTATAGAGCAAGAGCAAGTTGCCCAACTTGTAACTTGGCTGATGAAGTTTGGTTAGATAAAGGTACAGTTTGTTTTACTCCTTTAACCACTTGTGATAGGTGTGGCACTATGTATGATCCTCTTGACTTTATATCACAGTTTATAGAACTACGAACTAATGCCACAATTAGTTCTAAGTTTGTACAGAGTCAAAGAAGAACTTAGCTTGCTAACTCCTATATTTTTTGTTATATTTAATTATATTAAATAACAGGAGCAAAAAATGGCAAGAGGCAAAAGAAAAAGTGGAAACAAGTATGTTTCTAAAGGTGAAAGACCTAATGTTAAGAAGTCAATTACTAAAGCTATAAGAAGAGATTACATGGCTGCACCTATGAGTAGACTTAATAATCAGATTGACGCGTGGTTATCAGGTAAGCCAGTTATGCTCACTATCCCTAATCCTAATAAAAAGATTACTAATAAAGCAATGATTAGAGTTCCAGCCGTTGAGGTATGGGGCAGACCTAAACCTATGCAGATTAAGATGAGGACTTTTACATAATGCCTGAAGGTCCAGAATGCACTAGAACTGCGAAACAAGTCAATAGATATGTTCGTGGTCTTACTATGGTAAATGTCAATGTAGTGTCAGGTAGATATACTAAAAAACTACCTGACGGCTTTGAAGAGTTTTCTGCATTTTTACCTCGTAAGGTAGAAGAGGTCGCTGTTAAGGGTAAGTTTATATATTGGATTTTAGATAGAGATACCACTATTTGGACTACTCTTGGCATGACTGGAAACTTTAAATTACAACCCTCTAAACATACACGACTCGCATACTATTTTGATGATGGTAGTGCTGTTTATTACAATGACCAACGAAACTTTGGCACTACGAAGTTTTGTTTTAACAACTTGACACTCAATGCAAAACTTGATAAGATAGGTCCAGATATGTTAAACAATCCTTGTACGCTTGATACTTTTCGTGAAAGAGCTTACAAGAAACCTAAATGGTCTGTAGTAAAATGGCTAATGGATCAAAGTCAAATTAGTGGAGTTGGCAATATTTACAAGAGTGAATCTTTATTTTTAGCAGGTATATCACCTCTTAGAAAAATGGAATCACTATCACCACAAGAACTGGAGAAATTATACAATGCAATCTGCAAAGTCCTTAACTCAGCCTACCAAGATGGGGGCGCTACTATCCGTAACTACAGCGATTTATATGACAATCATGGGAAGTATACTGCTTTTCCATCTAATATAGAACGCATACTTGAGGCTAGATGGGATAATAAAGTTATGTGCTATGGAAGAAAAGAAGATATCTATGGCAATCCTATTCAGCGAGTAAAACTAGACGATCAACGTACAACTTTTTGGAGTCCTGCTGTACAAACATAAACTGTACACTTGCATTTTACTTTATAAATTGGTATAAATAAGTATGAAAAAAACAAAAAGCAAAAGACAACTAGAAAGTGAGAGAACCCATGCTGCCTTTTTGGCTAGGATCGGTTACACCCCGAAGAAACATAGACTGGAAAGCAGAAAGTCGTTGGACAAACCAAGTCCTAATTACGTTAGTCCTGGTAGTGGTGTGCCTTGTAGTAATACGATTTGTGCTATAACATACAAGCCTAAGAAATCTGGTTTACAAAATTACACCGTTGCACCTGCATATAATAAGGGTGCATATCAATTAATCACTAAAGATAATATAAAGGATATAGGAAAATGAAAGTAGGCGATCAATTATTAGTAGCTGCTTTAGCACAAGCTAAAGGAGAACTAGAAGTACATAAAGCAAACATTGTAGTATATCAAACCATGCCAGCAGGTATAGGTGAACATAGCGATGTGACTGAGGCTGTGATAGCAGAACTTGACAAGATGTCAGCTGCCCACGATAGAATTGAAATGCTAGAAAAATACTTTAATGTGGCATGAAAGTAACAGATAAGCTACACTTCAATAAATTTGCATTTGATTATACAAATTCTATTGAAAAGAGTATTAGACTCTATGATGATTTTGACTCTTTCGCTCTGTCAGATGCCAAGTTTGATTGGAGCGAGAGACGTACTAGGTCAAGGGGAGGTCGTTACCCTTGGGGATTAGGTATCAGTATAGCTATGTATCGAGCAACCAAACACGACCCACAAGGAGTTCATAAAGTTTATGAATACAGATCCTACGCCACTGATCCTATTATTGGCTCCATTTATATTCGTGATCCTTTGCATGGCTTACGTATGATAATACTACACGAGCTTGCCCATACTATGCAGTATTACCACTATAAAAAGTTTAACTATCGTTGTAAACCACATGGTAAAATGTTTAAGCAGTGGTATAAAATGTTACGAGTAGATTTCTTAAATAATGACTTACCCAACCAAATAAAAGCTAAAGCCGAGTATGACAAAGATATAGAAAGACTTGTTGCATGAAAATTCTACATGGTATATTTGATTTAAGTAAAGTTAGTTTGTTAGAACAAGAGAACTTAGATACAAATATTACAGATAAGCACACGCGTGTAAATCAGTATTTTTCTAGAAACCTTAATGATGAAATTATTAGAACTAACTTTGAGGGTGAGCCTAAGATACTGCGATACTCAGGTATCATGTTACAAGACTTTTTACAGAATGGTGGCTGGGATAATCCCATATCCTTATATATAGATAGGACTCGAACAATAAGAGCGCACCCTGGAACCTCTCGACTACTTTTCACTAGATTTTTAGGAATAAATAGAACAAAGTGTATTGTAGTTGCTCAAGAGAATGAGTTTAAGTACTTCCCTGACATGATACCAATATCAAAAGAACAATTCAAAAAAGAATATCCAAACTTAAGCATAGATTATATACCAAACACTAATCAAGATAAGGAAGACTTAGCTTTTCTAAAACGTCGTGATATGCTTATATACTATAAGTATGACCATTTTGAGGTTAGAACTAAAGAGTATAATGAAGGTAAAGCATACTCAACCTCGGCACAAGATGTCCAGTGGGGCAATAAGGTATTGTTGTCATTGTCTCATACTTTACCAGTGTATACAGATATGACACAAGAAGAACTAGACAGCAACATATCTTGGATAAGACCTGCATATATGGATTCTTATTTAAGCAGTTATTATAATCGTCAAGACAGAGGTCTATATCAAAGACAACCCATGCGATTGAAAAAAGAACCTCTTAATGAGGTAGCAGGCATGAGGAGTAAGTATAAAACGGGCTGTGCACTTGTAATCGGTAAAAAAATTAAGTATAATCCTTGGGAATTACTTATGTTTATAAACTGTATGTATTCTAGACTTTTAACTCCTGATAAACAGGTAGAGTTAGTGCATCTTGGAGCAGGAGGTTTACCTGATGGTAAGTTACCTGAAAGATATTCTAATGAGGACTACAAGGGCACAAGAAGTAAGAATGATGTTGCCTTTTAATTAAATTTTAGTTATTATAAATAATAATATCACAGAGAAACTCTTTGACTTTACAGCGAGAGTTTCATCAGAGGGGGAGAAGGGCAGGTAGCTTCGGTTACCTGTCTTTCACATTTATGGACTTATACGATACAGCTGAACTAAATAAAAAGAACCTTCTACATTTTTTGGAACTATATAAGTATAGATTTAAAAAACTAGAAAACATACCCGACACTGAGCGTTATGCGCCTTGGTGCTATCGTTTAGCCAAACGATTCAATGAACCTAGTTATCTATTTTCAAGCAGTGATGGTAACATTGTTATTAAGATAGGTAGATTTAAAATCTATCCTCAACACAACTCAGCAGAACTTCATAAAATATTAATTTGGGGAAAGACTAAGCCTGAAAATATATATAAAGAAGGTGTAGTGATAAAATTTTCAAGAATGTAATAAAATTGTAATATTTGTATGTTACAATTATACAATGAGAGTTCAAACGTGATGTAGATAAGGTAGCGTTTGGATTCCTTTTTTTATTTATGGAGAAATTATATGAAATTATCATTTTTAACAAGTTTTGTAGTTGCTGCTGTAATTAGCACTTCTACTAATGCAAGAGAAAACGTAAGTATTGCAGGATCCTCTACAGTGCTTCCATTCGCTACAGTAATAGCGGAACAACTAGGTAAAAACCCTAATTATAAAACACCAGTGGTAGAATCGGGTGGTTCTAGTGTTGGTAAAAAAGGTGTTTGTGATGGAACAGGTACAAAGTACATTGACATTGGAAATGCTTCTTCAAGAATGAAGACAAAAGAACTTAAATACTGTGACAAGAATAAAGTTAAAGTAACCGAAATCAAAGTAGGTTATGATGGCATTGTTGTTGCTAACAGTAAAAAAGGCACTCAGTTAAAAATCAGTAAGGCTGATTTAGCAAAGGCACTTACAGCTAAGATTCCAGCATGTGTTGCAGCTAAAACTAATGTAAACTGTAACAAATGGGTTGATAATCCATATAAGAAATGGAGTGATATCAATCCAGCACTTCCAAACTTAGACATCAGAGTTTATGGTCCACCAACAACATCTGGTACAAGAGCCTCTTATGCTGAAATGGTTAACCAAAAAGGATACTGTAAAAAAGACAAGATTGCTAAAGCAGCATCTAAAGCAAGAGGTGACAAAAAAGGCAAGAAGTGTCGTGCTATGAGAACTGATGGCGCATTTATTGAAGCAGGTGAGCAGGATAATTTAATTGTGCAAAAGTTAAAAGAAGATCCAACTGCTTACGGTATCTTTGGTTTTAGTTACTTAGACCAAAACAGTGACGTACTAAACGGTGCAATTATTGATGGTGGCGAGCCAACATTTGATGCTATTGCAAGTGGAGATTATGCAGTATCAAGAGCATTATATTTTTATGTAAAGCACAGTCATATTGGTGTTGTAAAAGGCGTTGAAGAATACATGACTGAGTGGACAAAACATTGGAATAAAGATGGGCTATTATCAGATTATGGTATGATTCCAATGCCAAAAGAGGAAAGAGCAAAGTATGCAAAAGCAATGAAAGAATTACCAGTGCTTACTGCAGATATGCTTAAAAAGTAAAAAACATACATTTTAATTAAAAAGGAGCTTGCTATAAGCTCCTTTTTTTGTTATTATAGAATATAACAATTAGAGAGGAAGTCATGCACTATGTCATTAGACGAACTAGATACAGTCACGAAATTACAAAGTTTGAAGACCGCAGTTATCCTTCAGATACCTACACTATCTCAGATACTAGGTGTTATTGTCCTGCTAGGGTTCGCTCTTGTAAGCATATGAGAATTTTTAAGACTTGGAAGAAACAAGGTTCTGTACCAGGCTTCGTGTATGATGAAAACGCTACTAAGGTAGCGGAATTATTTTCTTGATATTTTTATAAAATATGTTAATATATATCATGACTCGTTCGAGCTAATGCTTGGAAGTAGGTTTATCCGAAGGAACGCATCTTTGTAAAAGGAGGTGCTGCTATGGACAGTTATATGCTTTATCAGTATTTAAAACTTATTGAAAAACAAAAGCGTGACCGAATCATTAAATTATTGCTAAATAGAAGTAGGTGATGAGCATGGATGAAGAATACGCAGTGGTATTAGGAACTATTCAAGACGGAATACATCGTGTTGTTACTGGTTTTGAAACTGAAGATGAAGCCTTTGAGTTTTTAGAAGTTGAGGGCGAAGACGGATTTGTAATTGAGTCAGAGACATATTATCCTGATGATGACGAGTACGATGACGAAAGTTACGATGAGGACGCCGAATAGGCGTCCTTTTTCATTTTATAGTTGACACTTTCATAAAAATTATGTACT
>MDTB01219340.1_pt1 | contig 21709 bp, 24 predicted proteins | sample 811161 | NCBI WGS metagenome assembly MDTB01 (sample SAMN05326650, study PRJNA326480) | marine metagenome | isolation source: seawater | place: Mediterranean Sea | collected 2009 | reverse complement strand
CTTGAAAGAGGCAGATGTTGTATCTATTTTTAAAGAGTCTGGCAAAACTTGTGTTCAAGTTTTCTTTTTTAGATCAAAACAAAATTGGGGTAATCAAGCGTATTTTCCTAAGCATGATCCTGATGAAAAGGAAGAAAAAATTTTATCTTCTTTTTTAGGTCAATTTTATGAAAATAAAACTTTACCTAAACTTGTTCTTTTAAATATTGAAATTAATGAAAAAACTTTGTTAGAAAAAACATTTTCTGCTAGAGAAAAAAAAGAAATAATTATTAAAAAAGCCTCAACTAAAGATGAAAAAATTGTATCAGAAATGGCTAAAAAAAATGCTAAACAAGCTCTGACTCAGAAAATCTTAGAAACTGAGAGTAATTCAAAATTAATAGATAGCATTTCAGATAAGTTTAATCTTAAATTTAATGTTAACCTTATTGAAGTCTATGACAATAGTCACGTACAAGGTGCTGACTCGGTTGGGGCGCTCATAACATTTGGTAAAGAAGGATTTGTTAAGAAAAAATACAGAAAATTTAATATTAAATCAGAAGCTGTGATGGGTGACGATTATGGAATGATGAAAGAAGTTTTAAAAAGAAGATTTTCTAGAGCGCTTAAAGAAGAAAGTGTTACATTGAATTTACCAGATTTAGTTTTAATAGACGGTGGTAAAGGACAATATTCAGTTAGCAGGGAAACATTGAATGATCTTGGTTTACACGAACTACCCATAATAGCTATTGCAAAAGGCAAAAATAGAAATGCAGGTGATGAAGTTTTTTATCACGATGAAAAAACATTCAAATTTAAAAAAAATGATCCAACGCTCTTTTTCTTGCAAAGATTAAGAGATGAATCACATAGGTTTGCTATTAGTACTCATAGGGCCAAAAGAAGAAGAAATCTCAGCAAATCGTTGCTTGATCAAATTTCTGGCATTGGGAGAGGTAGAAAAAGAGCCTTGCTAAATCATTTTGGTTCTGCAAAATCAGTCGAAGCAGCAAGTTTTGAAGATTTAAAATCTGTTGAAGGAATTGAAGAAAAAGTTGCGAAAAAAATTCATGATTTTTTTCATGAGGATTGATTATGAAAATTAAAATTCCAAATATTTTAACAATTGGACGGATTATAATTGTTCCAATATTTGTTATATCATTTTATATGCCAGGAATAGTTGGAGATCTAGTTCCTTTTTTTCTATTTATTTTAGCAAGTTTTACAGATTTTCTCGATGGATTATTAGCTAGACTTTATAAAGAGGAGTCAAAATTAGGAGAACTTTTAGATCCAATAGCTGATAAAATTCTGGTAGCATCCGCTCTAGTATTGCTCGTTATGAACGGTATCATAAAAAATTATGAGGTAATTGCAGCAATAGTGATTCTTACAAGAGAAATTTTAATTTCGGGCTTAAGAGAATTTTTGGCAAAGAGAAAAGAGGCTAGCCTACCTGTGTCTAGTCTCTCAAAATTCAAAACCTTTATACAGATGCTTTCTATAGCCATGCTTTTAACAGGAGAAACTGGCAATAAAATTATAAATTTTCAGGACTATAACGCACAAACTGTTGGTATAATTTTACTATGGATTGCTGCATTTTTGACTCTATATACTGGGTACGACTATTTAAGAAAAGGTATCGGCAGCGCAATAAATGATGATGAAAAAAAATAAAAATGGATTTATCTGAAGTTAATTTAAGAGAAAAAGATTTTCATAACAAACTTATATCTCAGGGTAACAATAGATCTGAGAATAAATATTACAAAGCATTAAATAATTTATATGTTGATTTTTTTAAATATTTAGAAATGAATATTAAAAATAAAAATATTTTAGATTATGGATGCGGTATTGGCGGATACACTGTTAAAGTGCTGGATTTTGCACCATTAAAGATTACTGGAATTGATATTTCAGAGGAAGCTATAAAGATTGCAAAAAAAAGGAACATTCAAAATAACAAGGTAGAGTTCAGGGTAGAAAATTGTGAGAATACTAAATTAAATTCAAATCAATTTGATTTTGTTTATGGAGCTGGCATTCTGCACCATCTTAATTTGGAAAGGTCAATTCAAGAGATAAATCGTATTTTAAAAGCTAATGGAAAATTAATATTTATTGAACCAATGGGAACAAACCCAATAATAAATTTTTATAGAAAATTAACCCCAAAATCTAGGTCTGAAGATGAACATCCATTTAAATTTAAAGATATAAAATATTTAAAAGGTGTATTTAAAAACGTTGAAGTTTCTTATTATGGATTTTTTACTTTATTATTTCTTCCCTTTTATTCAAAACCTAAAGACTCAAGATTATTTGATCTTTTGAGTAAAATTGATAAATATATTTTTAAAATTCCTATTTTTAAATTTCTGGCTTGGTCTGCAATAATTAAAGCTGAAAAAAACTAAGCTGCAACTTTTTTTCTTACTAGTGAATGATAACTATCGGATAAACCTTTAATTAAATCACAAACATTGAAACTAAATTTGTCAATTTGTGATACCGGTGTAACTTCTGCTGCTGTTCCAGTTAAAAAACAACCAACAAATTTTTCCATTTCATCAGGTTTAATTTTTCTCTCAATAATTTTAATCCCTTTTGACTTTGCAATATCAATTATACATCTTCTTGTAATTCCGTCTAAAAATGAATCTGGAATTGGTGTATGTAGATAACCCGAATTATCTTTAAAAAAAATATTTGCACCTGTTGCCTCAGCTATATTTCCTTGATGATCTAACATTAAAGAATCTGCAAATCCCTTGCTCTCCGCTTCATGTTTAGACAAAGTGCAAATCATATATAGGCCTGCAGCTTTTGTATCCCAGGGTACTGAATTTGGTGCTGGTCTTCTCCAGGACGAAATATTTAATTTAATTCCTTTAAGTTTTAACTTTGGATCAAAATATGATCCCCATTCCCATGCTGCTATGGCAGTGTGTATTTTATTTTTTTGAGCAGATATTGCCATCATTTCACTGCCTCTCCAAACTACAGGTCTTATATAACCATTTTTAACTTTTTGAACTGAGATTACTTCTTTACATACATTATTAATATCCTTTTCACTGTAAGGAATTTTTATACCCATTCTTTTTGCAGAATAGAAAAGTCTTGAGGTATGTTCCTCTAATTTAAAAATTTCTCCATCGTAGATTCTTTCACCTTCAAAAACACAGCTTGCATAATGTAAACCGTGATTTAATATGTGAACTCTAGCATCTTTCCAATCAACAAATTCGGAGTTATACCAAATCTTGCCTGATCTTTTATCGTAGGGAATATTTTCCATTGATTTAAATTAAATAATTTTTATCTAACAAAAAAGTATATTTGTTGTTAAAATATGTCAATATATCTGACCAAATTATGAAAGATTTACTCTATTTAAAAGATGATCAAATAAAAGATTGTATTCAGCTTCTGCTTTATGCTTACAGAGAGACATTTTCTGATCCAAACAAAGTTTTAAAAAAAAATTCATTAGGTGCTGCTCATCACAGAACGTTACATTTAATTGAAAGAAATGAAGGTATTAGTGTTAACGAACTACTAACTAAATTGAAAATTACAAAACAAAGTCTTAATAGAGTTTTAAATGATTTAAAAAAGTCTAAAATTATTAAACAAGTTAAGGATAGTAATGACTCAAGAAGAAAGTTATTGTATTTAGATCACGCAGGGAAAAAATTTTATAGTGAAATTTTTGAAAGTCAAAAGAAACGTATTTTTAATGCTCTAAAAAACTCAGACTCAGACTCTGTATTAAAATTTAAAGAGGTCTTAAAAAAAATAATTAATGGAAAAAAATAAATACCATATTTTAGTTGTCGATGATGACGATAAAATAAAAATTTTAATTAAACAGTTTTTAATTGAAAAAGGCTTTATCGTTTCTACAGCTTCAAATGCTAATGAAGCAAAAGAGAAAATTGATATTTTTGAATTTAATTTATTAGTACTCGACGTAATGATGCCAGGCCAAAGTGGTTATGAACTTACAAAAGAACTTAAACAATCAAGAAATATACCTATTATTTTACTTACAGCAAAAGGTGAAGTAGAAAACAGAATACACGGGTTAGAACTTGGAGCAGATGACTACTTGGGAAAACCTTTTGAGCCTAAGGAGCTTTTATTGAGAATAAATAATATTATCAAAGCAAATATAAAGCAAAATATTTCACTAAAAAGTAAAATAGGTATAGCAGAATTAGACTTAAATAGAATGACAATAAAATTAAATCAAAAAATAAAAAAAATTAATTCTTCTGAAAAAAAGGTTTTATTAAAGATGTTGGCATCTCCAGGTAAAATATTTTCTAGAAATGAAATTGGTAAAATTTCGGAAATATCACAGGAAAGGTCTATTGATGTTATGATTACTAGATTAAGAAAAAAAATTGAGGAAGACCCAAAAAACCCGAAATTTTTACAGACAGTGAGAGGTTCAGGATATGTCCTTTGGATTAAATAGTTTATTAAAAAAAATATTACCTAAAGGTCTTTTTTTAAGAGCACTGATTATAGTTGCGGCACCTGTAGTTATTATGCAAATAACAATCTCTATAGTATTTTTTGATAGCATTTGGATAAAAGCAAATAAAGGAATGACAAAATCTCTTGTGAGCGAGGTTAAAACTTTATTTGACGCCTACAAATCTGAGGAGATCAATGATGTAAGATTTTTAACCAATCTATATAAAAAAAATTTTGATTTTGTAATAAATATAAAAAAAGGAGAAAAAATTCCTATAACTCGATCTGACAGACGTTTTAGTCCAATGGATAGATCTCTTAGAAGAGAAATGAAACCAGTGTTCGGAAATAATTACTGGTTTGATACAGTTACATATATAGATCTTGTAGATTTAAGAATTCAAAGTAATGAAGAAGTTATTCAAGTTTTTTTTCCAAAGAGCAAAATTGCTCCATCATCAGTAAGGGTATTTGTTATGTGGATTACTCTTCCTTCTCTAGTTTTAATTTTAATAGCAATCCTTTTTCTTCGAAACCAAACTAGACCAATAGTAAAATTATCAAAAGCAGCAGAGAGATTTGGCAGAGGAGAAAGAGTTGATGATTTGAGACCTTCAGGAGCATCTGAAATAAGAAAAGCTACCCTAGAATTTGATAGAATGATGAAAAGAATTAACAAACACTTGAATCAAAGATCAGAAATGCTTTCCGGTATAAGCCATGACTTAAGAACGCCTTTAACAAGATTGAAACTTCAATTGGCAATGAGTGATAAAAAAGATGCAAGTAAAAGAATGGCTTTAGATATAGACGAAATGGAAAAAATGCTAAATGATTATCTGCAGTACGCAAAATCTCAATCAGAAGAAGATTATGTTGAGATAAATATTAATGAATTAATAAATGATATTCTTAAAAATTACGAAAAATCCAAATATAAATTTTCTGTAAAAGAAAATTTGATTATAAACGGTAGAAAAAACTTAATTCGTAGAAGTTTTTCAAATGTTATTGAAAATGGTTTATCATATGGAGATAAAGTTTTTATAGAGCTCAAAAAATCTGTGGGGAGTGCTATTATTATCTTTGAAGATAACGGGCCTGGAATTCCAAAAAAAGAATATGAAAATGTGTTCAAGCCCTTTTATAGAATTGACAAAAGTAGAAGTCTTAATAAGTCTGGTGTTGGTTTAGGTCTTTCGATTGCACAGGACATAATAAAATCTCACGGTGGAAATATCACCCTATCTGAAAGTAAACATAATGGTTTGGAAGTTAAGATTTCTTTGCCTTTTTAAACTTTTTAAACTTTTTTAACTTTTTTGAATTTTTTAAATTTTTTAAATTTTTTATTTCTTTTTGCTGTTTTTCAATTATTTTTTTTAAAATTACAAACTCTTCTCTTGTAACTAAATCTAATTTATTTGCCAAATTATCTCTATTAAACTTCATTGATGTGATTAGTTCCTTTTTTATATCTTGTGAAGTAAGTATCCCAGCTTCCACAAAACTTGATAGCATTTTAAGGATCTTTTGCGAGTTGTTCATAAATTAAGTTTAAATTATAAGTAATTTAAATTCAATTGTGATAAATTTAAACGATGGTTCATAATTTTGATCCAATTTTAATTGATTTAGGTATTTTACAAATCCGATGGTATTCTTTGGCATACATTTTGGGGATTTTAATTGGCTGGTGGTACGGAAAAATTATAATTCAAAAACAATTAAAAGATACACTTCAGATAAAATATCTGAAAGAGTTTGACGAATTAATTGCATATATAATTATTGGTATTATTGCTGGTGGAAGATTAGGCTACGTAATATTTTATAATCCTAACTTTTTTTTCGAAAATCCATTAGAAATTTTAAAAATATGGACAGGAGGAATGTCATTTCATGGGGGCTTATTAGGAGTAATACTGAGTATTTATTTTTTTTCTTTTTTTAGAAATTTAAATTATAAAATATATTTTGATACCATATGTTGTGTTGCTCCTATTGGAATCTTTTTTGGGAGAACAGCAAATTTTATAAATGGTGAACTATATGGTTTGCCTACTGAAAAACCTTGGGGCATTATTTTTCCAAAAATTGATAATTTGACTAGGCATCCTTCACAAATTTATGAAGCCTTATTAGAGGGTATATTTTTATTCGTGATACTAAATTTCATTATACTTAAGAAAAATTTTAATCATGGTGTAATATCATCTTTATTTTTGATTATTTATGGAATTTTTAGAATTATTTCTGAGCAGTACAGAGAACCCGATGAACATTTGGGTTATGTTACTGCAAATATTAGCATGGGATCATTACTTAGCATTATAATGATAATTTTTGGAATTTTATTTTTAAGAAAAGTTAATTTTAATGAAAAAAATAGATAAAATTTTTTTTAAAACAAAATCTATGCCTTTAGATTTATATTTAGAAAAAGTTCTATATGATAAGACCGTTGGTTATTATCAAAAAAAAAATCCTTTTGGTGCAAAAGGCGATTATATAACTGCACCAAATTTTTCAAACCTTTTTTGTGAAATGATAACAATATGGTTGATTAGTTTTTGGGAAAATTTAAAAAAACCAAAAAAATTTAATTTTGTGGAGCTTGGTCCTGGAAATGGAGATTTTTGTTTATCACTGTTAAAAACTTTAAAAAATTTTTCAGAAGCATCGGATGCTATAAACATAATGCTATATGAGAAAAGTAATAAATTAAGAAATATTCAAAAAAGGAGGATAAAGTCGTCTAAAGTTTCTTGGATAAATGATTTAAAAAAAATTAAAAAAGGTCCGGTAATATTTTTTGGTAATGAATTTTTAGATGCCTTACCAATTAAACAGTTTAAAAAATATAATGAAAATATTTATGAAAAATATGTAGTTTTAAGAAATAATAAAGTACGTTTTAAATTTGAAAAGATACAAAAAAAAGATCTAAAAAAACTTAAAAATTTTAAACTTTTAAATAAAAATGGAATTATTGAATACCCAGAATATGGTTTTAAAGAACTTAAAATAGTGTGTACTAAAATAAAAAAGTTGAATGGAGGAGTACTTTTTATTGACTATGGATATAAAATTAGAAAAAATATTGATACACTTCAATCTGTTAGTAAGCATAGGTACAACCAGATAAGTAGAAATATTGGAGATGCTGATATTACAACTATGGTGAATTTTGATCTATACAAAAGGTACTTTTCTCATAATGGTCTATTAGTTGAAAATATAATAAGTCAAGGCAGGTTCCTTCAGAAAATGGGTATCATTGAAAGAGCTCAAATTTCTAGTAGTAAAATGAGTTATAATGACTTAACGAATTTATATTCAAGACTTAAAAGATTAATTGACCCAAAATTGATGGGTGAAATTTTTAAAGTAATTTTTGCAAAAAATAGAAAAAGCAAATTTTCTCTGGCCTTCAAATAATGTTTCATTCAAATAAATTAAAACAAAATAGTAAAATTCAACATTGTTTTTTTTCTAGAAAAAATGGATCATCAGAAGGTATTTACGAAAGTTTAAATTGTGGAATTGGAAGCCGAGATAAAAAAAAAAATGTAGAAAAGAATTTAGATATGGTGGCAACAAAGTTTGGAATTAAAAAAAACCAACTTGTTATGATGCATCAGACGCACAGTAATAAAGTAAAAATTGTTAATAATGAAAATAATATAAATAGAGTTGAATGCGATGCGATGCTAACAAATAATAACAAGATTGCATTATCTGTTTTAACAGCTGATTGCGTACCCATTCTAATATATGAAAAAGAAAAAGATATTGTTGGTTGTATACATGCTGGATGGAAAGGGGCAGTAAACGGAATAATAGAAAATACTCTAAAAAAACTGATAGAAATGGGCGGAAGTCCTAAACAACTAATAGTCTCGATAGGCCCTTGTATTTCGCAAAAAAATTACGAAGTAAAAAAAGATTTTTATTTAGAATTTATTAAAAAGAGTAAAGATAATGACTCTTTTTTTTCAAAAAAAGACAAAAAAACTTTTCACTTTGACTTAAGAAGATTCGTGAACGAAAAGTTTCATTTTTTTGGTGTGCCCGAAATAGAGAATATACTTGTTGATACCTTTGCCTCTAAAGATGAATACTTTAGCCATAGAAGGGCCAAAAAGTTAGGTGAAGATGACTACGGAAGATGCATTTCAGTAATAAAAAAAATTAATAGATAAAATTAATTGAAAACTTATATTAATGGATGTATAAAGAAAGTGTCCTAATGAAAATTTTATCAGGAACAAGCAATCTCCCATTAAGCAAAAATATTTCAAAACAGCTCAAACTAAAATTAGTTAATACAAATATTAAAAGTTTTGCGGATGGTGAAATTTATGTTGAGATTAATGAAAATATAAGAGGTAACAGTGTTTTTGTAGTTCAATCCACTTCTACACCAGCAAATGATAATCTAATGGAACTTTTGCTATGTATTGATGCTCTTAGAAGATCTTCTGCAAAAAATATTACAGCAGTAATACCTTACTTTGGTTATGCTAGACAGGACAGAAAAGTTGTGCCAAGAACTTCTATATCGGCAAAACTTGTATCTAATTTGATAACTAATGCGGGAGCAAACAGAGTTGTTACAGTAGACCTACACGCTGGTCAAATTCAAGGTTTTTTTGATATACCGGTAGATAATCTATTTACGACTCCACTTTTTGCAAGATACATAAAAAAGAAACTCAAGAGCAATAATTTAATTTGTGTTTCACCTGATGTCGGCGGTGTACAAAGAACAAGAGGGTTGGCAACAAAAATAAATGCTGATTTAGCAATAATAGACAAAAGAAGACCACAACATGGAAAATCCAAAGTAATGAATATTATTGGTAATGTTAAAAATAAAGATTGTATAATAGTTGATGACATTATTGATAGTGGCGGGACTATAGTAAATGCCGCAGAGGAACTAATTAAGAAAGGAGCAAAAAGTGTGAATGTTTTTGTTACCCACGCCGTTCTAAGTGGAGAGGCAATTAATAAAATTAAGAAATCAAAAATAAAAAAATTAGTAATTACAGATACTATCGATAATACAAAAAGAATTAAGAATATTAATAAAATTCAAGTTTTATCTATCGCTTCTCTCATGGCTGAAGCAATTAAGAGAATTTCTAATTCAACTTCGGTATCTAGCCTATTCAATTAAGGCTTGTTTTATTTCAAACTTGGGGTAAATTGGCACATTCAAATGATAAATAATTTAAAAGCTGCTAAGAGAGATACAAAGACTAAAGGACAACTTAATTCTTTGAGAACAAAGGGGTTAATACCCGCAATACTTTATGGCGGCAAAGATCCAAATGTTAAACTAAGTATTGAGGAAAAATTTATTAAAGATGTTTTAAGAACCGAAAACTTTCTATCAACTGTGATTGATCTAGATGTTGATGGAAAAAAAGAAAAAGTTATTCCAAGAGATGTTACATATCATGTAACCACTGAACAACCGTCACATATAGATTTCATGAGGGTGGTTAAGGGTTCAAAAATTATTTTAGAAATTCCAGTAACATTCAAAAATAACAAAGACTGCCCGGGATTAAAAAAAGGAGGAGTTCTCAATATTGTAAGGAGAAAAATAGAATTAAAGTGCCCAGCAGAAAACATTCCAGAAGATATAGAGGTTAATTTAAGTGGATTAGATATTGGATCAAGTATAAGAATTTCTTCAGTAAAACTTCCAGAAAACTCGGAATTAACTATAACGGATAGAGATTTTGTAGTAGCAACAATTGCTGCACCAACAATAGTAAAAGAACCTGAAAAAGTTGCTGAAGAAACACCTGCTGAAGGTGCCGAAGGTGAAGCTGCAACTCCTGCCGATGGTGAGGCTACTGCTCAAACTAAAGAAGGAGAGGCGGTCAAAAAAGATGAAAAAGGTAAAGAGGGTTCCGCCGATAAAAAACAAGCAGGTGATAAAAAGCCTGCTGCAGAAAAAAAACCAGCAGAAAAAAAATAAAATAATATGCTTTTGTTAGTAGGTTTAGGAAATCCTGGTCCAAATAATACAAATAATAGACACAACATTGGTTTCAAAATTATTGATGCAATCAATCAGGAATTTAATCTTTCAAAACAGAAGCCAAAATTTAAAGGGCTTTTAACAACTGGCAATATTGAAAATAAAAAAGTATACGCAATAAAACCTTTAACTTTTATGAATAATTCAGGTGTTTGTATTAAAGAGTTGATCGAATATTTTAAAATTGATGCAAAGAACGTTATCGTATTCCATGATGATTTAGATATTGATTTAGGAAAAGTTAAAGCAAAATTTGGGGGCACGAGTGCAGGTCATAATGGTATAGAGTCTATAGATAAATTTATTGGCAAAGATTATTCAAGAGTAAGAATAGGTATTGGTCGCCCTAAACAAAAAAGTAAGGTCAATAATCATGTGCTAGATGATTTTAATGAGAATGAAGAAGAAAGAATGAAAGATATAACCGGGCACATAGTTAAAATGGTTCCAACTTTAATTAATAAAGAAATGGATCTATTTTCAAGCAAAGTTAATCAAAACCTGAATGGGATTTAAGTGTGGAATAGTTGGTTTACCAAATGTAGGTAAGTCAACATTATTTAATGCTCTAACATCTTCAAGAAAAGCCCAGGCGGCTAACTTTCCTTTTTGCACGATTGATCCAAATATTGGCATAGTTAATGTTCCCGATAATAGATTAAATAAACTTTTTGATCTTTCAAAATCAAAAAAAAAAATAAATGCAAATATCACATTTGTTGATATTGCCGGTCTTGTCAAAGGGGCATCCAAAGGAGAAGGTCTTGGAAATAAATTCTTATCTCATATAAGAGAAGTTGACGCTATTGTTCACTTAGTAAGATGTTTTGAGTCTGAAAATATACAACATGTAAATAAAAAAATTGATCCTATTAATGATTTAGAAACAATTAAAACAGAAATACTTTTATCTGACATAAATCAAATAGAAAAAAAACTTCAAAAAAACATAAAAAAGAATTTGACTGAAAAACAAATAAAACTACTTGAAAATGCTTTAAAAAATTTAAATGAAGGTAAAATTTTAAAAAACTATGATGATGAAGAAAGCAAAAAATTCTTTGCAGAACTTGGTTTAATATCTAATAAACCATATATTATTGTATGCAATGTTGATGAAGAAAGCGTAAAAAAGGGAAATAATCATACTGAAAATGTCAGAAAAAAATACCCTGATCAAAAATTAGTAATAATTTGTGCTGATATAGAAAGCCAAATTATAGATTTAAAACAGGAGGAAAGAGATAGTTATATCCAAAATATAGGACTTGAAAAAACAGGATTAAATCAATTAATAAAAACTGGTTATGATTTGCTAAATTTAAATACTTTTTTTACTTCTGGACCAGAGGAATCAAGAGCATGGACAATAAAAAAAAATACAGGTGCACAAAAGGCTGCTGCAGTTATTCATACTGATTTTGAAAAAAATTTTATAAGAGCTGAGGTAGTTTCTTTCAGTGATTTCGAAAAATATGGAAGTTTTGAAAAAGCAAAAGATAAAGGGAAATTAAAAGTTGAGGGAAAAAATTATCTTGTAAAAGATGGGGATGTTTTATTCTTTAGAGTCAATCCTTGACCACAACCTTCTCATGCTAAAATAAACTAGAATAGACAGGATTATAAGAAAAATAATAACTTTAAAACCTAATTTGTGCCTTTCCTCCAAGTGCGGTTCAGCGGCCCAAGTTAAAAACGTTGTGACGTCTTTGGCCATTTGAGCTTCTGTCGCTTTTGTTCCGTCTGAATAAGAGACCAAATCATCTGATAAAGGATTAGACATCTTAATTTTATTTCCATCCATGTACTTGTTATAGTAAACACCTTCCTCTAGTTCGAAGTTAGCAGGTGGCTCTGTATACCCAATCAGAACAGAATATATATAATCCGCTCCTCCTTTTCGTGCTTTTACTAAAACAGACATGTCAGGTGGATAGGCACCGCCATTCGCAGCCATTGCTGCTTGAACATTTGGATAAGGCGAAACAAACTTGTCTGACGGTCTTCCTTGTCTTGTGAACATTTCACCATCACTGTTGGGGCCATCAGTCACTTCAAAATTCGCAGCTATTGCTTTTACTTGTTCCACAGAAAACTCTGGACCACCCTTTTCCCCTAAATTTCTGTAACTTAAAAGACTCATTGAATGACATGATGAACAAACTTCTGTGTATACTTGATATCCTCTTTGTAGTGAACTCCTATCAAATTTTCCTGTTATTCCTTTAAAACTCCAGTCATATTTTGGTATTTTAATTTCTTCACCTACAGAAGAACTTATTAGAGTAAAAAAAAAGAAAAGAATTTTTATATAAGTTTTATTTAATTTAAACATTTGGTTTATCACTTTTTATCAGTTCTGCCTTTGGCATGCCTGTCAAAACTGGTTCTGTGATACTAAGAGGTAAGGGCTGAGTTCTTTCTACTCTACTAAGAACTGGCAATATAATTAAAAAATGGGCAAAATAATATATTGTCCCTACTCTTGCTACTAAAAGATATAAACCTTCTGCTGGCATTGCACCTACATAACCGAGTGCCAAAACATCTATTATAAGTATCCAAAAAAACATCCTATTTAATGGTCTAAAAATAGAGGATCTAACTTTACTACTATCAAGCCAAGGAAGTGCCATTAAAATAAATATAGAACCAAAAAGAAGAATTACTCCACCAAGTTTATCAGGAACTGAGCGAAGTATTGCATAAAAAGGAAGTAGATACCATTCAGGAACAATATGTTTTGGTGTAACCAATGGATTGGCTTGGATGTAATTATCGCTATGTCCAAGAATATTAGGGGCAAAAAATATAAATCCTGAGAAAATTATCAAGAATATTAATAAAGCAAATAAATCCTTTATAGTAATATAAGGATGAAAAGGAACTGTATCTTTTGATGGTTTTTTAACATCAATACCAATTGGATTATTATTTCCGGGAACATGTAGTGCCCAAATATGCAAAATTACCAAACCTAAAATTAAAAAAGGAAACAGGTAATGTAGACTAAAGAACCTTGTTAAAGTTGGATTGTCTACTGAATAACCTCCCCACAGCCATGTGGTAATGCTATCTCCAACTAAAGGTATAGCACTAAATAAATTTGTTATTACTGTAGCGCCCCAAAAACTCATTTGCCCCCAGGGCAATACATAACCCATAAAAGCGGTTGCCATCATCAAAAGATAAATTATCATTCCCAAAATCCAGATTACTTCTCTAGGTGATTTATATGATCCATAAAATAGAGATCTAAAGATATGTATGTAAACTGCAAGGAAGAACATTGAAGCTCCATTACTGTGAATGTAACGAATTAACCAGCCATAATTTACATCTCTCATTATGTGTTCGATACTACTAAAAGCCATATCAGCATGAGCTATGTAGTGCATTGCTAAAACTAATCCGGTTATAATTTGAGATAACAAACAAAAGGTTAATATTCCACCAAAGGTCCACCAGTAATTTAAATTTTTAGGTGTAGGGTAGTCTGTTAAGTGTGAGGCCAATGATAGCAAAGGTAGTCTATCGTTAAACCATTTTCCAAATTTTGATTTAGGTGTATATGTATGTTCGCTCATTTAGTAAATTATCCAATCTTAATAGTATTATCATCAACAAAAGCATATTTTGGAATTTCCATATTAGTTGGAGCTGGACCTTTTCTAATTCTTCCAGATGTATCATAATGTGATCCATGACATGGACAAAACCAGCCATTATACTCTCCCTTGTCAGATAAAGGTACGCATCCAAGGTGAGAACAAATGCCCATCATAACTAACCACTCTGCTTTTTTAACTCTATCCTGATCTTTCTCAGGATGTTTTAGTTCATCTAAACTAACAGACTGTGCCTCAGAAATTTCTGTCTGTGTTCGTCTTTTAATGAATACAGGTTTGCCTCTCCATAGGACTGTGATCGATTTTCCTGGCTCAATTTGACTTATATCTACTTCTGTGGTGGCCAATGCTTTTACAGAACTATCTGGGTTCATTTGGTCTACAAATGGCCAAATTGTTGCACCTATACCCACTGCACCAATTGTGTAAGTTGCGGTAAATAGAAAATCTCTTCTATTATTTTTTTTTCCTGAATTATTCATAAAACTATAATAATATTGCTTTCTAATATAAAATAGGAGTATTTAAAAGAGTTGCCAGAGGCCAGAATGACACACAAATCCCATTTAATTGTGAAAATTAAGTAGTTATAAACATTCAAACTAAATTTTATGAAACTAAGCATAGATATACAAAAAAAATTAACCAGCGAATGGTTCAAATTTATGCAGTCAAAAATACTTGATGAATTTCAACACTATGAGATTAAAGTTTCCAAAAAAAATAAAATTAAACCAAAATATTTTGTTAAAAAGCAATGGATAAAAAAAAACAATAAAGGAGGAGGTATTTACTACATTCTAAAAAATGGTGAGGTATTTGATAAAATAGGAGTAAACCATTCGACAGTTGAAGGCTCTTTTCCTAAAAATTTTAAATCTAATATTCCTGGTACAAAAAAAAATAATTCATATTGGGCTTCAGGAATATCTGTGGTAGCTCATATGAAAAATCCTAAAATTCCTGCAATGCATTTTAATACAAGATTTGTAATTACTTCAAAAAGCTGGTTTGGTGGCGGCATGGATGTAACACCTAGTTTGTTGGATGCAAAAGAAAAGTTAAATTTTCACAAAAGACTAAAAATATTATGCAAAAAAAATAAACAAAGTTATAATAGATATAAAAAATGGTGTGATAAATATTTTTATATTAAACATAAAAATCAACCTAGAGGTATTGGTGGAATATTTTTTGATTATCTTTACAAAGATTGGGAAAAAAATTTTAAATTCGTTAGGGATGTTGGCATCTTTTTTCTAAGTATGTCTACATATATTATTGAAAAAAAAGTTTTTTCTAAGTGGACAAAACAGCAAAAAAATAAACAGTTATTAAAGAGAGCTAATTACGTAGAATTTAATTTGTTATATGACAGGGGAACTAAATTTGGTCTAAATACTGGAGGTAATTTAGATGCAATATTTATGTCTCTTCCACCTCAGGCGAAATGGAAATAATGGAAAAAGAACCTGTAACATTAGAGGGATTAAAAAAACTCAAGGAAGAGTTAGAAGATTTAAAAAATAACAAAAGACCTAAAGTAGTTGAGGCTATAGCTGAAGCAAGAGCTCACGGTGATTTAAAAGAAAACGCAGAATACCATGCTGCTAAGGAACAGCAGGGGCACATTGAAGGCCGCATAATGGAAATAAATGACTTAATAGCAAGAGCAAATGTAATTGATGTAACTAAGTTAGATAATAACGGAAAAGTGATATTTGGATCTACTGTTACTGTTAAAGATTTAGAAAATGATGAAAAGAAAACTTTTAAAATAGTTGGAAAAGATGAGGCTGATATAAAAAAAAATTTAATATTTTTTAAATCTCCTATTGGTAAGTCGTTAATTGGTAAAGGTATAAATGAAACAGTGACGGTTAACACACCTTCAGGAGAAAAAAATTACGAAGTTTTGTTAGTTAAGTATATTTAGATTAAATATGTTTTTTTAATATATTTTTTAACTCTTCATCATCTATACTAAAATTATTTTCAACCCAATACTTTTCGATTTCTTTTAAAAGATCACCCATTTTTTTCCCGCTTTTCAAACCTTTGTCTAATAATAACTTTCCCGTAATTGGAAATTTAGGAATATTAATGGAATTAATTGTATCTAACATTGATTTAATTTTATTGAATTTTTTTGGATAATTTAAAATAAAATAAAATTTAGCAAAAGATAAAAACTTATCTTTACCATCATAATAAATATTTTTTTTAATATCTTTTTTAAAAAAATTTTTATTTTTTTGTGCTTTAATAAAATTCTGACTCATGAAATTCAAATAATTTTTTAATTGATTAGAAGTTTTGTATTTGTGTCCAAAATAAATATGATTATCTGTATCGCCCACTAACAATAATGATAAAAATAAATTTTTATCATTTTTTAGGAATTTTTTATAAATTTCTTTATCTAAACCTTTAATTCTACCTAGATATTTAAATTCAGGAAATATCATCTCAAAAATTTCATTTATTTCCTTATTTTAAAAAACATCAGTTACATTTTCCAAATTTATAATCTTTTTTAATTCCATAAAAATTCTTTCTTTTGAAAGTTTTAATACTCCATTTAGATTTTTTTTAATAATTTTTATGGTCTCATCATCTTTATGGAAGTCCTTGTATTGAAGTGAAAACCTTAAATATCTTATAATCCTTAGATAATCTTCCTGAATTCTTTTTTGTGGATCCCCAATAAATTTAATTTTTTTATCTTTTAAATCCTTTTTGCCATTTTGTGGGTCAAATATTTTTCCTCTTTGGTCTAAATAAATTGCATTAATTGTAAAATCCCTTCTCTCTGAATCAGCCTCCCAATCAGTTGAATAAGAAACTTTTGCATGTCTTCCATCCGTGGTAATATCTTTTCTGAGAGTAGTAATTTCGAAATTTTTTCCTTCCTTAGATAGAGTTATAGTTCCGTGTTCAATTCCTGTTTTAATAATCTTGTAATCTGAGCTAGAAAATTTATCTACTATTTCATCAGGTGTGAAGATAGTTGCTATATCAATGTCATCAATTTTTTGATTGTTTAAAAAATTTCTTACGCAGCCTCCTACTAACATTGCATTGTTATTCCCATTTGCGTTTAATATTTGAAAAATTTGTTTAATTTCTTTTTCTTTATAAAAAGGAAATAGGAACTTTTTAATGTTATTAATTAAAAGCATATTGTTGGCTGGGGCGCTAGGATTCGAACCTAGGATGGTGGTACCAAAAACCACTGCCTTACCGCTTGGCTACGCCCCAAAGTTTTTTCGATATATCACAATAAAACATTTTTAAATAGTTTTACATAGAGCACACCAAAATCTAGGGAATATCTTTTTAATCCTTTTTAACGCGTTGGTTCCATGTCTTTTATTTAAAAACAAGCCAAAACAAGCCGATCCAGATCCAGTTACTCTAGAAAATTCGCAATTTTCAGAAAAATCTAATTCTGACAGAATCCTCTCAACAACAGGGAACTTATTGATTACAACACTTTCTAGGGAGTTATTTTCAAATTTAAGTTTATTTATCAATTCTAGTTTTGAAATTTTTTTGTTATATTGTTTTTTTCTAATTACCTCATAATCTCGTAATTTATTATAAATCTCCTTTGTGGAACATTTTAAAAAAGGGAAAATTATTAATAAATAAAAATTCCCGTTAAAACTAAACTTATTTATTTTTGAGAAACCTTCCTGAAATATTTTATTTGATTTAAAAAAAACTTTAAAATCAGTGCCAAGTTTTTTTGAAAAATAATTGATAATATTTTCTGTGATTTTTTTTTTTTTTAAAAAATATTTGATTATAGTTGCTGCATTTCCAGACCCTCCTCCTAAACCTGAAAATGCTGGAATATTTTTCTTTACAATAATTTCATATCTAATTTTAGGTGAAATTAATTTTTTTTTTCTAAGTAGTGATAAGCTTTTATTTACACTATTATTTTTGTTTTTTACACTATTTTTAAATTTTCCAATAAATTTAACTTTGTCTTTTGATTTGTTTATTTTATCTATTTTAATTTCATCGCTAAGATTTGTGAGAAAAATTAAAGATTGAATTTGATGAAATTTTCTATTTTTTATTTTCTTTCCAACTTTCAAGAATAGATTTACCTTTGAAGGCGATTTTAGAACTATATTTTTCATTTACTAAAAATTTAGATATTTTCCAATCCAAATAACATTTTTTTTTCAACTTTTGATTTTAATTCATCTTCTGCTTTATCCGACTTTAAAACATTGTTCCAATAATATCTTGCTTGAATCTTGTGATTATTCATCCATAAACAATCAGCATAATGATCGTTAATAATTGGATCTCTTGGTAATAACATCATTGCAATTTCAAGATATTTTTTTGCCTCTGAAAAGTTTTTTGTTTTATATAAAGCCCAACCAAGAGAGTCTGTTATATATCCATTATTTTTTTTCAAATCGTTTGCTTGCTTTAACATTTCTAACGCTTGATCAATATTTGTATTTTGTTCTATCCAGCTATAGGCCAAATAGTTCATTACATATGGTTCGTTTGGTTTAACTTTTAGGGACTCAATAAGATCTTTCTCACCAAGTTCCCATTTATTGTTTCTTTCATATGCCATGCCTCTTCTTTCTAGAATTTCTGGATATAAATTGTGTTTCTTATTTATTTTTAATAAAATCTTTGAATATAAATTAATAGACTCTTTGTAGCTTTCGTTATTTCTATGAAAATTTGCAAGATCAAACGTCTCATAAATTCCAGGATTTTTCAGAGTTTTATAAATATCTGAAATATATTTAAGAGCCGTGTCATTATTTTTTTCTTCCATTATTGATGCAATTTGTTTTGCTGAATACCATTTGTAAACGGAACCAGCTTTAAATAATTTTTTATAAATTACTTCGGCAGTTTCATATCTTTCTAGAACTATATAATTTTCTGCTAATAAAGTATTATATGAATGAAAATTTGGGTTTAAAAATTTCGACAAACTTATAAAAAAATTTGAAAGTTTATATTCTCTCTCTGAAGAAAGAATATTAGAAAGAATATAAAATATTTCAGCCATAATATGAGAGCTATTTTTGCAATTAAAAACATTATTATTTTTTTCATTATTGTTTAATACTTTTTTAAATTGATGTATTAATAAATTTCCAGGATATTTTTCGTGTGCAGAATTTATTAGTTTTTTTGACTCATCTAATTTATTTTTATTAAAGAAATAATTGGAAACGAAAAAATTATATCTGGAAAAATTATATTGCTCATTATTAAAGAGCGAAATTAATTTTTTTTCTGCATCGACAGTTTCTAAAAAACAATGGGCAAATGTACTCTCAATTATCTGCAAACTTTCAAAAGATTTATTTGCATAATTTAATAATTTAATATCTTCTTTTTTTTTTGACTCTGAAATTTTTGGCCACACATTCAGAGAGGATTCTAAAATTTCAAAAAATCTATCCTTGTTTCCTTTTGTTTTTAATCTTTTGAAATAAAATGAAGCTTTGTCGTAATTATTATTCTTAAATTCGTAAAGACCTAGAAAAAGGTTGCTTTCAAAATTTGACTCATTACTTTTTTCCAGACTTTTTGAATACTTATACGCCTCGTCATAATTTTGCAAATTTACGTACGATTGAATTAATCTTGAAGAATATTTTTTATTTTTTCCTTCAAATCCTTTTATTTTTTTAAAAAAACTTTCTGAAGTTTGATATTCAAAATTATCAAAAGATATTAAACCAGAAAAATAGTTTGAGATACTTTTAGCGTCAGAATTGAATTCTAATACTCTTGCATTTAATGAATTAAATATACCAACAAAAATAAAGGTATATAATAATATTCTAAAAATAGATAAAAGTTTCCTCATAACAATGAAAAATAAACTAATTAAAAAAAAAATCAAAAATAAGTTTTACCACAAACTCATAAATAATGAAGCGGTATACGAAAAAAAATCTATAAACAGATATAATAAAAACGATATTAAATTCGACATAAAAGACAAATTGGATCAGCTAAAAATATTAAGAAACAAAATTAATAACATTAAAAATTGTGAATTAAAAAAGAGTGCGACAAATTTAGTTTTCTCGGACGGTAATCCTGGAGCAAAAATTATGATTATAGGAGAGGGTCCAGGGGCTAATGAGGATAAAGAAGGAAAGCCATTTGTAGGAAGAGCTGGAAAGCTTTTAGATAAAATGCTTGAAGCTATTAAGTTAAATAGAAAAAGCGTATACATCTCAAACGTTGTAAACTTTCGTCCTCCTATGAACAGAAAGCCAACTGATGAGGAGATAAAAAGATATTTGCCATTTCTTATTAAACATATTGAATTAATTAATCCCAAGATACTTTTGCTACTAGGCAGCACGGCATTAAACGCACTTGTAGGTAGTGAAACAGTAATTTCAAAGGCAAGGGGAAAATGGATAAACAAAAATATTGGAAATGCTACACCATCAATTATAGCATCTTTTCATCCAGCATTTCTTATGAGGCAACCAGATCAAAAAAAATATGCTTGGGTGGATTTAAAAATGATAAAAAAAAAAAATTGTTGAATTAAAAATAAAATTAAATGGAAAATAAATTACTTGCTGGAGTAGATGAGGTTGGCAGAGGTTGTTTAGCGGGTCCTGTTGTCTCATGTGCACTTATTTTAAAGAAAAATATTAACAAAAAATTACTAAGAGATTCAAAAACTATTTCTTTTAAAAATAGAGTTATAATAGCGGAATATATTAAAAAAAATTCTTGGTATGCCATTGGTTCTGCTTCTGTAAATGAAATAGATAAATATAATATTTTTAATGCATCTTTGCTATCTATGGAAAGAGCTATAAAAAAATTAAAAAAAAAACCAGATGTTTTTTTAATCGACGGTACTCATGCTCCAAATAAATTAAAAAATTCTAAAACAATAATCAAAGGAGATCAAAAAATTAAATGTATTTCAGCTGCTTCTATTGTGGCAAAAGTTTATAGAGATTTTTATATGATAAAATTAGGAAATAAATTTACAAACTATAAGTGGCATAAAAATTTTGGATACGGTACATGGCAACATTTGGTTGCTCTAAAAAAATTCGGAGTTACAAACTTTCACAGAAAAAGTTATAGACCCGTACACAACATCTTGTCGAAATAGGAATCTTCACCACATTATAGACTCAATATTTGTTAAAAAAAAATTTGACGGAGGATTCAATTTCGGGTTGAATTAAATTAATGACAAAATTTTTTAACAAGATTATAAACGGTGAGTCTCTAAAAATTTTAAAAAGGATTCCGGATAAAACTTTTGATTTAGTTTTTGCTGACCCTCCTTACAATATGCAAATCGGAGAAAAATTAAAAAGACCTGACGATAGCAAGGTTAATGGAGTAAATGATAAATGGGATCAATTTTCAAATTTTAAACATTACGATGATTTTACTAAAGAATGGTTAAAAGAATGTAAAAGAATTTTAAAGGATAATGGTTCTATGTGGGTGATAGGCACTTACCATAATATTTTTAGACTTGGTT
>MDTB01121534.1_pt1 | contig 21711 bp, 22 predicted proteins | sample 811161 | NCBI WGS metagenome assembly MDTB01 (sample SAMN05326650, study PRJNA326480) | marine metagenome | isolation source: seawater | place: Mediterranean Sea | collected 2009 | reverse complement strand
TTAAGAGGCAACTCTTAACTGGCCAATTAAGGAAAAACCGAGAGGTTCAAGCTTAAAGGGCAGAAAGGTCAACTGAGTAGCGCTAAAATGGTTGATCGGAAGGTTCGGCGGTAGCGCCTACAACGACGAACCAAAACTACTAAATTTCTGGGCGAAAGCTCAGAAATTTATGTGGTTCTCTTCCAAAACAATCTAGTTAAAAGATAGAATAATATAACTCCCACGAAATAGTTCCATTCCAAAGCGTGTTTAAAATGAACTTTTCCAGACTCTATCAAAATTGGCAAACTAACTATAGCAACAAGTATAAGTAACGAAACTAATAAAATTTTAAGATTTAAAATTAGAGGATTAAAAGAACCAATCATCTTTTCTTTAAGTTTGTAAAAATGATAAACTAATATTCCTTGTGCAACTATTTCGAAAATTATAAAGCTTAAAAGTACGACGCGTCTAAGAAGTTTAAAAATTTTAATATCAAATTCAACCCCTAGAAGCACAGAGTGTATAGCCAAACAAATAGCAGAAAGTATTCCGAAAGTACGAAATTTAAAACTTTGATTTCCAGAATTATTAAAATAATTAATTAATTTATTATTTTTAATCCAATAGTATACCAATAAAACAGAAGTCAAAATCATCATTGGTTTAAAAATCATAAATTGAGGGTAGGTTCGTGAAGCTCTGCTAATAGATAAACTTCCATCAATATAAGGAATTGTAAAACCAGATTGTCCTATACGATCAACAGTAAATAGTGTGCCCTCTAGTAACTCTGCATTAACCGATATAACGAGACATAGATTAACAGAAATTAGAGGAACTAAGAATATCCACAAACTCAATTTACGTATTTGAGCTATTTGTTCCATTTATATTTTATTTATTTTTTTTTGTTTCTTTTTCTTGCTCTTCTTTTCTTTGAACCAATTTTTCTTCTACCTCTGTGTTTTTTAGGGTATCCCATATTTCAACTCCTTTTTTATATCTAATCTTAAAAAATTTATATAAGCTGGAAATATACTCTTTTTATGAAAAAGTCTATAAAGACATTTTTAAAACATACAGCAAGAGATTATTACAATCAGTCTGTAAACCCTCCTGTAGTTCGCGCTTCTACAATTATTTTTAAATCTATGGAAGATGTTAGAAGGACTCAAAGAAAGTTTCAAAAAGATCCTTTGGGTGGACATTTTGATTATGGGAGACAAGGAACTTCAACAACGCACATTCTTCAAAAAATGCTTACAGAAATGGAAGAATGTTATCAAACATTTTTAACACCGACTGGTTTCGGCTCTGTGTTCTTGGGAATTTTTAGTATTGTTCGCCCTGGAGATGAAATTCTAGTAGCTGATCCTGTTTACTTTCCAACTCGTCTTTTAACTCAAAACTTTCTTAAAGATTTCAATATTAATACAGTTTTTTATGACCCTCATAATTTAGATACAATAAAAAAAAAAATTACAAAAAAAACTAAACTAATTTTTGTAGAAAACCCTGGAAGTAACACATTCGAATTTCAGGACTTGTCCAAAATTATTAAAATTGCAAAAAAAAATAAACTTTTTACATTAATAGACAATACTTGGGCTACACCTTATTTTTTAAAACCAATCAAACTAGGTTTTGATATGTCCATTGTATCAGCAACTAAATACTACTCTGGTCATTCTGATACAATGGGAGGAACTTTAGCAGTAAATAAAAGAGTTTTTAAACAAGTGGAAAAAACAAATAAAATAACAGGACTAAGATTAAGCCCGGATGATGCTTATTTTATTATCAGAGGCTTGAGAACATTAGATATAAGATTAGAAAAGCACCAGGAGAATGCAAAAATAGTTGCTAGTTTTTTATCAAAAAATAAAAAAATCAAACTTTTATACCCGCACAATAAAAGTTCATTTAATTACAAAATGTGGAAAAAATATTATTCCGGTGCGTCTGGTTTGATGGGCCTTCAGATTAAAGCAAAAAATAAAAAATCAGTTCTGAGATTTGTAAATTCATTAAAATTATTTGGCTATGGTTATAGCTGGGGTGGATTTGAAAGTCTAGCAATGCACCAAGAAGTAAGAGAAAGAGGAAAAAGAAATTTTTTAAAATTAGCAAAGGATGAACATATAGTTAGACTTCATATAGGCCTTGAAGATCCAAAAGACTTAATTTATGATTTAAAAAATTCTCTAAAACATATCAAATAATGGAAAAATTTATACCGACCAGGATTGCGTTGATTACCCTTATTTCTGCATGCGGAATCATTCTTGTTTCTATGGGGTTGAGACAAACTTTTGGTTTATTTTTTGGGGTTTTTGAAGACGCATTATCTATTTCAAGAACAGAGTTTGGATTAGCTATAGGCTTACAAATGTTTTTTTGGGGTTTAATGGCTCCTATATTTGGATTAGCTGCTGATAAATTTGGAGGCAATAAAGCAGTTTTTTTAGGTTTTCTAATTTTTGCACTGGGTATTTTCTTTCTTTACAATGGACCAAATACAGGAATTTTTTTCCAGTTAAGCCTAGGTGTTTTAGTAGGAACTGCTCTTGGCGCAACAGCAATGAGTGTCCCTGTATCTGAAGTTGGAAAGCATTTTTCCAACGAAAAGAGAACTTTGGCAACCGGAATAGTAACAGCCTCAGCTTCAGTAGGGTATTTTATTACTCCTTTGTTTACAAAATATAGTCTTATTGAATATGGTTGGGAAAATACTTTAGTTTATTATTTGTTTTTTATTCTTTTTGGTTTAATAGCTTCTATTTTTCTTCTTCCTGCAAATAAAAACCCGATTATAAAATCAACATCTTATGAAACGCAGTCATTTTCTGAAGCAATAAGAGAAGCGTTTTCTCATAAAGGTTATGTTTTATTAGTATGTGGATTTTTTGTTTGTGGTTTTCAAATTACTTTAGTAGCTACTCATATTCCTGGATATATGCAAGAAAAAGGTCTTGGAGAATGGTCTGCGCCAATCATTTTAGCTTTAATTGGTTTTTTTAATATTATTGGAACTCTTGGAATGGGGTATTTGGGAACAAAATATAGTAAAAAAATTTTATTAAGTATATTATATTTTTCTAGAGCTATTGTTATTGGTTTATTTATTTTCTTGCCTATTTCTATGTTTACATCAATAATTTTTGGAATAACATTTGGGATGTTATGGCTTTCTACTGTCCCTCCAACTAACGGAATAGTAGCACAAATTTTTGGCACTAAGTATTTGAGCTCCTTATTTGGAATAGTTTTTTTTAGTCATCAAATTGGTTCTTTTTTTGGGGCTTATCTAGGCGGTTATTTTTATGACTTATATGGTTCCTATGATTATGCATGGTATATTTCCATCGTACTCTCAATTTTTGCTACTTTGGTCCACCTGCCTATAGATGAAAAGCCAATAGCTCGTGTGGATAATACTATTTAAGGTTGTATTTTGAGTCTGAATTAGAATCAAAAGTGAATCAAAAGGTGAACATTAAGAAAATACGGTAATTTAAATGTGGATAATTTATTATATTGATTTAAATTTATTCTCTATGTAACGTTTTAAAAAAAGGAGATTAAATGTTTTCAAAAAAATTAAATCAAAAATTAGATAGGTACCATTTATTAAAGCACCCCTTTTATCAAATTTTTTGGAATGAGGGAAAATTAACAAGAGAAATAATCAAAGATTATGCTGAGCAATATTACCAGCATGTAAAAGCTTTTCCAAGATACATTAGCGCAACGCATTCGATCTGTGATGATATTGAAAAAAGAAAAATTCTTTTAGAAAATTTACAAGATGAAGAAAATGTTAATGGAGATCATCCTAAACTTTGGAAAAATTTTGCCAAAGCGATGGGAACTGACGTAAACAAGATAGATGAAATTAAACCTGACTGGTTTACAAAAGATATGATAAACAATTTTTTTGCACAAGCTCGTTCGTCTTATGCAGAAGGGTTGGCATCTTTGTATACTTATGAAAGACAAATTCCTGAAATCGCAGAGACAAAAATTCAAGGATTAAAAAAATTCTATGGAGTAAACTCAAAAGAAGGATTAGAATTTTTTGAAGCTCATAAATCGGCTGATGTCGTACACAGAGCAGAGTGTGAAAAATTACTTGATGCTCTTTCTGCCGATGAACAGAAAAAAGCTGAAAAAGCCTCAATGTTAACAGCAAGATATTTGTGGAATTTCTTAAGCGGCATGACTTCTAAGCACAAACTTCAGCAAGCAGCTTGATCTAAGTTTAGATATGAAGAGAAGCAAGGTTGTATTTATAAACCTCCTGTTTCTTATATTTTTTTTTTTATTAGGTGATTTAATTATAAGTAAATACTTTTTGGAATTAAAAAGTTCTACTTGTTACAAATTTGAAAAAAAATATTACGAATTAAAAAAAAATTGTAAAGCAACTGATAAATTTAAATCTTCATTTCCAACCGTCAAAATATTTACAGACAAACTAGGTTTAAGAGCCAACAAAAATTCAGTTAAAGATAAAAATAAAGAAAACATTCTTATATTTGGTGATTCATTTACTTTCGGTGTAGGCATAGAATATGAGGATACTTATTCAGGTCTGTTGGAGAAAAAATATCAAAATTATAACTTCTATAATTATGCAGTAGGATCATACAGCCCAACAGTTCATTTATACAAACTACAAAAGGCCATCGAAGAAAATATAATTCCAACTAAAGTAATATTATTTTTAGATTTAACAGATGTATATGATGAAGGAACAAGATGGCTTACAAATAACAGCTCTAATAAGCCATTTTTATCTAATAAACATATTATAAAAGAAGACTCTAATGAGATGAGATTAGAAAGGGGGGAGTCAAAGTTAATTGATAGGAACTTTAAATTAAGCAAAACATTGGCATCAACTTTAAATTATAATTTAAGAATTTTAAGAAACAAAATTAGCACATTAAGAAAAAATAAAGAATATAAAATCAAAACAAGCTTTCAAGGTGAGTTTACATATATCGAGAAAGATAAACTCAAAAGTGAGTATTGGACTAAAAAAATATTTGATGATGGCATAAAAAAAATAGAAACAAAAGTTAAAGAAATTGCCAAAATATCAAAAGAAAAAAATTTTGATTTTTATTTAGTTATTTACCCCTGGGGAGAAACACTTGCTTATGGACAAGACTCATTTAGCTGGGAAGAGTTTGGAGAAAAATTATGTTCTAATGACAAATGTACTTTGGTAAACACATTTAATGACTTCACTAATGAAAAAGAAAAAAATAGATTCTGGTATAGTAATTTGTACTTTATAGGGGATGAACATTTTAATCCTTCTGGTAATGAATTTATGTTTAATATACTTTCTCGAAAAATATTTAATTAAAAGAGGATTTTACAATTTTCCGTCTTTTCTCATTTGCTCTCTAATTTTTGTTGCTGATATTTGCTGTGTCTTTTCATCAAGAACGATTTCTTGAATCTTATAACCTACACCCCTACCATAACAAATATTTGTAATATTTGGAACCAAAGTCACCCTAACCCTATCGCCATATTCTTTTAAGGCATTTAAAATATTTTTCTTAACGGTATCAAAATCAAAAGGATTATCATCAACACCTTTTACATCTCGTACCATAATATTTACTTGACCAGTTTTTTTTAGAATTTCTTCAAAAAGTTTTTGATGTCCCTCGTGCCAAGGCTGCCATCTGCCAAGCATCTGTGCAGTGGGTTTTTTATTATCCCAAATGTAATTATCATTTTTCATAAGCTACTAATATACTTACATGTCAATTTGCATTTTTTAAAGTTTTTTCTAATATTGATTGTAAACAAATGTACCAAAAACTTGTTCGTGCTTGACCTAAGCGTTTCACAAATATATAAAATAGAATAGTTCTAAACTAAAAGGAAAACAAATGATAAGCACAAATCCATTTTCCGTTCTTTCGGAAACCATTTCGCCTATTACAATGCAAGCTTTTGTAATTTTTATGATAGCTTTAGTTATCGCAGGAACTTTGCTCGACATAATTCATAAAAAAAACGTCAAATATTTTTTTGAGAACGCAAAAAAAGCAAAAAAATCTGCAAAAAAAAATCTTTCAAATGGTGAGAGAACAACTGTTGTTCTTAAAACAATAGTTAGCGATATCGCAACAACGTCGGAACTAGGCGCAGGAAAGAGAAGGATAGCTCACCTCCTAGGTATGTACGGAACTATTTTATTTTGGATAGGTACAGTTGTAATGATTTTTTGTTATGCCAAACCATCCTCTGAAACTCCAGTGATATGGCCAATCATTTGGCACGTTGGAGCTATAATGACAGTTATAGGAGGATCGTGGTTCTGGTTTTTTTTAAGAGTAGATGTTTATTCAGAAGCGCAGCCTTGGTATAGGATTATTAAAGCTGATTTATTTGTCTTAGCACTTATAACTACATCTTTATTTGGTTTAATGTGGTCATTCTTACAGTCTTTGAATTTAAACGACAGGTGGGATGATAAAGTATTTTTAGTTTTTTTTATTGTATCTAATATTGTGCTATTTGGGGGCGTATATTGGTCAAAATTTGCTCACATGTTTTATAAACCTGGAGCGGCAATACAAAAAAACCTAGCTGAAGCTGATGGCTCAAGAGACAATTTACCACCTCCAGCGGATGCACCTGAGCAATTTGGCCTAGGGATAAAAAGAGAAGAGCCAAAACACTATTAATATGATACAGAAAAAATAATTATGTCAACTTTTGTATATATGACCCGTTGTGATGGATGTGGCCACTGTGTCGATATCTGCCCATCAGATATCATGCATATTGATGAAACAATAAGAAGAGCAAAAAATATTGAACCAAATTTTTGTTGGGAATGCTATTCATGCGTAAAGGCATGCCCTAATCATGCAATTGATGTGAGGGGCTATGCAGATTTTGCTCCAATGGGACATAGCGTTAGAGTAAGACGAGAGGAAGAAAAAGGAACAATATCCTGGAAAATTAAATTTAGAAACGGAAAAGAAAAAAATTTTGTGTCTCCTATAACAACTAAACCTTGGGGAAAGTTTATTCCAAAACTTGCTGAGGGCGACAAACCTAATCAAGGAGAGATTAATTCTCAAAGATTGTACCTAGAGCCAGAAGGATTAAATACAAAAAAAGAATTACCAAGTTTGAATAAAAACTCTTTTAAAAAAGGAGTTTATTATTAATGCCTAAAGTAAAAACGTTTGTTGAAGAGAGCGATATATTAATTGTTGGTGGCGGAATGGCAGGAACTGGCGCAACATTTGAAGCTAGGCATTGGGGAAGAGATTTAAAAATTGTTTGTGTTGAGAAAGCAAATATAGATAGAAGTGGAGCAGTTGCCCAAGGTTTATACGCAATTAATTGTTATATGGGGATGCAATGGGATGAAAATCAACCAGAAGATCATGTCCGTTACGCGCGAAATGACTTAATGGGAATGGTTCGTGAAGATCTTGGTTATGATATGGCCCGCCACGTAGACTCAACAGTACACATGTTTGATGAGTGGGGCTTACCTATGATGAAAAATGAAAAAACTGGAAGATACTTAAGAGAAGGTAAATGGCAAATAATGATACACGGAGAAAGCTACAAACCAATAGTTGCAGAAGCAGCAAAAAAATCAGCAAACAAAATTTATAACAGAATTATGGTTACTCATCTTTTAATGGATGATGAAAAAGAAAACAGAATTGGTGGTGCAGTAGGTTTTAATATGAGAACGGGAGACTATTATGTCTTTAAAGCTAAAACGGTGATTGTAGCTGCCGGAGGAGCGTCACATATTTTTAAACCAAGAGCGGTAGGCGAAGGAATGGGCAGAACTTGGTATGCACCTTGGAGCAATGGATCTGCTTACGCATTACCAATCGCAGTAGGAGCTAAAATGACTCAAATGGAAAATCGTATTGTTTTGTGTAGATTTAAAGATGGATATGGTCCTGTCGGAGCTTATTTTTTGCATTTAAAAACTTATACTCAAAATGCAAACGGAGAAAACTATGAAAAGAAATGGTATGATCATACTAAAGAAATGGTTGGAGAGTATATAGATCATCATCCAACGCCTACATGCTTACGTAATCACGCTTTCATTCAAGAAGTTATGGCAGGTGGCGGACCAATTCACATGGTTACTAAAGAGGCATTTCAAGATCCACATTTAGAAACAGTTGGATGGGAAAATTTTCTTGGTATGACAGTAGGTCAAGCTGTAGTTTGGGCATCTCAGAATATTGATCCTAAATACACTAACCCAGAATTAACTACTTCAGAGCCTTATGTTATGGGTTCACATGCAACTTGTTCTGGAGCTTGGGTAAGCGGTCCAGAAGATCTTTCTCCACCAGAATATTTTTGGGGTTATAATAGAATGTTAACTGTCGAAGGTCTTTTTGGAGCTGGTGATACAGTTGGTGGTAGCGCTCATAAATTTTCTTCAGGTTCATTTACCGAAGGTCGTCTTGCCGCAAAAGCTGCAGTTAAATATATAGAAGATAAAAAAGCAGAAGGTATTAAAGTTAAAGAAAAACAATATGAACAGCTAAAAGAAACAATCTATAAGCCCCTTGAAAATTATACAGTAGGTCGTAATGAGATTACTGGGGGTACTGTTTCACCGAGTTATATTTCTCCTATTCAAGGTCTTCAAAGGCTTCAAAGAATTATGGATGAATACGTTGGGGGTATTGCAACCAATTATATGACTAATGAAAATATGCTGAACAAAGGTTTAGAATTACTTAAATGGCTAGAAGAAGATTTAGAACATGTTGGAGCAGAAGATTACCACCAGCTAATGAGAGCATGGGAATTAAAACATAGAACAATAACTTCTCAATGCGTTACTGAACACACTAAGTTTAGAGAAGAAACACGTTGGCCAGGTTATTACTATCGTGGAGATCATCTAAAATTAGACGATGAAAATTGGCATTGCTTAACAGTCTCAAGAAGAGACCCTGAAACTAAAAAATTTACAATGGAGAAAGTTCCTGTTTACCATATTGTAGATGAAAAAAAGGAAAAGAAAGCTTCGTAATAAATATTCAAATGAAGCTAGCCGACAAAACCGATAAAGAATTAATCAAGATTGCTCAACCCATATGGGATAATTTAGTAAATTGCTCCAACATCAAAGACTATGGAGGATTTACAAAGGATTTTTCTTCTCAAATGTTATATGGAGCAAATGAGGTAGAACTTGGTAAACAGTGGGCAAACAACAAATTACTGACCAGTTTATCAAAAAAACAAGATTTTTTAGGCTGTATTAGACGAAATGAATTTGTGACAATTCTTTATAAACAAACTAGCGAATCAATCCCAGGTGAATTTTTGGGTCGCCTTGTCCTGGGTGTTGAGGATGAAACCGTTAAAGTTTTTGGCGCTACTATCTACTAACTGCGTCAGTTTGTACTACTTAATAATCTTTTAAAAATATAAGTAAATGTGTTACTTAAATTTATGCATTTATCTAATCAATATTCCAAAATATTTTCAAAATTCTTTAATCAGTTAAGTGCATTCAATATAAAAACCTTGCTTCATGTCGGGCTATTTTTATTCTGGAGTATAATTCTTATTGGTACTTTTAAAGGTTTTATCTAATATTAATAAACTAAAACTATCTATTTATTGACAATATAACCTATCAAGAATAATTAGGTATATATGCTTGAAATCTACTTGCCGATAGCACAAGTCTCAGTTGATATTTTTTTATTACTTTTTATCAGTTTGTTAGTAGGAGTTCTTTCAGGAATTTTTGGAGTTGGAGGAGGATTTTTAATGACTCCTTTTTTAATTTTCATGGGTGTCCCACCAGTTTATGCAGTTCCCAATGAGGTAAACAATATTTTAGCTACTTCAGTTTCTGGATCTTTAACTCACTGGTTTAAAGATACATTGGATTACAAGATGGGTTTAATGATTGTGATTGGTGGTATTTTTGGAACTCTATTGGGCATTTCAACGTTTTCATATTTTTCTGAAATTGGAAAAATTAGTTTAATTATATCTCTGCTTTACATGTATTTATTAGCAATCGTAGGAACATTAATGATAATTGAAGGGGTAAAAGAAGTAGATCAAGCTAGAAAAAAAATCATTATTAAGAAAAAATTACACCAACACAATTGGTTGCAAGGTCTTCCATTAAGAATGAGATTCCCAAAGTCTAAATTATACGAGAGTGCGCTTACACCAATTTTATTAGGGTTAGTTGTAGGTTTTGTTGCAGCAATGATGGGAATTGGAGGTGCTTTTTTAATGGTACCAGCGATGATATATGTTGTGGGCATGCCAATAAAATTAATACCAGGAACTTCTTTGTTCGTAACAATATTTGTAAGCGCTATAGTTACTGTACTTCATGCTTTTAATTATGGATCGATTGATTTGATGTTAGTTATACCATTAATATTTGGTTCAATAGTAGGAGTACAACTTGGTCAGAAATTTGGACAGTACTTAGATAGTTCACATCTTAAAAATTTATTTGCAATGTTACTCTGCACAGTTGCTATTGCAATTGCTTATGACTCTTTTTTCAAAGTAGAAGAAAATACTTTAAATGCAAATACTTTAATTAAACCAGAATTAAACTTCTTTACTGAATTTATAGTGAGTCTCTCAAATGATACGCCTATTTTATATGGAGCTTTTGCAATAATACTTGCTATAGCTCTAGGTGCGTCTGCTGCAGGAGCTAGAAAAGTAATTAGTGATTTTAGAAAGAAAAAATTAGAGGATGTAAAAGTAACAAAATAATTTAGGCACTTCTAAAAAGTTTTGTCATAACAAATTCTTTGTGACCCAAACTCTCAGCACAAGTTAATCTACCATTTGCAACTTTAATAGTAGATTTTATTAGTTCATCACCGGCTTGATCTAAGTTCATTTGACGTGAAAGAATTTTTGATACATCGCAATCAATGTGTTCACTCATACTTTTTGCTGTCAAAGGATTTGCTGTTAATTTTATAACTGGTTCTATAGGGTTACCTACTATATTTCCTTGACCAGTTGGAAATAAATGAATATTAAAACCACCTGCTGCTTGTAGAGTTATACATTCAGCAGCAGCTGAAGATGTGTCCATAAAATACAAACCTTTACCTTTTTTTGGTTCTTCGGCTGGCTTTAGAACATCTATAAATTTTAAGTTACCAATTTTTTGAAAATTACCAAAAGCTTTTTCCTCGATAGTTGTCAATCCACCAGCTATATTTCCTGCAGTTGGTTGACTTTCTGATAGATCATCGGTAGCTTCTTTTAAAATAAAATCATTATAACCATTCCAAGTTTTCATAAATTTTTCTTTTGCTTCAGGATTTGCTGCTCTTGCAGCACAAACTGTTTCTGCTCCTGTCAATTCAGAAGTTTCACCAAAACACAAATGAACTCCAAGTGGTTCAAGTTTTTCCATTAAATTCCCTACAGTTGGATTTGATGCTAAACCAGATGTAGTATCAGACTCACCACATTTTACTGAAATCCATAAATCACTCATTGGACATTCTTCTCTTTGTTTTTCTGATGCCCATTGTGAAAATTCTTGAGCTTTTTTTGACGCTTTCATTATTGTTCCAATGTCTCCTGTACGTTCTATGTGAAATCCTTCAACTGGTTTTCCAGTTTTGGCAATAGCATCAACTATTCTTTTTGTCCATTTAGGTTCTATACCTATAACTATAACTGCAGCAACATTTGGATTTTTTCCAGTTCCAATCATTGTTCTAAAATGCAATTCTAAATCTTCACCAAACTGAAGTCTTCCGTAAGAATGAGGAAGTGCAATAGTTCCTTTAATATTATTTGCTACAGACTCAGCACATGCATTTGAAATATCATCGACTGGAAGTATTATTACATGGTTTCTAGTACCCGCTCTTCCATTTTCTCTTTTATATCCTAAAAAACTTTTTGGGATTTTCATTTTAATTTACCATTTCTTAGTTTTGACATTATGCACATGAACATGATCACCTTTTTTAACCGATTTAACGACTTTTCCAATGTCATGTCCGTATTTTAAAATAGTATCACCTTCTTTTAAATCTGTTAGAGCAATTTTATGACCAAGAGGTATTTCGGAGATTGAATTAACTTTTATAGTTTTGTCATTTTCCATGATCCAAGCACTACAATCTTGGCCTTTTTTAGTACTTTCTATCACAACTACGGCCACGTTATCTTTCTCATCGTGTATAATTAGATCTGTCTGAGGCATAAAATATCTTCTGGATATAGACTATTATTTGCTATAATTAAAGTAAGTTTTTGAAATAAATTAAAATTTATCACTGGAATACTTATGGCTAAAATGACAACAGAAGAAGCTTTTGTAAAAGTTCTACAAAAACATGGAATTGAACATGCTTATGGAATTATAGGATCAGCATTTATGCCTATTTCAGATATTTTCCCAGATGCCGGAATAACTTTTTGGGATGTTGCTCATGAAACAAATGGCGGTTTAATTGCAGACGGATACACAAGAGCAACGGGAAAAATGTCAATGGTAATTGCACAAAATGGACCTGGAATTACAGGTCTTGTTACTCCAATCAAAACAGCTTACTGGAATCATACACCTTTATTGTTAGTAACTCCTCAAGCTGCAAATAAAACAATGGGTCAAGGTGGATTTCAAGAAGTAGAACAAATGAATTTATTCAAAGACATGGTGTGTTACCAGGAAGAAGTTAGAGACCCATCTAGAATGGCAGAAGTTTTGAATCGAGTTATAGAAAAAGCTATCAGGGGATCAGCTCCTGCTCAAATTAATGTTCCAAGAGATTATTGGACACAAGTTATAGATATTGAATTACCACCAATAGTTCGATTAGAAAGACAAGCTGGAGGAAAAGAAGCAGTTACGAAAGCTGCTGAATTATTATCCAATGCGAAATTTCCAGTAATTTTATCTGGAGCAGGCGTAGTTATAGGAGGAGCAATAGATGACTGTGTTAAACTAGCTGAAAAACTAGACTCACCTGTATGCTCTGGTTATCAACACAACGATAGTTTTCCGGGAAGCCACCCTTTGGCTGTTGGCCCTTTAGGATACAATGGATCAAAAGCAGCAATGGAACTAATTTCAAAAGCAGATGTAGTTTTGGCACTTGGTACTAGACTGAATCCATTTTCAACTCTTCCTGGTTATGGAATTGAATATTGGCCTAAAAATGCAAAAATAATTCAAGTTGACATGAACTCAGATAGAATAGGACTAACAAAGAAAGTTACGGTCGCAATTTGTGGAGATGCCAAGTTAGTTTCCCAACAGCTTTTAGCTAAACTTTCCTCCAAAGCTGGTGAAACAGATAGACAAAAAAGAAAAGATTTAATTCATCAAACGAAATCAGCTTGGTTGCAAAAACTATCTAGCTTAGATCATGAAGATGATGACAAAGGTACTGTATGGAATAAAGAAGCTAGAGAAAGAGATAAAGATAGAATGTCCCCTAGGCAATCGTGGAGAGCTATTCAAGCTGGAATGCCTGAGGATGTTATTATTTCAAGTGATATTGGTAATAACTGTGCCATTGGAAATGCTTACCCAACCTTTGAAAAAGGAAGAAAATATTTGGCACCAGGACTATTTGGTCCATGCGGCTATGGATTTCCGGCAATTTTAGGAGCAAAAATTGGATGTCCAGACACACCTGTGATTGGTTTTGCGGGAGACGGTGCTTTTGGCATAAGCATGAATGAAATGAGTTCGTGCGCCCGTAAGGAATGGCCAGCCATTACAATGGTAATTTTTAGAAACTACCAATGGGGAGCAGAAAAAAGAAATTCAATTTTATGGTTTGACGATAACTTTGTAGGAACCGAACTCGATCCAGAATTAAGCTATGCGAAGGTAGCAGAGGCATGTGGGTTAAAAGGTATTACCGTTAAAACCATGGAAGAAACCACTAAAGCAATAAAACAATCTTGTGAGGATCAGAAAAAAGGTATCACAACTTTTATTGAAGTAATTTTAAATCAAGAACTAGGCGAGCCATTTCGAAGGGATGCTATGAAGAAACCTGTAAAGGTGGCTGGTATTAAAAAAGAGGACATGAAACCTCAAAAAGGACTAATTTAATAAAGATTAATGAAACCTAAAACACCATCAAACAGAAGTTTTGGTATAGTTTTTTTTATATTTTTCACGATCATCGGTATTTATCCAATTATTAATGGAAACGAACCTAAGGTAAGCTTGTTAATAATCGCAAGTATATTTCTTATTTTAGGTGCAATTAATTCAAAACTACTAACACCTTTAAATAAACTATGGATGAAATTTGGCCTAATTTTAGGGAAATTTATTTCTCCGATAGTAATGTCTTTGGTTTTTTTCTTAGTTTTAACTCCAATAGCATTACTAGTTAGGATAACAGGAAAAGATGTACTAAAATTAAAATTCTCTAAAGAAAAAAGTTATTGGAATGAAAAAGATAAAAAAACAGGTTCAATGAAAAAACAATTTTAATGATTAGTTTTATTAAAGAATTTTGGGAGTTTTTAATGGAAAGGAAAAAATATTGGTTACTACCAATTATTATAGTTCTTGCATTATTTGGGATTTTAATAGTTTTGAGTCAAGGTTCGGTAGTAGCGCCTTTTATTTATACAATTTTTTAAGTGAATTCTATATTAGGCATTTCAGCTTTTTATCACGATAGCGCAGCTGCACTAGTTGTTGATGGTAAAATAATTGCCGCTGCTCAAGAAGAAAGATTTACAAGAATAAAACACGACCCAAAATATCCTTTTAATGCTGTAAAATATGTTTTGTCAGAGGCAAATTTAAATTTAAGCGATATAAACCATATAGTTTTTTTCGAAAAACCATTTTTAAAATTTGAAAGACTTTTAGAAACTTATCTAGCTTTCGCTCCTAGAGGGTTTAAATCCTTTAGTGCCTCTATGCCTATTTGGTTAAAAGAAAAATTATTTCAAAAAAAATTTCTCTTTGATAAATTAAAACTTCATGATGAAAAATTTAATGATATAGAAAAAATTTCATTTTCTGAACATCATTACAGCCATGCAGCTAGTGCTTTTTATCCTTCACCTTATGAAGAAGCTGTAGTATTGACTCTTGATGGAGTTGGAGAATGGGCAACAACTACAGTTGCGATTGGAAAAGGTAAAGAACTTAAAATATTAAAAGAAATTCATTTCCCTCATTCTTTAGGACTTCTTTACTCAGCATTTACCTATTATACCGGTTTCAAAGTAAATAGTGGAGAGTATAAAGTTATGGGCTTAGCCCCATATGGCAAACCCTTATACAAAGATTTAATTTTAGAAAAATTGATAAGAGTTAAAGATGATGGTTCATTTAAATTAAATATGAATTATTTTAATTATGCAACAGGACTAACTATGACAAATAAAAAATTTTCAGAATTATTTGGACAACCAGTTAGAAATCCAGAAAATGATAGACTTACACAATTTCACATGGATATCGCAGCATCCGTACAAGCGGTGACAGAAGAGATAGTCATTAAACTTACCCGTTCTATCGCAGAAGAGTACAAGATAGAAAACTTGTGTTTAGCAGGCGGTGTTGCACTTAACTGTGTAGCAAATGGAAAAATCTTAAAAAATAAAATTTTTAAAAATATTTGGATTCAGCCTGCAGCTGGGGATGCAGGCGGATCTCTAGGGGCAGCCTTGGCTTTTTGGCACAAGGAGTTAGACAAAGAGAGAGTTGTTAACAACAAAGATCAAATGAAAGGCTCATATTTGGGACCGAGTTTTAACGATAAAGAAATTGAAAATGAACTCAAAGATTTAAAAGCAGAGTACAAAAAGTTATCGAATGAAGAACTAATTAATGTAGTTGCCAAAGAATTAGCCGAAGAAAAAACTGTTGGATGGTTTCAAGGTAGAATGGAATTTGGCCCTAGGGCACTAGGAGGAAGGTCAATAATAGCTGACCCAAGATCAGAAAAAATGCAAAAAGAACTAAATTTAAAAGTGAAATTTAGGGAGAGCTTTAGGCCTTTTGCTCCCTCAATTTTAAAAGAAGATGTTTCAGAATGGTTTGAGCTCAATTCTAACAGTCCTTATATGCTTTTAGTGGCTGATGTTAAAAAGGATAAACAAATCACAATGACAGAAGAGCAAAGAAATCTTTTTGGAATAGAAAAATTAAATGTAAAAAGATCTTCAATACCAGCCGTAACACATGTTGATTATTCTGCTAGAATTCAAACAGTCCATCAAGAAACAAATCTAAAATATCATAAATTGATTTCAAAATTTAAAGAAATTACCGGTTGTCCAGTTTTAGTAAATACATCTTTTAACGTAAGAGGTGAGCCTATTGTCTGTTCAATTAAAGATGCTTTTAATTGTTTTATGGGAACAAATCTTGATGTATTAGTCTGTGAAAATTTTATACTTTATAAAAAAGAACAAGATAAAAACTTAAAAAAAAACTATAAAGATGAATTCAAATTAGATTAGTTTAGTTCCAATACACTAGCTGGATCTAGTCTCACTCCAAACCAATTTAATCTCACATCTAAATGGGGACCCGTTGATCTTCCAGTTGAGCCAACTGTTCCAATTACATCTCCTTGTTTAACTTTTTGTCCTTTCTTTACATAAATGTCTTTTATATGCATGTACAAAGTAGAAATTCCGTGACCATGATCAAATATTAAAGTTCCTCCTGTATAAAACAAATCAGGCTCAACCATAGTTGCTGTTCCAGCGAGCATAGCTTTTATTTTAGTCCCTTCTTTTGCAGCAAAATCAATTCCATAGTGAGGCCATTTTGGTTTACCATTTAATATTCTCTGACTTCCATATACACCAGTTACAATTGCATCATCTAAAGGACTTATAAATTTATTTTTAAAAAAAGTTAAATTACTCTCTATAGCCCTTGCATCACCAATTATTTTATTTTCTCTCTTTATTCTCTCATACACCTCTTTGGGAGGCGTTACTTTTTTTTCAGGAAGACCATCAATTTTTTGTATTTTATATTTTCTCTTAAAAACCTTTTTTGTAACTACATTTAATTTTTCATTATTTAATATACGAATTATCACATCATTTTGTCTATCTCTTCCCAAGCCAAAAGCAAAATATCCATCTTCAGTCACTAAAACTTTTTTGTCATCAATTTTAACTTTAGCGCCTGGTTCAGTCTTACCTACAATAAAGGAACCTTGATAAAAATTACCTTTAAATTCTAAAGAATAAGCATTATTGGAAATAAAATAAAATAGTACAAATGTAGCAATGGTAAAAAAATTAAATTTCATTTTTTATTAGATTATATACAAATTGATGACCTTTTTTAGATAAATGCATTGGATCAAATTTATAAAATAGAGATTTTGGATTTTTATTGTCACAAAACTTTTCAGTAAGATCTTCAAAATTAATATTAAGTTTTATAAGAACTTCTCGTACTTTAGTTTGTGGTTTTAGATTATTTTTATTACACTTATCAACTCTAGTTTGATATTCATAAGGCAATATAAAAATCTTAAGATCAATGCCATCTTTTGCTGATCTTTTTCGCAGAATTAAGAATTTATTTTCAAGATAAGTAAGGTTAGCATACATCTTATAGTCTTGTAAAAACCATCTTTTTGACGGATCTGAGGCCACACCTTTTATAAATAAATATAAATACGAATGGTCTCTTAAAAAATGATTAATTTTTTTTAAGACAGTATTTTTTTTAAGAGTTTCAAAAATATTTTTATTTTGTTGTTTTTCTATATCTTTTACTTTCATATTTATATTTGGATCAATATCATTAAGAGTATAAAAATAAATAATTTTATTAACATTCTTTAATTCATCAAGATAGAATAAATTATTAATATGATTATTAATTTGATAACCAGGTAAAGAAATATTATAAATATTTTTATCTATAAATTTTTTTCTTAGCAATCCAGCAAAAGTAAATTCTTCGTCTATGCCATTACCAAAAGTTACACTATCACCATATAATATTATTGACTGATTTTTGTTATATTTGAAATCAGATTTAGATATAACTGGTTGTGGAATTCTAAAACCATATTGATCAGTAAAAATACGATTATTAAAAATTAATCCAGTAGAATTTTTTTTATAAGTTATATGGTTTTCGTTATTAGTATTGATTAATTCTGAGTCAACTCCCATTAAATTGGAAATCTTTAAAAAATTTGCTAAAAGCTCTAATGTAAAAATTATTAATATTGTAAAAAAAAAATTAAAAAATATAATTTTTTTCATTTTATATTATTGAGCGGTCCAACCACCATCTACCATCAAAGAAGATCCAGTAATCATCGAAGAACTATCTGCTGCTAAAAAAGCTACAGCGGTTGCAACATCGCTTTCTTCCGCTATTTTCCCCAATGGAATATTTCTAATCATTTCTTTTTTGAATTTTATATTTTTAAAAAAACCTTTGACCATTGGCGTTAAAACAAAAGTAGGACAAACAGTATTTACTCTAATATTGTATTTAGCTAAATCTATCGCCATGCCTTTTGTTAAACCTTCTAGTCCAAATTTAGTCATATTATAAACACTTCGAATAGGACCGCCCACTTTTCCCATTTGTGATGACATGTTTACAATAGAACCACCTATTTTTTTTCTATTTTTATATTGTAACATTTTCTTTGCACATACTTGAGCAATATTAAAACATGCTTTTAAATTTAAATTAACTAGATAGTCCATATCTTCTTTTTTAACTTTAATAAAATGTTCTGGACGATTACTCCCTGCGTTATTTACTAATATATCTAATTTATTTAAATTATTAACAATCGAATTAAACTTAGAAGTATTGGTTACATCACAAACAAACGATTTACTAGATCCCTTAGTTTTTTTTATCAATTTACTTACTTTATCTAGATCGCTTTTGGTACGACTTATTAAAATAACTTTAGCTCCAGCTTGAGCCAATGCAATAGCACACGCTCTACCAATGCCTTTTCCAGCACCAGTAACTATCGCAATCTTATTTTTTAAATTTATTTGTTTAAGCATCAAATTAATATTTTAATATCAGTATAAATTAAATCTATAGCAACTAATAATATAGCCAATAAACCGACCCAAGCAATCCACTTATATTTTTTAATCCATTGTGAAATCAGGGTTGCGGCAACGGCCATTAAAACAATAGATAAAACTAGCCCAAATATTAGTAAGTGATAATGGTGACCTGCAGCTCCTGCTACTCCCAAAACATTATCTAAGCTCATAGTGAAGTCTGCAAGCAAGATAGTCCAAATAGCTTTTAATAGATTGGAGCTATCAACATTAATATCTTTTTGATTGTTTCCCGAGTTCCTAATAACATCTATATAAAGTTTATAAACTATGTAAAGTAAAAGTATTCCACCAATTAATCTCAAACCTGTAATTTGTAATAGGTATGCTGTAAGCAAAGTAAGAATAATTCTTAAAACTACAGCCCCGCCTATGCCCCAAAAAATAATTTTTTTTCTTTGCTCTTGAGGAAATTTTGATGCAACCATACCAATAATAATGGCATTATCTCCGGCTAAAATTAGATCTATAAAAACAATTTGTGAAAATATGATTATTTGTTCTGACATAATTATTGTTTCAATATCATGTCAGATGCCTTCTCAGCAATCATTATAGTTGGAGCATTAGTGTTACCAGATGTGATATTGGGCATAATTGAAGCGTCAATTACTCTTAAATTTTCTACTCCTTTAACTTTTAATTTTTCATCAACAACTGAGTTGTCACCTTTCCCCATTTTGCAAGTGCCTACAGGATGAAATATTGTCTGGGTATGTTCGCTCCCTGCCTGAACAAGTTCTTCATCATCTGTAATGTGTACTCCAGGTCTGTATTCTTCTGGCTCATACTTTTTAAAAACTTCTGTTTCAAGCATTATTTTTCTCACAATTTTCAAACCTTTAGCAGCAACATCCCTATCTTCTTGAGTTGATAAGTAGTTCATCTTAATTTTTGGACTATCTCTGGTATCGTTACTTATAATATTTATTTCACCTCTACTCGTCGGTCTAATATTTGCAATTGTAGGTGTTATACCGTCAAAATCATGCATTTTAGTTGCTCCTAAAATATCAGTACTAATTGGCTGAACATGAAATTGCAAATTTGGTGTTGCTCTTGAAGAGTCACTTCTAAGAAAACCACAAACTTGACTTGCGCCCATAGTCATAGGCCCACTTTGATTAAAGATATATTCTAGTCCGATTAAAAAATTTCCAAACAAACTGTTAATTTTACCATTTAAAGATTTTAGATTTTTTACTTTATAAACTGGTCTAAACATCAAATGATCTTGCAAATTTTTGCCAACACCTTTTAATTCATGGACAATATCTATTCCAAATCTTTTTAACTTATATTCGTCTCCTATACCAGAAACTTGCAGAATATGTGGAGAACCTATTGATCCAGCAGAAAGTAAAATCTCTTTATTTGCTTTTGTAGTAATTAGTTTTCCATTTTTATAAAAACTTACACTTACAGCTTTTTTTCTATCAAAATTAATCTTTTTAACATGAGCATTAACAGTTATTTTTAAATTAGGTCTTTTTTTGACAGGATTTAAATAACCTTTTGCGGCGCTACATCGTAGTTTTAATAATTTTTGACGGCTTGTCGTAAACTGAAAGTATCCTACACCAAAGTTGTCACCAGTATTAAAATCTTTGGTTCTAGGAATACCAAATTCTTCAGCGGCATTTTGAAATTCTTCCAACATTTTTAAATTAATCTTTTTATTTGTTACATCAATAGGTCCTTTGTCATTATGAAATTCGCTTTTTCCTAATTCGTTGTTTTCTGACTTTAAAAAATAAGGCAAAACATCATCCCAGCCCCAACCTGAATTTCCTTGTTGTCTCCAATTGTCATAATCGTTACTTTGCCCTCTAATCCAGAGAAGTCCATTAATTGAAGAACTTCCACCAAGCGTTTTTCCTCTTGGGTATCTAATAGATCTATTATTCATTGTTTCATCTTTTTCAGTATGAAAGCACCAGTCAACTTTAGGATTATGCATCGTTTTAAAATAGCCAACGGGAATGTGTATCCACGGGTATGTATCTTTACTTCCAGCTTCAAGTAATAAAACCTTATTTTTAGGATTTGCACTTAAACGATTTGCAAGAACACATCCTGCAGATCCGGCACCAATTATGATGTAGTCAAATTCTTCCATAAACCTAACACTTTATAGGCCAGTTTTTTCTTAATTGCCAATTACAGTATTGCAACCCAGGGTTTAAAGACTTTAGTTTGACTCTAGCTATTTGATTCAACATAATAAAATTTATTAAAAACAATAACGGGGGAAAAATGAGAAAAATAATTAGTATCCTTTTAGGATTAGCTGTGTTTATAGGTTTTTCTGTAACTTCAGCTAACGCTAAAACACTTAAATGTCAGACCGTTCTTAACACTAAAGCTGACGAAGTTAAGATGTTAAAGGACTTTACTGACACTGTAACAACTCTTACTGATGGTTCTTTAAAATTTGAAATTTTACCAGCAGGAGCAGTTGTTGGAGTAAAAGAAACTTTAGACGCAGTTGACAAAGGATTAATCGATTGTGGATTTGCCTGGACACACTATTGGTCAGGTGACCATCCAGCAGCTATGTTATTTGGTTCGCCAGTAGCAGGTGGTGGAGTAGGTATAGAC
>MDTB01026096.1_pt1 | contig 21713 bp, 18 predicted proteins | sample 811161 | NCBI WGS metagenome assembly MDTB01 (sample SAMN05326650, study PRJNA326480) | marine metagenome | isolation source: seawater | place: Mediterranean Sea | collected 2009 | reverse complement strand
CGTAACCCTCAGTCTCGATGAAATCCATGCCCTGGCTGGCCGCTCCAGCCGCATCATGGGAGCGATCGCCAACCATCAGACACTGAGACAAATCGTGCCCGGTTAAAGAACCGGCAAAGGCAAGCAGCTCGGCCTTATCAGTTAGTGAGCCGTCTAATCCGCTGCCGAACGTCTGCTGGAAATACCTGTCCAGCTGAAAATGCCTAAGAATCCGATCTACAAAAACCAACGGCTTGCTTGAAGCCACATAAAGTGGCTGATCATACTCGTTAAGGCGGGCAAGCACGCTCGGGATATCCGGGTAAAGCCTATTCTCAAACAGGCCCACGGTGCTAAACCGCTGGCGATAGTGTTCTACCGCCTGTGCCGCATGCTCAACCGACACAAGGTGGGCAAAACTCTCTAGCAGAGACGGTCCGATGCACCAGGTTAACTCGTCTTGCTCGGGCACAGGCGCACCCAAGCACTCCAGCGCATATTGAATGCAGCCGGTAATGCCTTCCTTAGGGTCGGTCAAGGTGCCGTCTAGGTCAAAAAAAATTGCGTCGTACTTGTGCGGCATTGCGTCCCCACTTACCTGGATTTATCTATCGCGATTTCGCTTTGAAGCTGGCCTCATAATAACGCAAGATCATTCACCAACCCTAACCTGCATACGGTTGCCTATAGCCCTTGGGCATGTTCTTATTTTCTAACGCAGGCACTTGGGAGGGTGGCGTGGACTCAGCAGCATCAGGATCCGTATCAGACTCGGCATCAGCAATGGCGCTAGGCGATCTACACATCGTCGACGTATCTGGCAACGTAGCCAGCAGCTACGCAACCAAACTCTATGCTGACCATGGCGCCACCGTAACCAACTTGGAACCCGCAGCGGGTTTTTCAACTCGAAAGCTTGCCCCTTTGCTTCCAGACAGTGGGGACAGCGCCATGCACGGATATCTGCATGCCAACAAACGCAGCGTCGCGCTAGCGCCAGAGCACCTGCTGTCACATCCAACACTTAGCCAAGCCGACTTAATAGTTTATTGCCCAGAGCTACTCGCTGACGGCATCTCAATACAAGCTCTGAGGAATATCGGCACAAATACTTGCGCCATCAGCTGGTATGGAAGCACCGGACCTTACGCCGACTTTCAAGGCTCAGATGCAACGATCCATGCCCTCACAGGCCTTATGCGAACCATCGGCGAAGCAGATGGCCCACCGGTGATACCCCCTGGCCAGCAGGCACAAATTGTCGGCGGACTGAGCGCCTTCAATGGAACCTTAAGCTATTTGTTGGGGCAACGCATGGGCAACCGAAACGAGTGTTTTCATTTAGATGCCAGCATTCTCGAAGCGAACATGTGTATCACTGACCTATTGGCCATTAACGCTTACAACGAAAATCCTGTGGCGCCGCGCATGGGTGTCAATCGCTTCCCTCCCACTTATCCCCTAGGCATATGGCCGTGCAAAGATGGCTGGCTAGGAGTTACAACGCTGTCGCCCAGTCAGTGGCAGGCCTTTTGTAAACTGTTAGAGCTGGATGAGTTCGCCGAGATCGAGCTTTTCCAAAGCAGTATTAACCGACTCGAAGCTTCGGACATGCTCGAACCAATAATTCTCGCGGCGCTCAGCCAGTACAGCGCCGAGGACCTATTCTACCGCGGTCAAGCCATGCGCATCCCGCTGGCGCGGGTACCGACCATGGATGAATTGTTTAACGTCGACCAGTATGCAAAGCGGCGAGCGTTCAGCGAAATCAACGGCCAAAGCCAGTCGTACTTAGCCCCTTCTACGCCATTTCGTCTGCTAAAAACTCCACCGCATTTTGGCGGTCCCGTTGCGGCATTAGGGGAACATAATCTGCACTTGAGTTAGCACCAATGACATTCTCGGAATCTGACAAGCCTCCTGCTAACGACTCGACTCCCAACAGATCTTCTGGTCCGCTTGCTGGACTGCGCCTGATTGATCTTTCGATGGGTTGGGCGGGACCATTGGCCGCGCGCAATCTCGCCGACCTGGGCGCTACAGTTATCAAGGTGGAGAGCTGCACACGTTTTGATTGGTGGCGAAGTTGGGAGGCTACGCCAGAGTGGATAGCCGATGATGGCGCTGAGAAAGCCTTGGCTTATCTTTACGTCAATCGCAACAAACTCGATGTAACGCTGGATCTCGAACACTCTGAGGGCCGCCGACTGTTACTAGAGTTGGTTCGTGGCGCCGATGCTCTGATCGAAAACTATTCGGGGGCAGTGCTACCTAAACTACGACTCGACTACTCGCACTTAGCCAAGGTGAACCCCGGGCTCGTTATGATATCTATGCCTGCTTTTGGGCAAAGCGGGCCGTGGTCAGAGTTTCGCGCTTACGGCTCTACGGTTGAGCAATCTTCTGGGCTACCGCATCTCGTAGGTCATGCCAATCAACCTCCAACGATGCAGCACGTGGCATTTGGTGATCCCATTGGCGGCCTTAACGGTACCGCCGCCTTACTCACCGCGCTCTGGCATCGGCAGCGAACAGGCGAGGGACAATTGGTGGATCTCAGCCAGGTGGAGTGTTTGTTTCCTCATGCGGCTCCAGGCATTTTGCACCAAGCGGTGCATGGTGCGCCGCCAACGCGGATCGGCAATGATAGCCCTGAGCATGCTCCTCACGGCGTCTATCCATGTCATGGAGACGACCGCTGGATCCTTATCCAAGTAACTAATCAGGAACAGTGGCACGCGTTATGTCGCCACGTACCAGCGCTTGCAGACAAGTCCGAAATGACCAGCGCGCAAAGGCTCGAAGCACGCCGAAGCATTGATCAGATATTGGCCGGTTGGAGCTGCCGGCATTCTAGCCAGGCACTAATGCTGAAACTACAACAGGTCGGCATCATTGCCGCGACGTTGCATCATGCGGATGACTTGCTGGACGATCCGCAGCTTGATTTCCGTGGCTATATGCAATGGTTAGATCGAGCATTTATCGGTAAGCAACCGCACCCAAGCCCGCCTTGGCGTGACGGCCCCGATCCACTACAACTTCGCGATCCAGCACCTACTCTCGGACAGCACAACAAAGAAGTATTGGGGGGTGACCTTGGTCTTAGCGATGAGGCACTGGCTCGTTTAGAGAAACAAGGGATCATCGGCACGAAACCGCGCTTGGATTAAATTCGACGCATGATTTTGCTTGCGGCCCCTAGCTTCCGGCCTCCACCCTTGCGCGGCCACTTCTAACCGTTACTTTCTACGTCATCCTTGTCAGGGCTATTTGGCGAAGTCTAACAAGTCCTTAAATCCTGAAGGTTCATGGGGGCCGATAATCAATTGCTCCAAAACCCCCGCTCCGGTTTTTGTACCTAAGTCCCCTTCCATCCGCACATCGCTGATCGCCTGAATGTGCAGAGTCGTTGCGTCATCGACTTCGCTGAGCACATATTCATCATAGGTAGCTGCAGGCCCGTCATGATAAACGCCATGAGCGAAAGTCTTGTGGCCATAACCGACACCTCTCATGTACCAATGATACCGAGGCGTCATTGTTATCTCGGCAGTCCCTGCGCCCCGCCGTTCAAAACGAAGCACGGCTTTAGCCGCGTGTCGAGTTCCAGGAATAAAGGTCAGCTCAGAAGAGACTCTAGCCATCTCTTCGGCTTCGCCTTGGCCGTGCAGAGGAACGTAGACCCCAGCGGTATTCCAGGGGATCCCCTGAGCATCATCGTTTAGATGGTACAAGCTCACTCCATCGGTCCAATTAATCGGTGCCCAGAGCCAATAGAACTGGTTTAGTGGCTCAGCTGAAGGGTTAAGTTGAGGGTCACTGATACCGACATTGCGAATTCCCCAAGAGCGATCACGAGTGCCCATCCAATGTTCTGGACTAACATGAATAGTGCGACCCTTGTGTTTGATCCAGCCAGTCCAGCATCCGTTCTGGGTCATGCGCGTGTAGTCCATAAAGATTTGCGCACCACGCTTTCTTGTGAACCGCGGTTCCTCTTGCGCAGGTGCCCGCCCGGTAAACGTAAGCTCAGCCTCTATGCCCTGCTCTTGGGCGGATACCACAATGCGCAACCGTTGCAGCGGTTCGAGCACTTCCAAGCTGATACTGCCTACTTGAGTATCCATTCGCTCCATGCCCAAAGGCCGCGAACAGATCACATTGTGCTGCACACCATCGTGGATCAGAGAAAAACCCGCATCGATAACATCTAACTGAGGATAAATGCCCATGCCCAGCGCAAAGAACAACTCCTCCTCAGGGTGATAGCCATTAAAAAAATATCGGTCATAAAAATTTCTGCTCTGACCCGCATAGGCAATCGGTTCTGGGTTTTGGTGGATCGGATAATCATCGGCTTTAGACAGCATGCTCCCCCCTTTGCAACATTCGCTTGGAACTCCGCAGTCTAGCTTAATCGGCACTTTAGCTGTGCAGGAAAACCCTCGCTCTTCGCCATTCGTCGACTAGAAGAATCGAAAAGCTAGCTTTTTATAAGTTTGAGAATTCGTAGTACCTCAGTTAGCGTCTGGCACGAACTACGCCATAGGCTTAGCTCAGCTGAATAAAACCAGCTGTTGGACTCGATCTATGGCCTGTACAAAAGCAACTTGTAGACAAGCGACCTGTAGACAAGCGGCATTGGCTAGGTTCGGGGTAGGCACCGGGGGGTGCTTTACGCATTTTGAGGAGATTTATGATGACCACCATTAACAGTGTTTTAGGGCCAATCGATAGCTCGCAGCTTGGCTTCACGCTAATGCATGAGCACGTGATGATCGCAGCCAGCGGTCTTTCCACACATTACCCTGACCTGCTTGGCCCAAACAAAGAGCAGCGAGCAATCAACGCTCTTACTAAGGCAAAAGCGGAAGGCATAGATAGCATGCTTGATGCCACCACTTTCGATTTGGGCCGTGACCCTGCACTGTTGAAAACCGTGTCTAAAGCGTCGGGCGTGAACCTAATCAACGTCACCGGCTGGTGGTTAGACGTACCGAGATTTTTACAAGGGGTCGGCCCAAATCAAATGGCGGATGAATTCATCAAGGATTTAACCGACGGGTTTCGCGGCACCGACATCAAGGCGGGGATGCTCAAGTGCGCTGCAGACTTCGAAGGAGTCACCCCGCCACTAGAAACAATGGCTAGGGCTGTCGCCCGGGCGCACTTACAAACCGGCGTACCAATCATGGTGCATTCCTACCCCACCGGTCAGGTCGCACGCCGCCAAATTAGCATTTTTAAAGAAGAAGGCGTTGATCTTACACGGGTAAAAATCGATCACAGCAACGACACTACAGATACCGAATATCTTGAATGGATTCTCGATCAAGGCTGTTTCCTCGGGCTGGATCGGTATCCAGGACGCGGAGTAAGTCCGCATATGCGAACGGTCACATTAAAACGCCTAATGGACATGGGGTATGGCGAAAGGCTGTGCCCTTCTCATGATTGCATTTGTTTGCACATTCACAACGAGAACCCAGACGGTAGCATTCCAGTAGATCACGCCTTCACCAAGCACAACCCAGATCAGTTCGTGTATATCCATCGTAATGTGATCCCCGAACTGCAGAGCATGGGCGCAACAGACAGCGATATAGAGATGTTATTCGTAGATAATCCGCGCAGGCTGTTCGAGGCTGAAACGTAGCCCTCACGCTAATGAGCCTATCAATTTCTACCTCAGCCTGCGCCCAAGAGCAGCACACACTGTCCTGGCAAAAATACACTCCACCCGAAAACCAGCCTATCCAAGCGCTTACGAAAACGCGAAGACCGAGATAAAACGTCCTCAATTTGTATACGCACAAGGACCGCCTAATGGGAAGGCCGCTCTCCACACGTATCGAAACTTCTCAACCAACCACCCGACACCCGTGTTCGCGCAATCTAATAACTCTTAAAGTCGCCGATAAAAGACAAAAAACCTCCATGCTCAAGTAATCCACAGACCCCACAGATCCTCTCGCTTACACCCCACTTGAATAACCCGCGCCTAAACTACTATCTAAAATATTAAACAAACGCGTTTTTCATTTCCTAAACATCAACAAACCGCTCACGACGCCCACCAATTTGGAAATTCGAAACTAAATGCTATCTCCGAATAACCTTCCCAGATGTTATTATTCATTGTAAACACGTAGGCCCATTTATAATATCTAAGACCAGAAACTTAATATTCAAAGTACATGAAGCCACCACCGAATATATGCACAAAATTTTGCTTTTTTTCTACGTAATCCAATAAGCAAATATATAAGCGACTTTTACACAAAAACTTTGAGATATCGCCCAGAGTCGATTCCCAAAGACCATATCAGCAAAACTAGAAATCTTCACGATGCGGATAAGCATCTCGACGTTCTGGCAGTAAACTACTTCAGAGATGGCATTACGAAGCCTTCACCCCTCTAAACATGAAAAACCCTCCGCGACCGGAAACAAACGGTCCCAACGGATTCCATCCATGAGCCAAATTGGCTTTCAATCAACTAACATACAACACCCCTCACCATTACAAGCACCAAAGGAATGCCTCGGGGCACGACAAGCTTCACAAGACTTTCCTAAACCACATCCGATGTTCAGCGATTGGGATGGGCACGATCTCGCCTGCAAACGACGCGACACCTTTCGTCGGTAATATTCTGCCGACTATCCGCATGTAACGGGGGCAGCCGAGACCAAGATCGATATGCTTGATCGCAAGAAAGAAAAGCCACAACCCGGCGACTGTTCTGGGAAACCTCAGCTTCATGAGCCATTGCAGTGGACTACTCCTCACAACCGATATGCGACTGCAACTAACGCTAAAAGATCTAAGCCAGCCTTACCCGAACGGAAGTTGAACTTAGGCCGAATCGAAAAAGGTATAGACGTTGATTAACCCACAGAATTCTATTTGCAAATATTCCCCGATAATATTATGAGCGAAACCACACCCAATCAGAGTCAAGTCATAACTATTATTTATAATACTGCGCTCTCTGTATATAACTTAAGAGTTAACTTGATAAAAGAAATTCAGCAGCTAGGCTACAGAGTTATAGTAATATCTCCTTATGACAAGTATGTTGAAAAACTTAAGGCGTTGAATATTGAGCACCATGATTTAGATATCTCTCAATACGGCCTCAACCCCATAAAAGAAATAGTTACAACCTATAAAATTTATCAGCTATTTAAAAAATACAGGCCTAAGTATTCATTGCATTATACAATTAAGCCAAATATATATGGAGGCATCGCTGCATATTTTAGCAAGACACAAGTTATCAACAACATAGCTGGTGCCGGCAAAGCATTTACAAAAGAGAATTCTATGTTCGCCCGATTAATATCATTGCTATTCAGAATCGGGCTTCGACAATCCAAAAACGTGCTATTTCAAAACCACGATGATATGAACTTTTTTATAAGGAACAATATTGTGCCAAAAGAAAAGACCCATCGAATACCTGGCTCAGGAGTAGACCTAACTAAATATAAGTCGACCAACTCGCCGATCAATAGCCAATTTATATTTGTTGGTCGCCTATTGAGAGAAAAAGGTATTGAATACTATTTAGAAGCAGCGGAAAAAACTATATCTGATTATCCTAACGCGATCTTTAAGATTGTTGGCCCACACGAAGATAGAAAGGAGTATATTGATCCGGTCTTGCTGGAAAAATACCTTGAAAACCCTAACATTATTTATTTGGGAACCGCATCACCAGACGACATGCCACTAATACTTGAGCAATGCGAGTGTGTTGTTCTACCTTCACACTACAGAGAGGGAGTCCCTAGGTCACTTCTTGAGGCCGCATCGATGTCAAAGCCAGTAATCACCACAGAAAGCGTCGGCTGCAGAGAAGTGGTTCAACAAAATGTTAATGGTTTCAAGTGCCCAATAAAAGACAGTGTTCGGTTACACGAATCTATGAAGAAATTTTTAAATCTGTCTACCGAAGAAAAAAAACTCATGGGGCAAAACGGACGGGCGAAGATGGAAAGAGAGTTCGATGAGAATATTGTTCTAGACACTTACAAATATTTACTCGCTGGCTAATAGCAAGAGAATACGTTTAGCGAAATTGATTATTTATATGACTGTTTCGCATGGTTCATGGAGTGCTCGCTGTATTGGGCTGCAGTTCACCGATCTCCATGAACACAGGCAAGGGCTAACGCCACAGCTGCTGATCTCATCCGAGCTGCGGGAGTCAGTGCTATAGCCCACTTAATCCATTTCATTGCCATCTATCGCTCCGAGCAAATGACCAAATATCTGCTAGGATCTGCCCCCTATCCACAGGGTAGCCGGAACAATTTACGAGGCCAGAAGTTTGAAACTCATTAGCGACGAAATATTAATCGACTCGGGCCAGCAGCTGCCCACTCATGAAGCAATCTATCCGATATTTGACAGTTTCAGTTTCCCTGACCCTGCATCTTGGACCAAAGGCCATCCTTTCGAAGTTTACAAGCGGATGCGAGAGCGTGCTCCAGTGATGTGGTCGGGCGGGGAAAATGGGATTTCCGGGTTTTGGTCCCTCACAGGATACGAAGACATTAAACAAACCGAACTGGCTCACAGTGTGTTTTCTTCCCAGCGAGGCGGCATTAACCTTGCCGTGCCAGACCGCAAGCAGTGGCGGCCAGACAAGCTCATGCCCGCAGCACTAAATTCCCTGATCAACATGGATGAACCATTGCACCGCGAAATGCGGATGCAGCAAAGTGACTTTTTCTTTCCAGCATATGTGGCGGAGATTAGAGAACGGGTTGCGAATCACATCGACACATTGCTGGATGACATGGAGCGCAAAGGTCCTGTGGTCGACTTTGCAAAGATGTTTTCCGAAGAACTGCCCCTTTTTACCCTGTGCGAAATGCTTGGTGTGGACGAGCAAGATCGCTCCCAGGTAAAAATCTGGATGCATCACCTAGAGCTGGCAGCTCAGTTCCTAGCAAATCCATGGCAGACCTTTTTCTCTGAGCCAATGTTCCCGTTCCGCTTCAAACGTGTTGTCGGCGATATGTTTGCTTATGGCGAAAGCGTCATGGCAGATCGACGCAACAAACCACGGGAAGATCTGCTGACGATTATTGCCCAATCAAAATTAAACGGTGAGTTGCTACCGCAAGAATTCCTCGACGGCTCATGGCTGCTGATCATCTTCGCGGGTAACGATACGTCGCGAAACTCGCTATCGGGCACGATTCGGTTGATGAACGAGTTTCCGGATCAACGTGCGATGGTGTTAGAAGACCCAAGTCTAATTCCACAGATGTCTGAAGAGGCGCTGCGCATGGTGTCCCCAGTTATCCACATGCGGCGCACCGCGACTGAAGAGGCCGAGATCAATGGCCAGAAAATCGCCAAAGACGAGAAGGTAGTGCTTTGGTATGGAGCAGCGAATCGCGACCCCGAAGTCTTCTCGAACCCAAACCCCTTTGATATGCATCGGCCAAATGTGGACAAGCATCTCGCGTTTGGTCATGGCGTGCACAAGTGTCTGGGCTCACGAATCGCTAAAATGCAATTACGGCTTGCCTTCGAGAGAATCTTTGAGCGCTTTCCAGATATTCACTGGACTGGCAAACAAACCATTGCTCCAAACGCGTTGGTGCATGCCATTTCAAGCTTGCGGGTAAACTTGTACGGAGCCAATGGCAAACGTCCAACACAAGTCGCAGTTCCTAAAGTCAAAAGCGCCTGACAAAACATTGAACCAAGCTGCACGCTACGGGCTCTTTGTCTATACGTGTGGATTCAGGCGATGACAGTTAACAACATCCGCGTGCGAGTTTGGTTCGACAGCCAATGCCCCCTGTGCGCTAAAGAAATTGCTTTAATGAGGCGCCTAGATTGGCTCGCTAGAGTCGACTTCATCGACATCTATACCAGCGACTGTTGTCCTATGGACCCAGGAACCTTGTTAGAGCGGTTTCACGCCCAGGAAGACGAACAGCCCATCGTTAGCGGCGGCGCAGCCTTTGCGGTGCTATGGAGACACCTACCCTTATTACGGCCACTAGGAGAACTAGCGCGAGTGCCTTTTGTGCTTGAGCTACTTGAACGGGCCTACGTTAAATTTTTGCGGATTAGGCCTAAGTTACAGAAACTTGTGAGTTGAGCGCCACACACCCGCCGATGCTCCCCAACTCTGGCAGCGTTAATTTCTACAACGTGAGGATAGGCAGCATGCAGACAAGCAGAGTGCTTCCCCCTGAATTTTAGGAGCTGCGTTGTCCAACGAGCTACTAATAAGGCTTATCGCCAATAATCGTCACACGTTCCATTTTTCGTACCGCCGGGAAATAGTCAGCTGCAGCATAGTGCTGAGCGCCGCGGTTATCCCAAAAGGCAAAGGAATCAGGTTGCCAGCGGAAACGACACTGGTAGTCAGGGATCCATGCCGCATTGAACAGCGTTTCCAACAGTGTCTGGGATGCGTGCTCGTCTAACCCCTCAATAGAACGGGTAAAGGCGCGATTAACGTACAACGACTTTCTCCCACTAATGGGGTGGGTGCGAACCACCGGGTGGCGGCTGGGCGGAAACTGCTTGGCTCGCGCAGCTATGTCCTCTTCACTAGCACCGCGCTTGCGCATCGCATTAAGAAAATTCTGATTGTCGTGTATCGCAATCATGCCGTCTAACCGCTCCTTGAGCGCTTCCGACAAACCATCATAAGCAGCTTCCATATTCGCAAACAACGTATCACCGCCTACTTCCGGCACTACTCTGGCGCGCAAAATCGAACCAAGAGACGGCTGATCGCGCCAGGTCACATCAGAGTGCCAAACGTTGATCGAAGGCTTGTTATCAGGCCCATTGTCGAGGTGGATTACCTCAGGAAAGGTCGCGTCATTCGGAGTAAACGGATGCACTTCCAGATCACCAAAGAGCCGGGCAAAAGCAATATGTTGTTCTACGCTTATGTTTTGTTCGCGAAAAAACAGCACCTTGCGATCCACCAGCAATTGCGCAAAGAAAGCCACTGTATCGGCATCATGCTCAGCGCCCATGTCGATATCTAGAACCTCGGTGCCAATCACCGGCGACAGATGATGGAGGCGAAAAGGCCCCACCTGTTGATGATGCAATTGCTGTTGCGAGTCCTCTAATCGAGTGCTAAATCCGCCCCACATAATGTTCTCCTAAACGTTAACCATCGTTGCTTGCCCAGCCGTTCCGGAATGCTTACTTGTCTCGCCAGAGCCAGTAAATAATTCCACATCAGTCTCAACGCTATGCGACAGAAGACCGTGGCGGCTTAACGCTAAACTCACAGCAAGACAGTCAAGCCCAAATCACTGCCACCGACCACCCCGCCCCACGCGTCAGTGGCTAAAACCCCAACGGTATCGCAAAAAATAACGACGGGGCGTTGCGGATTGGCACCTAACCGCAGCTCAACTAACTATTTCACCTTTTATAAGCATTCTTTACCCCAGTAACAAAGGCACCGCCAAAACGACCCTCTAGGCCCTACCAGAGCAAAATCACAGCATCAAACCATTCGGATTTCAGTAAGCCTCTACTGTATTTTCAAAGGTGAAACCGCCTTCCCCCATTACCAAACGATGGCGCTCACCATCCACATCGGCATCCCAAGGTGCGTATCCAGCGTCGCCCTCCCACATAGCGACACGAGCGCCGCTGGCCGCTTTGACCACCCGGGTTTTGTAAACCTTTGGCGCGTGCTCGCGAAAGTGCTCCACAACAGCGGCCGCTGGAGAGTATCGCGACAAGTGATACAGCGTTATCCAAGTAGGCGGCACCAAGTCGATTTCGCCTTTGGCGTGTCGAGCCAATGCTTGGGCGGGGTTGAGCCATGCGTGCTCTTTAATTTCGCCATCATCAATAGCAATATCTTCATCGCCGCTGACTGCTGCGGTAAAAAACCAGGTAGCAAAGCGTTTTTGTGGCCCTGGCGGAGGCGTCCAATGGGACAGCAAAACAAAGTCATCAGCACTTACTTGAATGCCCGCCTCCTCCTCGGTTTCACGAGCTGCCGCAGTGCGCGCCGCCGCATCTAGGTCACTCTTATCAGCATCGTTGCGAGGGAAGTCTTCAGCATCGATTTTTCCTCCGGGAAACACCCACATACCTCCAAACGTGATCTTGGAATTCTTCCGCAACATCAGCACTTCAACGCCCTGCTCACCATCGCGCAACAAAATAACGGTGGCGGCCGGAATCGTCGGTTCTACCCCTGCATCGTCTTCGCTGCGGGCATCGATATTTCCGTACATATCGTTACGGTGCTGGCTAGCCTTATCTGCGCCACTGCCATTCGCCTCAGTCATAGTTTTTCCTTAACTTTGTTGTTCTCTATCGCATGTATTCGTTGGGCAGACGCTGATCAACATCTAACAAGCCCGAGTAAGCAGAGTCCGCCTGCTGCACAGATGCAGACCAGTCACGCCACATGTCTCCCGATGCTGGTGTGGTGCGGAAGTGATCAAGCTGCATAGTCCAAAAGTCCGCCAACACTGCCTGGCGAATACTATCCGTGTAGTTGTGCCCTGCCATATGAGCCAAGCGGTGGTGCCAAAATACGATATCTCCCGCTTTGCCCCAACACTCCACTGGCGTGGCTTGTTGATTTAAATGCTGCACCTCAGCAAGGTACTCGGGCTGATGAACGATGCCTTTGTAAGACGGCAAATGCTCGTAGTAAGGAATCCGTGGTTGGTCGTAGCGCAAAGCAAACGTCGGGTACAGCCTTTGATGCGAGCGAGGCCAAACTTTAAAAGCTCCGCCGTCTTCAGGGCAATCATCGATCAGCCCAACCACACCCAATTGAAAAGGGTGCCCATCAGTATGACAGCTATCGGGTTCGCGAGCCTGGTTGCCATAGGGCAGTGTGCAGTAAACACCTCGAGCACCCTCATTACCCAATGCCGGATCTGTGGGGCCACCGGGCCAGGCCGCACCGTGGCTACCCATGGGCATGCCGTTAACCACAGCCTGTCGCAATACCCCGCCCAACAATTGCTGGGCCATGGCGCAAATAGTCTCGGAGTAAATAAGACTTATTACCTGCGCACTGACGCCAAGGTAGCGGTTAAGCCAGCGATAGCCCTGACGCGTATGCCTGGTATCAAGAGCTTCATCGGCGGGATCGAACGGACCAATATGAGTATCGCTATTCGAGCGCTGGATTTTAGAGCCCACAGGTAACGCGTCCCACATGCGTTCACGCACCGCGGCGCACAGGGCAGCATCCGTAGCGCCGGGCACCAGAAGATAACCGTTGGTTTTAAAAAAACTGATTTGATCCTGGCTTAGCATGCGTCCCCTTGTTCGCCTCACCTTTAGTCACGCCCCCGCGCCCTGACATCGTAAATGCAGTGCTGAAGAAGGGAAAGCTCGACAGCCATAATCCTTGCAGTCGAAAGGCAATCAGGTCAGGAACGCTACAGAGCCTATGCAATGGCAGATCGCTTTAGTACCTTTGCCTCCAGACAGGGGGAAGACTATGGCTTTGAGCGGATTACGCGTCATCGACCTCAGCGATGAGCGAGGCATTTACGGGGCAAAATTACTGGCAGATCTCGGCGCGGAAGTGCTGCGCCCGGAACCTCCAGGCGGCGACCCGCTACGCCAGCGTGGCCCATTCCTTGGCAACGGCAATCAAGCCAACACGGTCTCACTGTGGCATGCCTTCTTTGCCTCTAATCGTATCGGCTCAGAAGTAGATCCAAGTGATGCTGAGCAAGTCACTCACCTACAGGATCTGTTAGTCAAAGCAGACATCGTGCTCACCTGCCCGGGCGCTTTTGCCACAGACTTGCTCGATATGCAGAAAGCCCAAGCGGCTAACCCAGGGCTGATCGTCGTTGATCTAGCGTCGTTCAGTGCCAACGGCCCGTGGCGTGATTACTTGGCACCGGACATCGTCGCTGGCGCACTCGGCGGCGCAGCTGCAACCACCGGAGATGTCGACACCCCGCCGCTGAAAAATTTTGGTGAGCTTAACTTTATGGTGAGCGGAATCTACGCCGCCATTGCCGGACTGAGTGCCCTGTTTCATCGCCGCGCCACAGGGCAAGGTCAGACAGCAACCCTGTCGGTTCACGAATGCCTAGCCTCCTGCCTAGAGCATGTCTTCATGTTTTATTTCTACGAACAAACCTTAGCCCGCCCGGAAGGCCGGGTGGTACCCAGGCGCGGTGCTCTGCACTGGAGTGATGCCTACAATGTCGTGAATGGTCTTGATGGCAGCATCATGATCACCGCGGCGCCAGACTTTGACGCGCAGTTGATGTGGCTAATCGAGGAAGATGTTCACGAAGATTTAATCGATCCGAAATACATGCAGCCTGAATTCCTCAGGGAACGCACCTTGCGCAGCATGGACATCATGGAAAGATGGGTGGCGAACAAAGAAGTCGAGGCGCTCTTTCATGAGGCGCAATCTCGGCACTCGCCCTATGGTTGGGTGTTGCCTCTCGAGAAAGTGGCGGAAAATCCGCAGCTAGAGGCAAGAACCTGGTACCAAAACTACTCCATTGGCGACCGCACGGTGCTCTCGCCCGGCGCGCCATACCACTTCAGTGAGACGCCCTGGCAGCTAAAGCCCTATCAAATCAAATCCGACAACATTGCTAAGGTTGCCGAACAATTGAGCTGGGATGCGGCTGCTAGCCAAGGCAGCAGCGACTCAGCGGCAGACCTGCACCCTCAAGCCGATTCTGCCCCAGCCCCAGGAAAGCCATTGGCAGGGCTAAAAGTGCTGGACTTCACGCACGTACTAGCCGGTCCATTTGCTACGCGCATGCTCGCCGACATGGGCGCGAATGTAATCAAGATCAACTCTGCTGATCGAGCCGTGGGCACACAAGACCCGCACCATCCTTATTACATTATGTGGAATCGCAACAAGCGCGCGCTGGCTCTGAACATGACTCTAGATTCTAGCCGTCGGGTCGCCCGCGAATTGGCGGACCAGGCAGACATTGTGATCGACAATTTTTCTGTTGGCGTACTTGATCGCTGGGGGCTCGGCTACAGCGCAGTCAGCCAAAGCAACCCAAAGGTGATTTACGTGCAAATGTCCGGCATGGGTGATGGGGGCCCCTGGTCTAAATATGTGACTTACGCTCCAACTATCCACGCGCTCTGCGGACTTACCGCAACCACCAGCATTCCAGGCCGGGGTGATATCGGCATTGGCTTTTCTTATAACGACCACCAAGCCGGTTTGCACGGTGCTTTGGCGGTGCTGGCAGCACTGGAGGCGCGCCATAAAACGGGCCGGGGACAGCGCGTTGACGTTTCCCAGTTCGAAGTTGGAGTCAGTTTTATCGGACCGTCACTACTCGACTTTTTCGCCAACGGCAGCAAAGCCCGACCCGTGGGCAACGACCTGCCCTACGATCAGCAGGCTCCTCACGGCTGTTTTCGCTGCAAGGACGAACCCAGAGATACCGGCGCAGACGCAGCCACTGCGGCAATTGTGAATCAACGGTGGATCGCTATTGCATGCATGGACGATGCCCAGTGGCAGGCGTTATGCAGACTAATGGGCGAGCCTGCCTGGGCCACGTCAGCACAGCTCGCTGATGCTCAGGGCCGCTACGCGGCGAGAGAAGAGCTAAATCAACGAATCAGCGCCTGGACCGCAGATCAAGACGCCTTCGCCTTGATGGACGCATGCCAGGCGGCAGGTGTGCCCGCAGGCGTTGTTCAAGATGGCGCAGATCTGGTTGAGCGCGATCAGCACCTAGCCCAGCGAGACTTCCTGCAAGAGATGGACGATCCGCACCCTACCCTGGGCCCCACTTGGATCGACAGACTGCCCATCGAATTCTCTGCCACCCCTTGCGACGACTATTTTCGAGTACGTGCCGTTGGTGAAGACAGCGCAGAAGTACTAACAGATTGGCTGGGCATGACCGCGGAGCAAATTGCGGCGTTAGTAGCCGATGGCACCATCCATTAGTGCCTAAGTAACATTAAACCAACTAGCCAAAATCCATCTGGCGCAGCGAATATGTTCCTGCAGCGGGTCGCGAACAAGCCGCTGCTGATCCAATCTGCCTTGGGCAACAACTCCGAGTCGCCTTTTCTCCAACAACAAATCAATGCCGCGTTGCAGCTTATTGTTGCGCAGAGACTTACTGCTTGGCAGCTCTATCACGCCAACCAGGGCACAGCTGGCGACGGCCTCGTAAAGCATCGAAGCGCTGTCTGCACTAACCCAGACCTGGTCCACTTGAGATAATTGCTGGCTCAACCAATCGCCGGAGCAATCTCGCCAGTGCACGAACCGTGCATTGCCGGGAAGCTGAAGTGCCGTCCCAAGCTCAGTGGGACTTCGGGGCGAATCACAGACAGTCCAATCAACGTTCGGCGCCTGCTCAACAATCCCTCGCACAGTCTCCGCCACTGCCATGCTATCCCAAGAAAAGTGTTGGCTGACACCTCCCAACAGAATGACCCCTTGGCTTGGATCTCTTTGACCTTGCACATTGGGGCCAAGCATTCCTTGAGTGCGCAACACCCGATACTCCCAGAGCAATCGATCGTGTTCAGGAACCAGACATAGGTCGAAGAAGAATGCGGGTAAGGATGGCTTCATCAGCAAAACTGCACGCGAGCCTAACTGCATACGAGCACGGGCTAAGGGCCAGTGAGTTTTGCGCCCCACGCCAATCAACAAGTCTGGGGGCTCTTCCCCCCGACGAATCATATCCATGAGCAGGGCCTGATCGTCGGGGATACAAAAATCCCTGACCGCAACAGGCATAACACCGAGCGCGGCAGACCCCAGCGTCTTTACCAGGTTTTCAGCCAAGCACTCCTCCAAACCCTGTATCAGCCCCGTGCTCTGCTTTACGTGCCCGGGTCGGCCATCGGTAAGACGCCAGATCGAAAGTGCTTTATTGATTGCTGTGGCCTTAAATCATTCGTTATAGGTCAAGACCTCATGTTTGACCTTCAGAGATCTCCGTTGGATCTCATTAGGCCATCCAAATGTAACCCGCACAACAGCACGATAGTTAGCATTTGCACCCTTGACGCAATTCACAGCCTGGTGATCTATAAACAAGCCTTCTCGCCGAGATCACGCGAACCGGATAGTATCCACGCTTCTATCTATCGGCATCGCACTGTAAATGATCAACCTTCTTCTCCAAGGCCAGTACGCGGTCTTTGCCCTGCTGATCATCGCCCTGATCATTTCTCTGACCTTCCATGAGTTTGGTCACGGCATCGTAGCCAAATGGTTTGGCGACGATACTGCCCAGCGAGCTGGGCGATTGACCCTGAACCCAGTCGCTCATATCGATGCCATGGGCCTATTGATGGTGGTCGTCATCGGCTTTGGATACGCCAAGCCGGTGCCCACTAACCCGAATAATTTTCGCAGCCCCAGGGCAGATCTGTGGGTGGCAGCGGCTGGACCGATGATGAACTTGCTGCTTGCGATCGTATGTTGGAACGCCTATCTACTGGCTTGGTCTGCCGGATGGCGGGATGAAGGTGCGCAAGTGTTTTTCACTCTGCTGGCGCAGATAAACTTGCTGTTAATGGTGTTTAACCTAATTCCCCTGGGCCCGTTGGATGGCCATTACATTCTGCCCCACCTGCTGCCAAACGGTTTGGCTACGCGCTACCGTTATTACAACGCTAAATTTGGCGCGATGATTTTATTGGCGATCGTGGTGGCAAGTCTGGCAGGGCTGCCCGTGCTCAGCGTTGTTGCCGAGCTGTCGGTCACGCTGCTAGGGCTGATTTCTTTTGTTTAGCCATCAGCTCTAGCCGCAATGTCCGCGCTAGATCAGCTCAGCGCTAGATCAACTCAGCGCCTGATTCAGATCTTCTAAGATATCGTCGATATGCTCGATACCTACAGACAAGCGAATGGCTTCTGGAGCCACGCCAACCGCACGCTGCTCTTCTTCTGACAACTGACGATGAGTGGTGGAAGCGGGATGACACGCCAGCGACTTGGCGTCCCCAATGTTTACCAGGCGCTTGAACAACTTAAGTGCGTCGTAGAATTTCACCCCGGCGTCAAAGCCGCCCTTAACCCCAAACGTCATGATGCCCGAGGCGGTGCCGTTCATATACTTCTGCGCTAACCCGTGATGCGGGTGATCCTCAAGCCCGGCATACCTGACCCAATCAACCGCGTCGTGAGCCTGTAAATGCTTAGCAACAGCCATTGCGTTTTCACAGTGGCGCTCCATCCGCAGCGGCAACGTCTCAATGCCTTGCAGCAACTGGAACGCATTAAACGGTGACAATGCCGCGCCAGTATTACGCAGTGGCACGGTGCGAGCGCGGCCGATGTATGCCGCTGGGCCAAACGCCTCGGTATACACCACACCGTGATAGCTTGGCTCAGGCGTGTTCAGCCCCGGATAGCGCTCGGCGTTGTCAGCCCAAGGGAACTGTCCAGAATCTACAATAACGCCACCCAGCGTGGTGCCATGGCCGCCCATGTATTTAGTGACCGAATGCACAACAATATCGATGCCGTATTCGATGGGCTTGAGCAGCGCTGGCGAGGCCACTGTATTGTCGGCAATGGTTGCCACGCCGTGGCGTCGAGCCATCGCAGCAACCGCCTCGATGTCGACGATGTTGCCTGCCGGGTTACCAATGGTCTCCATGAAAATGGCCTTGGTTTTGTCATCTATCAGCGCTTCCAACGCCTCAACAGAATCGTTTTCGGCAAAGCGAACGTCAATGCCCTGGGCGGGCAGCATATGGGCGAATAACGTATACGTGCCACCATACAGCTGCGGCACGGTGACAATGTTGTCGCCGATAGAGGCGATGTTCAAAATAGCGTAGTTAATGGCCGCGCTGCCCGCAGACACCGCCAATGCCCCTACTCCGCCCTCGAGGGCCGCAATGCGCTGCTCCATAACGTCGCAGGTAGGGTTCATTATGCGGCTGTAAATGTTGCCTGGCACTGCCAGATCAAATAGATCAGCACCGTGCTGAGCATCATCAAATTCATAGGCCACGGTCTGATAAATCGGGGCCGTTACCGCATGAGTTGTTGGATCTGTGGTGTATCCAGCATGGATAGCAAGCGTTTCGTTTTTCATTGGTTTACCTTCTCTCCAGACAAAATCGACTAGCGCGTTATTGTGCCTGCCCTGGGCGCTAAAACCCATAGGACGTTGCGCAAGAAAGTTCATGCCGAAGATGAACATTGGTGGACTTCCATGCAAACTTACGCTCGCCCCCCGTTGAGGACATCTTTTGCGAACCAGCGCCCGCTACATAAACCGGCAACTACTCAGCGCGTTTGCCGTAACCCTGGCAGTATTGGTTGCAATCGCTTTGGGCGATCGGTTGATTCGCTTTTTTGAGAAAGCCTCCATAGGCGGTATTCCCGGCGACATGGTGTTGTTTCTGGTGATGCTGCGCATGCCGGAGCTGTTGCAAATTATTATCCCCGTTGCGTTCTATACGGCCATTCTGCTGGCCTTTGGGCGGCTATATTCCAGCCAAGAAATGGTGATTTTGCAAAGCGGCGGCATGACCACCCGTCGCCTGCTCTTGTGGTTATCACTACCAACCCTGGCGATCACCATGATCGTTGCGATCACATCCTTGGTCATCACGCCGAAAGCAAACCTCGCCCTCGAGGAAAGCGCTCGCGAATTCCAGCAGCGAGCAGGCTTGGCCGCTTTAAGCCCGGGCAACTTCCACTATCAGCGGCGTAACGAAACCGTTACTTACAGTGAATCGCTGTCTGAAGACGGCCAGAGCATTGTTAATGTTTTTGTGGAGCGCAAACTTGGCAAGGGCGAGCATTCGGTGATCTGGGCCGAGCGAGGCAGCAAAGGCGAAATGGATCGGCTAGGCCGCCAGCCTTTATCGCTCTACAACGGCAAGCGTTACGTCGGCACGCCGGGAACAAACAACTACGAAGTAATGAACTTCGCTGAGTTTCATCTGCTGCTACAGACAGAAGCCATAATTGATCAGGTGTATGACATTCAAGCCATACCCACACTGCAACTCGATGCCTCAGCCGAGCACCAAGCCGAATTGCATTGGCGTATCGCATTACCGATCTTTCTTTTTGTCGTCAGCTTATTAGCCTTAAGCAAATCGTCAGTAAAGCCTCGGCAAGGTCAGTATGCGCGCCTAGCCCCTGGGATCTTATGGATCTTAGGGTATTACGCCGCTCTGATTATCAACCGCTGGGCACTGGCCGAAGGCCTAGTGCCGACAAGTTTCGGCATGTGGCTGGTCCACACAGGCTTCGCGGCCATTGCTCTACACGGCATCTCACGCATGGATAAACCAGCAAAGCAATAGAAACCAAATGTAATGGACAATCTGTCACCGCCCGAGGGCGCCTCGCAAACACCGCAACACCCTTTACCCCCTAGCCTGCCACCGAGCGACGGCAGGCTGGCCAACGCCCTTGGCTACAGCGGCTTGCTGCCTATGCTTGCAGCCATCGCAGGAATGCTGATCGAGTCCGAGCAGCAACAGGAACTGCTCAGGCTGAGCAACATCTACGTCGGCACGATCTTGTGTTTTCTCGGCGGCATTCAATGGGGGCTGGCTCTTGGCGGCCATCAAGAAGATGGTGCCGTAAAGCAATTGTCTGTCAGTGTTGCGCCATCGCTTTGGACTATGGCCATGCTCTGGATCGGTGGCGCTGGGGCCAGTCTTGGCCTAGCTATGGGATTGATTGCGTTGCTGCTGTATGAACTGCGCGAACACCGGCTCGGCCACTACGCCCATCTACCAAGCTGGTACCTGCCACTAAGACGCAACCTAACCCTGGCCTTAACCGGCAGTATTTTGCTCCTTGCCCTGCTGGCCTTGGGTTCCACCAAGGCCTAAGCGCGGTATGCGGCTGACTCGTGATTTAGTCTAAGCGCGCCGTTGCGAAGCTTAACCGTGTCCGGCTGGCGGGCTTTGACGATTAGCCTCCGCTGTAGCATCCAGAGCAACGCCAACCAGATCCATAGAAATTTCCCGCAGCGTTTTCGCAGGCGCGTTGATGATGCGTGCCCTGACCGCCAGAGCCATGGCACAGGCTTGCAGCACATCGCCATTGCTGGTGTTGCCAAGCACTGCCAGCTCTTCATCGATCTTGGCTAAAATAGTGGTTAATAGCTGATGCACTTTCACGGCATCTTCAGTGTCTTTGTGCAAACTAAACTGAATCTCGAATTGATCGCCAGTGGCAGTACGAGCAGTGTAAGGAAGGTGCATGAATTCACTCCGTTGTGGTTTTTATCGGCAAATCGCGGACCGCTGTTTTTCTCACTGTATACGACCTAGGTGATAACAGATCTATCGGAAAACACGATGTCTAAGCGAAATTTAGATCCGAGCGATATCAGCCGCATCATTGAAATGGCGTGGGAGGATCGCACGCCATTTGAAGCCATCCAGGCGCAATTCGGCGTGGATGAACAAGGCGTTATTCAACTGATGCGCGGCAACATAAGCGGCAAGTCATTTAAAAACTGGCGTGCCAGAGTGAGTGGCCGGAAAACTAAACACGCCTCGCTACGCACTAAAGACGTCAAGCGCCATCAGTCCAGCACTCACAACAAGGCTAATCGCTAGTCGCTCGCACAAGCGAGCTATTCACCTTTAACTTTGTCATCGATGTTGCCCATTGTTGCCATCACGGTGGACACCATGGTCGCCACATCACCAAGTTGAGCCGGCACTATCATAGTGTTATTCGTCTTGGCCAACTTGCCAAACTCCCCTACCCATT
>MDTB01211394.1_pt1 | contig 21727 bp, 28 predicted proteins | sample 811161 | NCBI WGS metagenome assembly MDTB01 (sample SAMN05326650, study PRJNA326480) | marine metagenome | isolation source: seawater | place: Mediterranean Sea | collected 2009 | reverse complement strand
TGTTTAGGTGCTATGTTGTTAGGAGTTATAGTAACAGGTCTTTTTGTTGCTGTTTCAATGACAGCAGGTGGCGGTGCGTGGGATAATGCAAAAAAATATATAGAAGATGGTAATTTTGGCGGTAAGGGGTCAGAAGCACATAAGGCTGCTGTTACAGGTGATACAGTTGGAGATCCATATAAAGACACAGCAGGACCCGCAGTAAATCCAATGATTAAAATAACTAATATTGTTGCACTGCTTCTTTTAGCTGTTATTGCACACTAGAATTTATTTTTTCCATACATTTTTTCTTTAACACTTGAGAGAAACTTACCAACAAAGCTTTTTTGAGAGACAGAGTTTTCAGTGTTCATTTTAGAATATTCAACATTTTTCATATTTTTTTTGTCATATAGTTTTTTAGACTGTAAAACTCCATATTTATCAAATTTTAATTCTAATATATTGTTTTCTTTAAGAACATTTCTTCCTAATTTGTGCATTTTACCGCGAGTAATGGTTCTCTCAAAATAAATCCATGTATTTTTATCTGCAATAGACGTAGAATGAGGATTGCCTATTAACTTTATTACATCGTTTTTATTAGTTTTCTTTAAAATCAAAACTTTTTCTCTATTTTCCAAAAAATTTATACCGTGAGATTTATTAGGTTCTTTTAATTGACAGTTTGATAAAAGAACAAAAAAACCTATAATAAACATTCTAAAATGCTTGCTAAATATAAAAGTCATAATAACTCTCTTTATAACAGATTAGTTGAACTATCGCGAAATGTTTTTTTCTATAAAAAACTGTTGCTTAAAGATAATTTTGAAACAAGAATAATTCTTATTTTTATTCATTTTTCACTTATAATTATACTTTTTAAACGCAAAAAATACATCAAATTTCCACAAGAAATATTTGATAATATTTTTCTAAATATCGAATATCACATCAGAGAAATGGGATTGGGCGATGTTTCTGTTAATAAAAAAATGAAAACGCTTAATAGAATTTTTTACGATATCTTGCTTAAGCTTGATGATCCAAAAAGTGATAATTTCAAAATAGATCAAAAAGTTCTTAAAAGTCATTTTAACTCTGATAACAAATTTGATGAAGAAAATTTGCTGAAATTAACCAGTTATTTTCATCTTTTTTATGATTTTTGTTTTGAATTAGATGATGATAGTATGTTAAAAGGACGTATTAATTTTAAATATAAATAATTATGGCTGTACCAAAACGTAAAACCACTAAGTCTAAACGAAACCAAAGAAGATCTCACCATAGAGTGAATAAGGTGAATATTGTCGAAGATAAAAAAAGTGGAGAGTACAAGTTATCACACCACATCGATTTAAAAACTGGTTTTTACAACGGAAAAAAAATTTTAGATTTATAATAAAATCTTTACATGTTAGAAAAAATAATTATTGCTATAGATGCAATGGGTGGTGAAAACGCACCAAAAAAAAATATAGAAGGCGTAAGTCTCTTTTTAAAAAAAAATAAAAATGATGTTTTTTTTAATATATATGGTGATGAGAGCCGTATCAAAAAAGAAGTTGATACTTTAAATATCGATAAAAATAAAATAAAAATTTTTCATACATCAAGCGTAGTTTCAGATGAAGAAACTCCTCTTACTGCAGTGAAAAATTCTAAAAATAGCAGTATGTGGAATTCTATAAATTCTCAAATAATTTCTGAGTCACATATAACTGTTTCTGCTGGTAATACAGGAGTATTGTTTATAATTTCTCGAATGATTCTTAAAACTTTAGATCAAGTAAGTAAACCAGCACTTGCTGGACTTTGGCCTAATAAAAAAGGAATGAATGTAGTTTTAGATTTAGGAGCCAATGTTGTTTGTGATGAAAAAAATTTAATTGATTTTGCTGAAATGGGTTCGGCTTTATTCAAATCATTATTTCCATCGGAAATTCCTACTGTGGCTTTATTAAATATAGGTTCAGAAGAAATTAAAGGCACTGAGGTTTTAAAAAAAACTCATTCAAAATTAAAAGAAATATCTAAATTAGGGGATTTTAAATTTAATGGCTTTATTGAGGGAAATAAGATAACGGATGGAAATTCTAATGTTATAGTTACCGATGGTTTTACTGGCAATATAGCCTTAAAAACTGCAGAAGGAACAGCAAAATTTATTACAGATGAACTTAAAAACTCTTTAACAGAAAACATAATATCAAAAATTTCAATTCTTTTTTCATATTTTTCATTAAAAAAATTTAAAAAGAAATTAGACCCAAGAAAATTTAATGGAGCTATATTTCTAGGATTAAAAGGTCCAGTTGTTAAAAGTCACGGTTCGACTGACGCTTTGGGTTTTTATTATGCAATTGATTTATGTTATCGCATAATTAAGGGTAATCTAATGGAAAAAATTAACAAAAATTTAAATCACTTGGATGACAGCAAGTAAAAGAGACAATCTAACCAAAAAAGAAATATCACAAAATATATCCAACAAATTAGGTTTGCCATTCACTTTTGCTGAAAAATTACTAAATGATACTTTTGAGTTATTAACAAAAATTTTAAAAGAAAAAGATATAGTTAAGATTAAAAATTTTGGTACTTTTAAAAAATCAAACAAGAAAAAAAGAATTGGTAGGAATCCTAAGACAAAAAAAATTTATGAGATTAATGCAAGAAAAATAATCTCTTATAGACCTTCAATTAAACTTAAAAATAAAATTAATAAATGAATATAATGATAAATATTTCTAAATTAGCAAAAAAGATTGGTTTAGTAGATAAGAAAACTGGAAAACCATTAACTCATACCCTTAGGTTTTGGGAAAAAAAATTTAAACAGATAAAACCAACTATTCTTAATGGAAATCATAGATATTATTCCACTAAAGATGAGGAAATAGTTAGATTAATATATCATCTTTTAAAAAAAGAAGGCTTAACAATAGAAGGGGCTAAAAAAATACTAAATAAAAAAATAAATAGTCTTGACGAATATAAGTCATCAAGTATAAAAACAAGTTATTATCTTAATAAAATTAAAACAAGATCAAAAAATATATTAAAAAAGATTAAAAATTTAGATGGCAAAAAAAACACACATTAAAGTTAGATTAGTTCCCGAGTCAAAACCTGATAGTCCTTTTGTCTATTATGCGAAAAAACCTACAAAAGGTGAAAAAGCTAAAAATAAATTACGAGTTAATAAATACAATCCATCTACAAGAAAACATGAAATTTTTGTAGAAAAAAAATTACCACCACATAGTAAATAATTACTTTTTTCTAAAATTTTTATACTCATAATCAATAAAAGCTTTAATCATTGATTTCCAAATTTTTTTGGTAATATCTGGGTCAATTTTCATCTTATTTGATTCTTTTTTAATTTTAGCAAGAATTAGTTTAATTCTTTTATTATCGACTATTTCACTTTTTTTACTTTTTAATTTAAGAACTTGATTGACTAGATTTTTTCTTTTTTTTATTATTTTGAGTAATTTAATGTCTAGTTTGTCCAATTTAAGTCTTATAATATTTAGTTTTTGATTATTCATAGCGACATTTAGATTATATTTATTTTTATTAAAATTATATATTAAAATTATTCTTATGTTAAAAAAAAATAATTACAATAAGATTTTTTTGTATTGGTTATTATCATTAATTACATTAATAATTTTAATGATAATGGTAGGTGGTTTAACAAGATTAACCGACTCTGGGTTATCGATAACTAAATGGGAGTTATTTAGAGGAATTATACCACCACTTAATGAAAAAGACTGGATTTCATATTTTTCAGAATATAAAAAGATTCCTCAATTTAATATTCTCAACCCTTTAATAACTTTAAGTGAATTTAAAATTATTTACTTGTGGGAGTATTATCATAGGTTACTTGGTAGAATTATTGGTATTTTATTTCTTATACCAATGATTTTTTTTATACTGAAAGATATTTTAATTGATGAATGCAAAAACAAATTATTACTAATATTTTTTTTAATATTAACGCAAGGTTTTTTGGGATGGTATATGGTTCAAAGTGGTCTTACCGAAAATATTTCTGTAAGTCATTACAGGCTTTCAATTCATTTAATAATGGCTTTTATAATTTTATCCTCTCTATTTTGGCTTGTTTTAAATTTTAGCAGAAATACAGCAGTCACTTTTTTTAACTTTACTTCAAATTATTTTTCAATCAAATTACTAATATTTTTACTATTTTTTCAAATTATTATTGGAGCTTTTGTTTCAGGTTTAGATGCTGGAAAATTATATCAAACTTGGCCTTTGATGAACAACTCCTATTTTCCCGATGATGTGAATTTGAACAAAGACTTTTTTTCTTTTTTTAGTGATCATAGTTTTGTTCAGTTCTTGCATCGAAATTTAGCCTACATAATTTTTTTTAATGTGATTTATATTGGTATAAATATTCTAAAAAAAAAGAATTATACAAATTTTAAAAGTTATTTAATTTTATTTTTTTTTATAGTAATTCAAATTATATTAGGGATTTATGTTCTTTTAAGTGAATTGAATATTTATGTTGCTTCTATGCACCAAATATCAAGTATTTTTCTAATATTATTTTCACTAAACCTTTATCATAGAGTCCAAATGAGATAATTGAGCTAAAACAATATTTATAGTTGATCTAAATTCATTAAAATCAATTGACTTTTTTATTTTTTATTAGTAATTATCGCAATATTTTAAAATGACTCCTTTTATAAAAAAAAAAGATGTTAAAAATGAGTGGTTTATCATCAACGCAGAAAATGCTGTTGTTGGTAGATTAGCCGCATATATATCTAAGGTTTTAAGAGGAAAAAATAAATCAACTTATAATCCTCATATTGATAATGGTGATTTTGTAATAGTTACAAATATTGAAAAAATGAAATTTACAGGAAAAAAATTGTCGAAAAAAATTTATTATAAGCATACTGGTCACCCAGGTGGAATTAAGCAAATCAATCCATTAAGATTAATTGAAAAAAATAAAACTCAAGATATTTTAAGATTAGCTGTTAAGAGAATGTTGCCAGGTGGACCTTTGGCAAAAAAACAATTAACTAAATTAAAAATTTACTCTGGCGACAAACATCCACACGAAACTCAAAACCCAAAAGTTATAAATTTTAAGGAATTAAATAAAAGAAACTTAGTATAAATCTATGGAAAATATCTCAACAGAAAATCCTATTAAAAAAACTAAAATTAAAATAGATTTTAAAGAAAGCAAGTATGCAACAGGTAGAAGAAAAAGATCTATAGCTAAAGTGTGGGTTAAAAAAGGCTCAGGTAATATTTATGTAAATGGTTTAAAGATGAACGAATATTTTAAAAGACCTGTTCATCAAATAATTGTAACAAGGCCATTAGAGATTTCAAATGTATTAACATCATATGATGTTAAATGCTCAGTAAAAGGAGGAGGTTTGTCTGGTCAAGCAGGTGCTATCATTCATGGTTTATCAAGAGCTTTAGTAAGTTATGACAATTCCTTAAAAAAAACACTTAAAAAAGAAAAATTAACGACCAGAGATTCAAGAGTTGTAGAAAGAAAAAAATACGGCCATCGTAAAGCTAGAAGAAGCTTTCAGTTTTCTAAAAGATAAGTCATTTAAATTTATTAATTGTTCTTTCAGTGATATAAATTTGTATGTCAAAAAAAATAAATATTTCTATTATTGGTGCAACAGGTTATGTTGGATTAGATCTTGTATATCTTCTATCAAAACATCCAAAAATTAAAATTTTAAATCTATGTGCACAAAAAAATATAGGTAAATCTATAGATTTTTTTGATAAAAGAATTAAAAAAAAATTACCGAAAATTACAAGTTATAAAAAAATAAACTGGTCTAAAAATAAGATTATTTTTTTATCATTACCAAATGGAGAAGCGCAAAAGATAATTAAAGAGTTTTATAAATATAAAAATATAATATTCATTGATTTATCTGGTGATTTTAGAATTCTAAATCCTTTTGAGTACAAGAATTGGTACAAAATAAATCACAAAGCTCCTGAATTAATTAAAAATTCAATTTATTCAATATCTGAATTAGTAAAAAATAAGATAAAGAAATTCAGAATTATCTCAAATCCAGGTTGTTATCCTACTTCAATACAGCTACCATTAATTCCTTTAATTAAAAGTAATCTAATTAATACCAAAAATATAATAATAGACTCAAAATCTGGATATTCAGGTGCTGGAAAAAATTATAAAAAGAAGTTTACACATTTAAATTTTGAAAATTCAATTTTCGCTTACTCAGTAGAAAAGCACAAACACATGGCTGAACTTGATCAAGAGTTTAAAAAAATTACAAATAAAAAAATTGAATATAATTTTAATCCACACATACTCCCTTTTTTTAGAGGTATACTCTCAACAATTTATTTAGAACTAAATAATAAAATATCTATTCACCAGGTCTACGAAAAACTTAAAAAATTTCATAAAAAAAATAGATTTATTAAGATTTATTTAAATAAACATATTGGTAGTGGAAATATTTTAAATACTAATTTATGTGAAATTTCTGTATGTAAAACAAGATCCAAAAATAAAATTGTAATTTTATCAGCAATTGATAATTTAATAAAAGGTGCTTCTGGACAAGCAATACAAAATATGAATTTGGCTTTAGGTTTAAATGAGAAAGAGGGCTTAATATGAAATTTTTAGTTATTTTTTTCTTTTTTATAGTTTCATGTGGAGCTATTCAAAATAAGGTTTATATGTGTGGAAATCAAGAATGCAAAAACAAAAAGGAAGCAGATACATATTTTAAAGAAAATTTATCATTAGAAGTGAAAATTAATGATACAAATAAAAAACAAAATATAGATTTAGTAAAGTTAAACGAAGAAAATGATTCGTCAAATCCTATTAAAAAAGGACAATATCCTGAGGATAAAATTTTGGGTCCAATAATTTCAAATATAGAAGAAAAAATTTTTAAAAGAAAACAAAAAATAAAGATAGATCAAAAAAATATAAAAAGTAATAATGAAGAAAAAAAAATAACAAAAGTAATTCAATCAAGGAATAAAATAGAGAGTAAAAAAAAAGAAGAAATTATAAAAATTGATATTAAAGACACTAAGAAAATTAAAGAGATTAATAAGAAAAAACAAAAAGTTCAATTCAAAGATTACACATCAATATGCAAAGATATAAAGGATTGTAATATTGATAAGATTTCTGAATTATTAATTGAAAGAGATATAGAAAAAGAATTTCCTGATATAACTAAAAAATAATATGAATAATAGAAAAAAAATTAATATTGCAATTGTAGGTCTGGGTAATATTGGATCATATTTTTATAAATATGTTTCTAAAACTAAGAGAAACTTAATTAGCAAGACTAAAAATGATATTAATAAGATTTACATTTCTGCAAGAAATAGAAAGAAAAAAAGAAATTTTCAGATTTCTAAAAAAACTTTTTTAAATAACTATCTAGATGCAGCTAATAAAAAAAATATTGATATTGTTGTAGAGTTAATTGGCGGGGCTGAAGGTCCTGCCAAAAAATTGGTTTTTAATGCTTTAAAAAATAAAAAACATGTTATTACGGCAAATAAAGCTCTCATTGCTAAATATGGTGATCAGCTATCAAGAATAGCTGAAAAAAATAAAGTTAATTTAGAATTTGAAGCCGCTGTATGTGGTGGGGTTCCAATAATAAGAACTTTAAAAGAAGGCCTAGTGTCAAATAAAAATAACAAAATCTATGGAATTTTTAATGGAACATCTAATTATATTTTATCTACAATGGATAAAAAATCATTGAGTTTCAAAGAGTCACTTCTAGAGGCAAAGCGCTTAGGTTATGCTGAAACTAATCCAATATCAGATTTAAATGGTGAAGATGTTGCTTCTAAGCTTAAAATTTTATCTTCTCTATCTTTTAATACTTATATTAATCATAAAGTTAGCGTGGAAGGTATTAAAGATGTAGATAAAACTGATATTATTAATGCTAATAATTTAGGATATAAAATAAAATTACTGGGAATAGCTGAGTATGAAAAAAACAAAATAATACAAAGAGTGTATCCTGCTCTTGTTCAAAAAGGATCTTATATATCAAATATTGACGGTGTTTTAAATGCAATTATTGTAGAGTCAAAACAAACTGGTCAAACTGTACTTCAGGGAGAAGGTGCTGGGCCTGGAGCAACTACATCTGCGCTGGTGTCTGATTTATGCTCAATTTTAAGAGGTAACATAAAATTTCCTTTTGTCACACCAAATAAAAAAAGAAATAAAGGAGTTTTTAAAGATATGTTAGAAAAAAAATTCTCTTCTTATTTAAGACTTGACGTAAAAGATAAATCAGGTGTTCTTTCCAATATAACTAGTATTTTATCTAAAAATAAAGTTTCTATTAAACGATTAATTCAAAACCCTATCAAATCAAAAAAATTTTCATCTATAATAATTATTACTCATGACGCAAATAATAAGTCTTTAAATAAAAGCTTTAATATTTTGAAAAATAAGAATTATTTGATAGGAAAACCAAAATTTTTTAGAATAGAAAAAGTTTGATGACAATAGACAAAGAATATTTAAAAAAATTTATTAGATCAACTGAACTAGCTGCGTGTGGTGCTTTTCCATTTATAGGTAAAAATGATAAAATTGCTGCAGATCAAGGAGCAGTAGATCAAATGAGACGAGAATTAAATTTAATAAATATGAACGGTACAGTAGTGATAGGTGAGGGTGAAATGGATGAGGCCCCAATGCTATATATAGGTGAAAAAGTTGGCACTAAAAATGGACCCAATTTAGATATTGCGCTAGATCCTCTTGAAGGAACAAATTTTGTTGCTAAGAATTTACCCAATGCAATTTCAGTTTTAGCTGTTTCTGAAAAAGGAAATTTACTTTCAGCGCCAGATACTTACATGGAAAAAATTGCTATAGGTTCCAATCTTCCTAAAAATTTGTTGAATCTTGATAACTCAATAAATAAAAATATTGAATTACTTGCTGAGGCAAAAAACACAGTGCCAGAAAAATTAACTGCTTGTATTTTAGATAGACCTAGACATTCAAAAATTATTAAAGACTTAAGGGAGCTTAAGGTAAAAATTAATTTTATATCTGATGGAGATGTATATGGAGCAATATCTGTTATTGAAGAAAATTCTCCAGTTGATATATATTTAGGAACTGGTGGTGGACCCGAAGGTGTCCTAGCCGCAGCTGCATTAAGTTGCTTTGGTGCTCAAATGCAATGCAGACTAGTATTAAATAATGAAGAAGTAAAAAGAGCCTCAAAATTGGGAATAGTTGATTTTAACAAACAATATTCCATAGATGAAATTGTAAAAGGAGATGTAATTTTTTGTGCCACAGGTATTACAGATGGAGAACTTGTCAATGGAGTAAAAAAAGATAAAAATAATTATACTGTGCAAACTTATGCGTTACATAAATCTTCTAAGTTTAATAAAAAAGTAACAAATATTATCAAAAAATGAAGTCAGTTTCTGTAACCGGAAAAAAATGGATTTTAAAAGATTTCAAAAATGATGATGTAAATTATATCAAAAATAATTTTTTCTTAGATGAAATTATATCAAGACTAATTGCAATTAAGAAAATTAAAAAAGAAGAAATTTCTAATTATTTAAATCCATCAATTAAAAATATAATGCCTAATCCAAATGTGCTTAAAGACATGGAAAAAACTACCAAAAGAATTGTGAAAGCAATTTTAAATAATGAAAAATTTGGAATTTTTGGTGATTATGATGTTGACGGCGCTACTTCTTCAGCGTTGTTAGGTAGATTTTTTAAATCAATTGGTTCAAAATATGAAGTCTATATACCTGATAGAAAATCTGAGGGTTATGGTCCCACAAAAAAAGGATTTGATAAATTAATATCTTTAAAAGTGAATTTAATTTTTACTGTAGACTGTGGAACTTTATCTTTTGATGCAATAAATTACGCATATGAAAAAAAAATTGATGTTCTGGTATTAGATCATCATCAGTCTGAAATTAATTTACCAAATGCTTATTCAATTATTAACCCAAATCGTTTTGATGACAACTCTAACTTAAAATACTTATGTGCTGTAGGTGTATGTTTTATGTTTTTAGCTTCATTAAATACGGCCTTAAGAAATATTAATTGGTTTAAAAAAAATAATATAATCGAACCAAATTTAATTGATAATCTTGATTTGGTTTCTCTAGGAACTGTATGTGATGTAGTTCCTCTTGTAGGTCTAAACAGGGCTATTGTAAAACAGGGTTTAAAAGTTATCAAGTCTAGAAAGAATATAGGTCTAAAAACATTGATAGATATCTGTAAAATAGAAACAGATCCAAAACCACATCATTTGGGGTATATGATAGGTCCCAGAATAAACGCTGGAGGTAGAGTTGGAAAGTGTTCACACGGAGCAAATCTTTTATTAAACATCGATCCTAAGGAAGTTTTTAAAATAGCATCTGAATTAAATGAATTTAATAAAGAAAGACAATTATTAGAAAAAGATTTATTAAATAAAATCCTCAATGAAAAAATAGATAATTCAAAACCTGTTATAACCTTAAGTGGAGAAAACTGGCATGAGGGGATCATCGGCATTATAGCTTCAAGAATAAAAGACAAATTTAACAAACCAACTATTATTATTTCTTTAAAAAATGAATTGGGAAAAGCATCTGCCAGATCGATATATGGATTTGATATTGGTTCAATTATAATATCAGCTACTCAAGCAGGTATCTTATTAAAAGGTGGGGGGCATAAAATGGCCGGTGGTTTTTCAATTAAAAAAGATAATATTGGAAAATTTAAAGATTTTATAAATAAAAAATTTGAAAAAAATAAAATTCAAAATGATTATGAAAGAAAGATTTATTTTGATGGCATTATTTTACCTTCTGCTGTAAATTTGGAATTTTTTAAAAAAATTGATAATTTGTCTCCATTCGGTTCGGGAAATTCAGAGCCTAAATTTTTAGTAGAGAATTTGAAGTTTATAAATTCAACAATAGTGGGCGACAAACACATAAAATCGATTCTTATAGCAAAAGACGGAACAAGTATCAAAACAGTAGCATTTAATTCCGTAGAAACAAATATTAGCCAATACTTGCTTCAAAAAAAACATAAATTCTTTAATATACTGGGTAAATTGAGTCTTAATGAGTGGAAAGGAAAAAAAAATGTGGAGTTTATTATCGATGATATTTCTGTTAATAAATAACTCAAAAAATATACGGTCCCATCGTCTATCGGTTAGGACAGCTGGTTTTCATCCTGCAAAGAGGGGTTCGATTCCCCTTGGGACCGCCATTAATCACTTATGAAAAAAATTATAATTTTTCTCCTTTTAAATCTTTTTTTAATTTCAAAAGGATTCACAAATACTCACACGCCTGAAATAGTTTATTCTTGTAAAAAGAAGAGTTCTCAAAAAATTGATTATTACGGATTTCAAAAAATAAATGATAAATTTTTAATAAGCAGGTATAATCATAAAGATAAAAAATTTTATTCAAGTTATAGTGTTTTATATAAAGATCAAAACAATATTATGTGGGATTATTACAGTCCAAGAGGTTTAATTGTAACTTATTATTTTAGGGCTATCGACTTTTCAAAGGATATTATTAATAGTGATAAGATTATATTAAGCACAAGTAATAAAAAATTTATAAAAGAAATTAGTAAATTTGGAAAACAGCAAGATTTACTTAAATTTAAGGGGGATGACAGTCAAGATCATTATGATGAAGTATTTAAATTAAATGATAAATTTGTTATTTTTAAAGCTAATTTAGTTAAAGATAGTTCTTTCACAAAAAGTGATATGGGTATACCAAGTAGAACGTGTACTAGAGGTTTTATAGAAAATTAAAATATGTACGATAAATTTGGTCAATTTATAAATGGAAAATGGCAAAAATCATCGGGCGGTGAAACTTATGAAGTTATAAATCCTGCTACAGAAGAGGTTATTGGTAATGCATCTAAAGCAAATACCAATGATGTAATTAAAGCCTTGAAATCTGCTGAAGATGGCTTAAAGGTTTGGCGGAATACCTCTCCTTGGGAAAGAGCCAAAATAATTAGAAAAATTTCTGATCTAATAAGAACTAAAATAGATATTTTATCAAAATGGTTAACTCTGGAAGTTGGTAAACCTTTGTCTGAAGGTCCTGGTGAGATAAATGGTGCTGCAGATATCTTTGAATGGAATTCAGAGGAAACAAAGAGAATTTTTGGTGAAACTAACCAAAGTCGTTTCCCAAATACAAGAATACATGTTTACTATCAACCAGTGGGTGTCGTAGCAGCTTTAGTCCCTTGGAATTTTCCAGTAATTTTAGCTTCTCGTAAAATCTCTACTGCATTAGCAGCTGGTTGTTCTGTTATAGTAAAACCAGATGTAATAACACCTGGATGTATTATGGAGTTAGTTGAAATTTGCAGAGAAGCAGGCGTCCCACCAGGTGTTATAAATCTATTATCAGGTGACCCTGCGGAAATTTCTTCTAAATTAATTTCTTCAGATATAGTTAAAAAAATTTCAATTACTGGTTCAACAAGAGTTGGAAAACTTATTCTTAAGCAAGCTGCTGATAAAGTTCAAAGGGTTACAATGGAATTAAGTGGTCATTCTCCATTTATTGTTTTTGATGATGTAGACATCAATAAAGTCACTGATATGGCTATTACAGCTAAATTTAGAAACAATGGGCAAGTATGTATTTCTCCAAATAGATTTTACATTCATGAAAAAAAGAAAAAAGATTTCACTAATCTAATGATTGAGAAAACAAAAAAACTAAAAGTAGGTAATGGTATGGATAAAGAGACATTACTAGGCCCTCTTACAACTAAAAAAAGATTGGAAGAAGTTGAAAAACTTGTCGAGACAACCAAAAAAGAAGGTGGCAAAATCCTTTTGGGAGGAAAAAGATCGCCTAATTTTAATAAAGGCTATTTTTTTGAGCCTACAATATTTGACGATATAAAAGATGATTTTACCGTAATGAAAGAGGAACCTTTTGGACCAATTGTTCCAATTTTGACATTTAAAAATTTTGATGAAGTAATTGAAAGAGCTAACAATAATGACTTAGGTCTTTGTAGTTATGTTTACACAAATGACTTAGAAAAAGCTAATTTAGCCTCTGATAAATTAGAAACAGGATGCGTTGCCATAAACACACCTATTGTAGCTGTTGCTGAAGCACCATTTGGAGGTATTAAACAAACAGGTTATGGTCGTGAAGGTGGTTCAATGGGTATTAAAGATTATTTAAATATAAAATATACGCATTTCGGTATTTCTTATTAAAATTTTAATGGGCTATTATGTATACATGCTCAAATCAATTAAAAATAAAAAAGAAATTACTTATGTTGGTTACACAAATAATCTTAAAAAAAGACTTGATTTGCACAATGCTGGAAAGGGGGCAAAATTTACAAGAGGTCGAAAATGGAAGGTTATATATAAAGAACTTTTTAATTCGAAAAAAGAGGCAATTTCTAGAGAATATTATATAAAGAATAATAGGTCAGAAAGAAAAAAAATAAAAAATATTTATAAATGAAAATTTCAATACTTCTCCCCTATAAAGAAAATTTTTCGCCAACTTATCCAGGAGCTGTATCTTTGTTTGTAAACGATACTACTAAAGTAAGTAGGTATAAGAAAAATATAACAGTGTATGGAAATACAAATTTAAAAAAAAAATTCAAACTAAAATATAAAAATATATCCTTAAACAAAAAAATTTTTGAAAGCCAAAGTAAAAAATATGTGCAAGAATTTATCAAGATAGAAAGAAAAAATATTTCAAATTTAATTGAAATTCACAATAGACCTGTGTATTTAAAATATTTAGCTAATGGTTTAAATAATAGAATTTATACACTATTTTTTCATAATGATCCATTAACTATGACTGGGTCTAAAACAATATCCGATCGTATATTTTTGCTAAAAAATTGTTATAAAATAATATTTAATAGTAATTGGTCAAAAAAAAGGTTTCTCGAAGGGATGCACAATAAATTTGTAAACAGTGAAAAACTAATTGTTGTGTACCAATCTGCTATTAAACCACATATAGATATAAAAAACAAAAAAAATTGGATTACTTTTGTTGGAAAATTAAATTTTTCGAAAGGTTATGATATATTTGGAAAAGCAATCGTTAAAATTTTAAATAAACATTCTAATTGGACTGGTATTGTTGTTGGTGATGAAAGTAGAGTTAATATAAATCCAAAACATAAACGATTAATCAAGCACGGTTTTTTAAGTCATAAACAAGTATTAGATATTTATAAAAAAACTAGTATTGCTGTAGTCTGCTCAAGATGGGAAGAACCATTTGGTCGAACCAGTTTAGAGGCTTCTGCTAATGGGTGCTCAGTAATAATAAGTAATAAAGGTGGGTTGCCAGAAACTATTACAAATGGATTAATATTAAAAAATCTAAGTGTTTCAGATTTAAAAAAGAATATTGAAAAATTAATTAAAAACGTAAATTTACGTAAGTCTTATCAAAAACTTTCAAATAAAAATTTTTACTTGACTCATAAATATGTTTCAAATTTGATTGATCAATATAGAGATTCAAAAATAGAAAAAATCAATTTTTTTTACACAGAGAAAAGTTCAAAAAGTTTAAGGATTTTACATGTTACAAATTTTAATGAACGACACGATGGAAGGTTGTATTTCAATACAGGTAGAAGATTAAATAATGGGTTTATTCGCTTAGGTCATAGTGTGCTTGGATTTAGTGATAGAGATATACAAAAATATTATAAAGATTATTCAGATCTATCTGGATCCAAAGCTTTAAATGATAAATTTAAAAAGACTTGTTACAATTACAAGCCTGATTTATTAGTGCTTGGTCATGCTGACCTTATTTCTGCTCAAACATTAGGAGAAATGAGAGATGACTATCCCGATTTAAAGATATCTCAATGGTTTCTTGATCCACTAAACAGTAGAGGTCCAGACTATGAAAAAAATAAATCAAGAATTTTAGATAAAACAGATTTTGTAGACGCAAATTTTATAACAACATCTCCAGACACTCTTAAATTTCTACCTAAAAAAATTAAAAATTATTTTATTCCAAATCCAGCAGATAAATCATTCGAAACATTAAATAATTATAAAAAAAATTGCAATATGGACGTATTTTTTGCCTTAAGTCATGGAGTGCATAGAGGAGTGTTAAAAATTGGAAAATCAGACGACAGAGCAGTATTTATAAAAAATTTAGTAGAAAAAACAAAAAATGTTAAATTCGATTTATATGGTTTTAATAAAGTCCAGCCAATATGGGCTGATCACTATTTTAAAACCATTTCAAATTCAAAAATGGGATTGAATTTAAGCAGGGGAGAACCAATAAAATATTATTCAAGTGATAGAATAACTCAAATAATTGGAAACGGATTAGTGACATTAATTGATGAAAAAACAAAATACAATGAATTTTTTAATAACGATGAAATGGTATTTTACAAAAATGTTGATGATTTGTCTGAGAAGATTTTAAAAATTTCTAAAGATGAGAAATTAAGGAAAAAAATTGGCTACAAAGGAAAAATTAAATATTTAAAGTATTTTAATTCATCATTAGTCGCCGAATACATTATTTCTAAAACCTTAAATTTTAAATCAAAAAAAAAATATTTGTGGGACAAATAATTATAATATTTGAATGAATAAATATTTAATTTTCAGGACAGATAGAGTTGGAGATTTTCTACTTACCGCAATTCTTATAAAATCAATAAAGCGAAATGATGTTAATTCATACATTAAAATTGTCGCTTCAGTTAAAAATTCAAATTATATACAATCTTTTGAAAATATAAATGAAGTAGTAGAGCTTAAAAAAGGATTGATTAACAAGATTCGAATAATTTATAAGTTACAAAAAGATAATTACAATTCAATTATTATTCATGATGGAAAAAATAGATCAAAGTTTATTTCATTTTTTTTAAAGTCTAAAAATAAAATATTTGTTAACTCCAGAATACTATTTTCCCAAATTAACAAAATTAAAAAAATTTTAGGGGCGTTGAATTATAACTTTGAAGAAGATGATCTCAATACCTTAAATAATAGAAAATATACTAAAAAAATTAACCTACCGAAAAAATATATTGTTCTTCATTTTGATGAAAAATGGATTTATAATACTTATATAAGAAGTTATCAAAATATTGAACCTGATGAAAATCAACTACTTCTTTTTTTAAGCGCATTATTAAATAAATTAAATAAAAATATTATTGTAACTACAGGAATCAATACGCCTAAGATTTTGTCCAATATATTTTCAAAAAAAATTAATTCAAAAATAGAATTATTTAAAAATTTAAATTTTTTTGATCTTGAAAAAGTTGTAATTAATTCAGATTTATTAATATCATGTCACGGTTCAATATCACATATCTGCGCAGCAAAAAAAATTAAACAGATAGATATAATTGATCGAAGTTATAAATATTCACTATGGACAGAACATTTTAGAAATTATCAATCAATTGTAAGAACAAAATTTTCTGATTTGTCTAAAAATATTTTAGATAATTTATAATTTTATTTTACTCAGGGCATTATTTTTAAATATGTTTGCCTCTCTAATATATCTTCTAACCATTTGCGTACTTTTATGACCGGTCATAGCCATTATACTTCGCTCATCAGCACCAGACGCTGCTGCCACCGTTGCAAACCCTGACCTTAAACTATGTCCAGAAAAATTTTGATTTTCAATGCCAGCAATTTTTAGATATTCTTTAATTATTAAAACAACAGACTGATCTGTAAGTCTATGTTTTGTTAGAGAAGATCCTTTAGCAAATCTTCTAAAAATCGGTCCAGTTCTAATTTTTGATAATTTTAGCCATTTTTTTAGATTTAATACTGGGCAATAATTCTTATTTGAAAAATAGGGCAGGCCCTTTATCATTCCTTCTCCAAATTGATCTGTTTTAGATTTTCTGAGCGTTATTTTTAATCCTTCATCAACAAATTCTAAGTCTTCATGATCAATAGATATAAGTTCTGTTCTTCTGAAACCGCCTCCAAAGCCGATTAATATCAAACTCTTATTTCTTAATTTTGCAATTTCATCAATATTTTGTTCATTTATTACATTAATTATTTGTTTTAAATGATTGATTAATATAGGTTTTTTTCCTGTCTGAATGCTTCCTTTTATTCTTTTAATGCCCATTAAATTTTCTATAATTATTGGGTGTTTCATGTCTAAGTAATAACCTCTCATTTTATGAACCATCCCAATAGATACTAATCTTCTTTTTAAAGTGCTCATTTTTGATGTTTTAGATAAATGTGTTAAATAAAGTGATACTATTTTTGGGTCCGTTGGCAGGTGTTTAAAATTATGCTTTAGGCAAAAACCGCCAAAATCCTTAAAATCGGACTTGTATGCTCTTAAAGTATTGCTAGCTTTAGAGGTTTTAAGATTATTAAGTGTTTCCTCGTGTAAGGATTTTATGTCTGTTGTAAGTTTATTCATACTATTACTATTGATAACTTTTAATTATCATTAGTAATATATTAGTTTAAAATTAATGTCAAGACATTTAAAAAATTGATATGTTTGAAAATAGAAAAAAAATTCTTTTAGATAGAGGACCTAGTTGGCCAGATTACGATAAAGCAAGGCCATTCATGATAAGATATTATCTATTATTTAGAAAAAGACCAGAGTGGTTTCCTTTCAATATTTTAGTTCATAAAATACTTAAAAATGATTTAGGGGATTTACATGATCATTACTGGTCTTATATAACAATAATTCTAAGAGGCGGATATTGGGAAACCACAAAAAAAGGTTCTTTTTGGAGGAAACCTGGATATATTGGTTTTAGGAAAAACACTGACAAGCATAGTTTAAAACTTAAAGACAACAAACCTGCATGGACTTTAATGTTGGTGGGACCAAAAAAATCAAGTAAATCAAGTTCTAAATATAAAAGATGAAACTTAAAGGAACTAAATTTCAGATAAAAGTTTGGAATTATTTAAAAAAAATACCTAAAGGCTCAGTCAGAACTTATTCAGAAGTAGCTATAGGTGTTAACAAACCAAATTCAATAAGAGCTGTTGCAAATGCTATAGGTAAAAACCCCTATCCTGTTAAAATTCCTTGCCACAGGGTAATAAGATCTGATGGATCTCTTGGAGGATACTCAGGAAAAGGAGGTGTCTTTTCTAAAAAAAAACTATTAAAAAAAGAGGGTATTATTCTCTAAAATCCTTGTTTATCAATGAAACTAGTTGATTTGAGGATTTAACATCTCCAATTATACTATTCACCCTTTAGTTGTATTGATTAATGTATAATCTAAAAAAATACCCCCTCTATGGCCGTTTAAAAGGCATATTCCTATCCTGCAAGGCTTCAAAAAATTAAAAAAATTTAATATCTAAAGAAGCTTCAAAACCTCATTTTTTAGTGTGTTTTTTAAAACAATATTAACATTTTACAATTTTTTTAAAAAATTTTGTAATTTCTTTTAAATAAATTCTTAAAAATAAGTTTTAAAATTTAATGAATAAAAACAACGATATACAATGACAAATTAAAGTAAATTATATATATATAGGTAAGTACTATTTATATAAAATATTTTAATGAAATAAAAACTATTATTGGTACAGTAATAAAAGATAATAAAGTTGAGACAACAATAACTCCTACTATACTGTCAACGACCTTTTTCTCAGAATACATTGATCCAACTAAATAAGTTAGGACTGCACTTGGCATAGCCGACTGAATTAATAAAACACCAGCTGCAAATCCAGATAAGTTTAAAAATTTAATTAGTATAAAAGCAATTATTGGACCCCCTACTACTCTCAATATACCCAAAATAATAGACTTATTCCAAGATTTTACTTTTAACCTCGTTAAAGCGACTCCCAAAGACATAAGAACTAGAAAAATAGTTGAGTAAGTGAGTAAAAAAGTTGAGTTTTCGATAAACTTTGGAACTTGCCAATCATAATAAAGAAACAATACAGAAATTAAAATTCCGTAAGTTGGAGCATTTTTTAAAACAACATCAAATGAAAATTTTTTTTTTGCTAAAAAAACTCCTAAAGTAAAATGAAATAATATTATAACGGAAGCAATAGCTGAAGCTACTCCCAACCCGGCCGTACCATAAGCAAATAAACATATAGGTATTCCCATATTTCCGGTGTTAGGTAATATTAAAGGTGGCAGTTCACTAATAACATCTTTACGCAAAAATAATAAAGCTAAAACACCAATAATAGAAAAACCAGCTATAACAATTAATGCATATATAAAATATTCAATAAAAACATTTAATGTAACACCAGTCGTTGTAATTGTATAAAAGATCATTGCAGGTGTACCTATATTTCCTGCAAAATCTGTAATAAATTTAGTGTTTAATTTGGGGTCTTTTTTTCCTAAATAATAACCAATTCCTATTATTAAAAAAACAGGAAATAATACTTCAAAGAGCTTAATATAAATATCCATTAAGCTTTAATCGTTCTATATTTTGATTTTTCGTTAAATTTTATTGCTGTTTCAAATTCCATCAATCTTTTGTAAATTGATCTTAATTCAGTAATTCTTGTCCAATTTTGTAAAAATAAAGAAAAACTACTTTGAACTTCTCTAAAAGCAGAAGAAGTTTGTATTAAAACACCTAAGGTCATGGCACCAGTAAATAAACCAGGACCCATTAACAAATATGGAACAATTATCATTGTTTGGTTATACATAATTATCCATAAATCAAAGTATCCATAATGTAAAAATAGTTTATGATAATTAAACTTTATACCGGTAAATAATTGCAATATTGTGGGTGCCTGAGCGTAGTTTAATCTATCATCCTCACCGTATACAAGTTCCTTTCTGAAGGCTGCTTCAACTTTTTGATTGTTATATTCTAAGCCAGGTAATTTGATACCAACTATCCAACTTACAACTAGCCCACCAAGGCTAGCGACTAGAGAAACCCAAACTAAAGAACCACTTATATCTTTGAAAAAAGGTATTACTACATTTGAAGAAAGACCCCATAAAATTGGAATAAAAGCTATAAGAAGCATTATTGCTCTAACTACTTGTAAACCTAAACTTTCAACTATTTTAGCGAAATTCATCGCATCTTCTTGTATTCTTTGAGATGCTCCTTCAACTTTCGCATCAACTTTTCTCCAGTAAGGCATATATGAAAAAGTCATTGCCTCTCTCCATCTAAATGCCCAAAGTCTAGTAAAATAATTAGTTATTGTGTAGATAATCACATATGGAATAGCCAGTTTCATAAACAAATAAATTCCATCATAAAATTCAGACAGCTCTCTTTCTGGAGCTTTTTGAAGTAAATCGTAAAAACCTTTGTACCATTCGTTAATTTTTACATCGATATACGTTTGCGCTAATAATGAAAAAATTATAAATAAAAAACCACCCCATGACCACAGTAACCATTTTTTTTCAGTAAAAAAACTACGCCACATGATTATTCCTTAATAAAATTATCTGCATAAGATTTAATAACATAATTTTGTTTTTTTGGTTCAATAATTTTAAAATCAATATTATTCGATTTTGCATAATCTATAGCTTTATCTTTTGAGGTAAACTCAAGTTTGATTTCTCCCAAAGTATCATCTGTGGACTCCCAACCCATCAAAGGATTAATTTTGGAATCTTTAGATTGGAATTTCAAAACCCATTTTTTTACTTTTGATTTACCTGATTGCATTGCTGATTTGACAGGTATATAGATTATTGCTTTTTTTATGCTCATAATTTTAAAATAAAGTTGTATAAATATTCAATTTTTTTAAATATTTTTCATTTTTACTAGCCGTAAAACTTAATAATGGATTATTTAACATAAATGGTTCGGTTTCAATATTAATATATCTATGATGGCCGAAATTTTTTAAATCTACGTTGTTTTTAATGTCAGGATTTGTAGAAATAGCAAAAAAATTTGATTTATTTTTTTTTAATTTACTTATTATTGATATAATTTCTGAATTTTTAATATGTTGAAATAAATCTTTTATAATTATTAAATCAAATTTCTTATCTAATGGATCATCAATTACATCTATAGTTTTAAAAAAAATATTTTCTTTACTGTATAATTTTACATTTGATTTTGTAATTTCATCTACTATTTCGTAGCCTGTGTAACTTAAAATTTTTTTATTATTCATAATTATATTTTTCATCCAATTAAAATCACCACAAGCAAGATCTAGAATTGTTTTAATTTTTTTTTCTTCAATAAATTTTTTAAACAAAAAAATAATGTCATCACTTAAATGTTTGTCTGACCCAAATCCACTGTAGGACTCCCCTGCTCTAGGTTTGTTATAATCTTTCCAATGGTAAGATTTATAAATAGAATTAAAAACTGCTTTTCTTTTATTAGTTTTTTTTAAAAACCATAAGTTTTGATAAATTGACATAAACGTTATTTTTCTCCACCAGTAAAAAATATTTAAATATCTTAATTTATTTTTTGCCATAAATGAATAATTTGGTCGGGGCGGCAGGATTTGAACCTGCGACCCTCTGGTCCCAAACCAGATGCGCTACCAGGCTGCGCTACGCCCCGATTGACTGTTTTTATAGGTTA
>MDTB01197254.1_pt1 | contig 21729 bp, 21 predicted proteins | sample 811161 | NCBI WGS metagenome assembly MDTB01 (sample SAMN05326650, study PRJNA326480) | marine metagenome | isolation source: seawater | place: Mediterranean Sea | collected 2009 | reverse complement strand
TGCATAATTTCAAGCGCTGATGAATTAACAAGAGGTCTGCCGTACATAAGGATTTTAACCCCATTCCTGTAAAGCTTACCAATGATTGGCACCATGGATTCAGCAAGAGCTTCTCTCCACTTCCAGTCACCAAAGTAATCGTCAACCTTTGGTCGTCGACGTTTATCTGGGTTAAATCTCTTTACCAATTTAGTTTTCTGAGTACTTTTTTAAATAGAAGTCTGCGCTACCAAAAACATTGGCAATTGAGACCAATCGTTTTAAATAGTGTCCTATTGACATTTCCTGAGTAACGCCCATGCCGCCATGCAACTGCACAGCTTCTTCTCCAATCAATTTTCCTGCTCTTGCAACCTGGTTCTTTAAACCATAAGTGAGCTTAGCTTTCTCGTCTTTGTCATCTGTAGCTAAGACTTTTAACAAGAAAGATTTGGCGTATTCTGTTTCCATAAACATATCGACCATGCGATGTTGGAGTACTTGGAATTTTGATAGCGAACTACCAAATTGCTCTCTTTGTTTTGTGTATTCAACAGTGAGGAAGTATGATTTTTCCATTGCTCCAATAGCTTCTGAACAAATACAAACAATAGCCTCTCTAATAACTTCTTCCAGAACTTCTAACGCATTATTTTCTTCAAATACTGCTACTGGTTTGCAGTTAGAAAAAACCAGATCTCCAGATGTAAAACCATCGTAAGTTTTGTAACCAGATAAAGTTAAGCCTTCTGCATTTTTATCAACTAAAGCAAAGCTATAACCATCACCTTTTTTAGTGAATACTATAAAGTGGTCTGCATTAGGTGCGTTTAAGACTGTAGACTTGCTACCATTAAGTAAGCCTTCACCGTTTAGTTCGGTATCAATATTACCTAAAACATACCCTTTTTGAGATTCGTAGTTGGCTAGAGATATTTGCACTTCGCCTGATACTAGTTTTTCTATATAGCTTGCACTTTCTGCAAAGTCAGCACGTCTCAAAACTCCGCCTCCAAGGACAATATTGGCCAAATATGGCTCTACAACTATTGCTTTACCAAATTCCTCAAATACAACACTTAGATCAACCTCATCACCACCAAAGCCACCAAATTCCTCTGCAAAAGGAACGGCAAGCCAGCCAAGTTCAGCAAACATTTTCCAAAGCTCTTTGTCCTGACCAGACTCTGAATTAACGGCTTTCATTCGCGTTTCAAAGTCGTAGTCTGAGCTACAAAACTTAGAGATACTATCTCTTAGAAGCTCTTGTTCTTCTGTATAATTTAAATTCATCCTTCCCCCTAAAGCCCTAGAACTGCTTTAGCTATAATATTTTTTTGTATCTCATTGGTACCACCATAGATGGTAACTTTTCTAAAATTAAGATACTTTGAAGCTACAGACTGAGCGGCTTTTGGAGCCATAACCTCTTGGTTTTCAAAACCATATGGCCCGCCATATGGCAATGCCTCGTGACCAGTAGCCTCCAAGGCTAAGGTTGTTAGTCTTTGCTGTAGTTCTGTACCCTTAATTTTTAGCAATGAAGATTCAGGTCCAGGCCCCTTACCTTCTCTCTCGGCAGCCAAACCTCTCAACTCTGTCATCTCAAGCGCATCAAGGTCAAGATGGAATTGCGCCACTTTTGATATAAACAATGGATCTTCAGCTAATGGTTTTTCATCATGAAATATTTTCTCTGCCCTTTTGGTAAGTGAATTTATAGCACGCCTCATTTGCGGAGCTCCTGCAATTGAACTTCTTTCATGGAAAAGCAAGAATTTAGCATAGGTCCAGCCTTGTCCTTCCTCGCCAACGACATTTTCAGCAGGAACGCGCACATTATCAAACCATACTTCGTTGACTTCATGATCACCATCAATGGTAATGATTGGTTTTACTTCCACTCCCGGAGTTTTCATATCTACAAGAATAAAAGTAATGCCCTCTTGTTTTTTCCCTGTATCGGAGGTTCTAACAAGCACGAAAATCCAATCGGCGTGTTGGCCAAGAGTTGTCCAGGTTTTTTGTCCATTAATTACGTAGTGGTCCCCATCTCTTACAGCCTTGGTCTTTAGTGAAGCCAAATCTGAGCCAGAGCCTGGTTCTGAATAACCCTGACACCACCAGTCATCAAAATTTAAAATCCTTGGAAGGAATTTATCTTTTTGCTCTTGAGAGCCAAAAGTGTAAATGACAGGGGCAACCATTTGTAGCCCAAAAGGTACAAACATAGGGCAACCTTCAAGTGCAAGCTCTCTCAAATATATGTATCTTTTGGTTGCATCCCAACCTGTTCCACCGTATTCAACCGGCCATGAATGACCCATCCAGCCTTTCTTAGCCACAACTTTATGCCATTCCACAACCTCATCTCTAGTGAGATCATCGCCATTATCCATTTTTGCTTTGATATGCTTTGGATATTCCTTATCGAGAAATTCCCTTACTTCCGACTGAAAATCTTGGTCTTCCTTTGAAAAATTTAAGTCCATTTTTTACCCGCTTCCATTCCTATAAAATATTAGATTTCGTAAATTAAAAAATGATATATTAATTTACAATTTGTATTTAAAACTTTATGAGCCCTTTTTTCAAGAAAATAGCCTTACTTTCAACGTTTTCTTCAATTTTATTTTGCGAAGAACAGAGCGTCATTAAGGTTGAAGTTGCCACAATAGTTTGGGATGAAATTACCGTTGATGAAAGCTTCGATGCGGTAAGCAATTATCAGCTTGTCAAAGAGGCTTTAGTGTTAGAAGAGTATCAGGAACCAGAGTTTAATTTCGAGACTTTGGAGCTAGATAGCAATATAACTTTTGATTTTAATTTTCTTGAGATAATTCCCGAATTTCTTGAGAACCAAAGCAACGAAGAGAAAGAGGAACAAATCATTAACCCAAGCTTCTTTAGAGTAATCGAGCGCTCTGAGCACGAATTGAACGGAACAATGCGCAGAATATCCGAGGTTGATGGCCTAGAACTGAACAATCATAAATCTTGGTATCAGCCCTTGGGCTCAGAACAAGAAATGCCCTATATTTTGGTTTCTTCAGAGGACAATCAATGCGTTATTAAGGTGTTTCAATCTCGTTACCCTCGAGTACATGCCAAATGTGCAATGGGGCCAGATGCACTGAGCTTAGTTAGTTTAATCAATAAATCAGAATATAGAATTAGAGAATTGTTGGGGGAGGATTTTGATAGATCAAAAGCTATTAACGAATCGGAGAATACTGATGAGGAGGAGATCCTATATCTTTTGGATGAGCAAAGAAGGATAAAGCTTGATGAGTTTCATTACTTCGATCATCCTAAAGTTGGTCTCTTAGTAGCTGTTTATAAATTTCCAAAAAAAGAAGAAGACTAGCTACTTATAGTAGGCGTTCTCATTGTCTGTATGATCGGTAACATCACGCACACCCTTTATTTCAGGCACTTGATCCAAAAGAGTTTTTTCAATCCCCTCTTTTAAGGTTACATCGACCATTCCACAACCCTGACAGCCGCCACCAAATTGGAGCACAACGTAGTTATCTTTTGTAATCTCCTGGAGGTGAACATTACCCCCATGCGATGCCAATTGCGGATTAATTTCACTGTATAAGACATAGTTAACCTTATCCTCAAGAGAGGCATCGTCTCCTACTCTTGGTACTCTTGAGCTTGGAGCTTTAATTGTTAATTGGCCGCCAAAATTATCTTTGTCGTAGTTCACTTCTGCGTCATCAAGGTATGGCATGCTTAACTCCTCAATAAACAAAGAGAATTTCTCGTATTTAACTACATGATCTGAATCCTTTGACTCTTCTGGTTTGCAAAACGCCAGACAGGTCTCTGCTCTTGGTGTTCCAGGATCTGAGACAAAAATCCTTATGTTGCACTCAAAGTCTTTTTTGGCGATTAGATCAGCAAGATATTCTTGAGCACTTGGAGTAACATTTATCATGTTAGTAATATAAGCCTAAAATGAAAATATTAAAGAATTTGCTGTCATTGCTTTTGGGTGTTGGCCAGAAAGAAACCCTTGAGGACATGCTAAAAAAAGCGCCATTCAGAACGGTATTATTTTTTTTAATTATTGTTTTGACCGTATTTCTATCGGTGGTGCTATTGATAGTAAATATTCTGCTTTAAAGTTTGGATTCCAGCTCTGGTAGCACCTCAAAAAGATCGCCTACCAAACCGTAATCGGCAACTTTGAAAATAGGTGCCTCTTCGTCTTTGTTGATGGCCACAATGGTTTTTGAGTCCTTCATGCCAGCCAAGTGCTGAATCGCTCCTGAAATACCCACTGCAATGTAAAGGTTTGGTGCTACCGATTTTCCTGTTTGTCCAACCTGGTAATCATTGGGAGCAAACCCTGAATCCACTGCCGCTCTAGAAGCTCCAACAGCAGCATTGAGCTTACTAGCAATACCATCTAGAAGCGCAAAATTATCAGCATCTTGCATTCCTCTCCCGCCTGATATAACAATGTCAGCAGACGTTAGTTCTGGTCTATCAGACTCTGTAAGCTCATTTTTTACAAAGGCAGATTTTTTTGAAGAAGTATCGGTTAAAGGCATCTCAACGATTTCAGCATTGCCTGATTCTGCTGATGCTTTATCAAAGGCTGTGGTTCTTATCGAAAGAACATTTTTCTCTTGATTGGTCTTAACCGTTGCGATGCAAGCTCCAGCATAAATTGGTTTTTTGAATGTTGTTTTGTCAATTATCTCAATGACCTCCGAAATTTGTTGAATGTCCAACAGCGCTGCAAATCTTGGAAGGTTGTTTTTTCCGGTCGTGCTTGAGCTGGCTAGAAAGAAATTATAGTCGTTCGCTACTTGCACAACACATTCTGCTATATCTTCAGCAATTTCATTGCCAAATTGACCGTCAACAAACGACAAAACTTTTGAGACACCCTCAATTTTCGAAGCTTTTTGCACGACATCCTGAGAGCTGGTGGTAACAAGAAGATCAATCTCCTGCCCCAATGAAGATGCTGCCTTTACAGTGCTTAACGTAGCAGCTGCTACCTCAGCATTATCATGTTCGACTAGTACCAATGTTTTCATTCTATAACCTTCGCCTCGTTTTTAAGTTTATCAACTAGTTCGTCGACCGACTCTACTTTTACGCCTTCCTGTCTTTCCGCTGGTGACTCTACCGCAACCAACTCGACTCTATTTTCTAGTGACACTGCCAGTGCACCTAAATCTAGTTCATCAATGGGTTTTCTTTTTGCTTTCATTATGTTGGGAAGTGAAGCATACCTTGGCTCGTTTAGCCTCAAATCGGTTGTCACTATGGCTGGAAGTTCGGCCTTTAGTGTTTCCAAACCACCGTCTATTTCTCTTGTCACCTCAACAATACCGGATTGGAGCTCTACCTTAGATGCGAATGTAGCTTGTGGCAGTCCGAGCATTGCTGCTAGCATTTGCCCAGTTTGATTGTGGTCACCATCAATGCCTTGCTTTCCCATCAGAACTAATTCCGGCGATTCTTTTTCAAAAACTTTTACGAGCACTTTAGCTACGTCTAAAGGCTGAAGAGGGTTTTCAGTTTTGACATGAATGGCTCTGTCGGCTCCAAGTGCTAAGGCAGTTCTTAGTTGCTCTTGATGTTTTTCATCACCAACAGTTACTACAACCACTTCATCAGCATTACCAGATTCTTTTATCCTTATAGCTTCTTCAATAGCAATTTCACAAAACGGATTTACTGCCATTTTCACATTGGAAAGATCAACATCTGTATTGCTTTGGTTGGGCCTTACTTTGACGTTATAATCATTAACTCGTTTGATTGGTACTAGGATTTTCATTGTTTAAATTATGGATATCAATATATAGTAATTAAGGAAAAATTAAATAGTTTGGGTCAATAATATGGAAAGAGAATCAATGGATTACGACGTAGTGATTGTGGGTGGTGGTCCATCCGGTCTTTCAGCTGCAATTAAACTTGCACAACTTTTTAAAGAAAATAATCTAGATAAAAGTATTTGCCTTCTAGAGAAGAGTGCTGAAATTGGCGGCCATATATTGTCTGGCAACGTCTTTCAAACTACTGCACTCGATGAATTAATGCCTGACTGGAAAGAGAAAGGTGCACCATTAAATGTGCCTGTTAAAAAAGATCGTCTGAAGTTTCTTATTAATGACAATCTTTCGGTTGATATACCTTCCTTCTTAATGCCAACGATGCAGAACCATGGTAATTACATTATTAGTTTGGCAAATCTCTGTAGGTGGTTGGCCGAACAAGCTGAGTCGCTTGGGGTCGATGTTTTCCCTGGCTTCCCTGCTTCAAAGATACTGTATGAGAACGATAGAGTTGTTGGAGTTTTAACAGGTGATATGGGGGTTGCAGAAGATGGCTCTCACAAAGATTCATTTCAACCAGGTATGGAAATCAGAGGCAATATAGCCACAATATTTGCTGAGGGATGTCGCGGACATCTTGGCAAGGAACTGATACAAAAGTTTGACCTAAGCCAAGGAAAAGACCCTCAACACTATGGCATAGGCTTCAAGGAAATTTGGGAGATTGACCCATTAATGCACGAAGAGGGACTTGTTGTTCATACCAATGGTTGGCCACTACCAAACGACACCCCTGGAGGCTCTTACATGTACCATGCTGAAAACAATCAAGTTCTTTTGGGAATAGTGATTCCATTGGACTACAAGAACCCTCACCTAAGTCCATACGATGAATTTCAAAAATGGAAGTCGCACTCTAGTATAAAAAAATACCTCAAAGGCGGTAAGAGGTTAAGTTATGGAGCTCGAGCGCTGATCAAAGGGGGTCTTCAAAGCTTGCCTAGCATGGATTTTCCAGGCGGTTATCTGGTTGGAGATAACGCTGGAACTCTTAATTTTTCAAAGATTAAAGGAACCCATACCGCTATGAAGTCAGGTATGGATGCAGCAGAAGTAATACTGGCAAATATCAAGGGAGAAACAAAATCTTTAGATGAGAAAATCAAAAAGTCTTGGCTTTATGAGGAGCTTTATAAATCAAGAAACTTTGGGCCATTTTTTCATAAATTTGGCGGCTTAATTGGCGCCGCTATGAACGTATTAGACCAACTTATTTTTAGAGGCAAAATGCCGATTACTCTAAACCATCCTACTCCAGATCATGAGTGTTTATTGCCGGCAAAGGAGACTAAAAAAATTGATTATCCAAAATACGACAATGAGATTACTTTTGATAAGTTAAGCTCAGTCTTTTTATCTAACACTTATCACGAGGAAGATCAGCCGTGCCATTTGGTATTGAAAGATGTTAATTTACCAATAGAAAAGAACCTAGAGCTCTATGATGAGCCTGCGCAGAGGTATTGTCCTGCAGGTGTATATGAGATAGTAGAGGAGAATGGGGTCAAAAGATTTCAAATCAATTCCCAAAATTGCATTCATTGTAAGACCTGCGACATTAAGGAACCATCCCAGAATATTAAGTGGGTATCCCCCGAAGGCGGAGGTGGCCCAAATTATCCAAATATGTAGTAATCTTTAACTATGAAATTTGGACAGTTTATCAGCGTTATCCTTATTGCGGCAATCGTTGGGATTGCATCAAACTTTGCTTACAGTTACCTCACTACTGAAAAAAAGAATGCCGACGAGATGAAGTTCGAAGAGTTTCTCGATGAAAATTGGGAAACAACTCTAGAAAAGAGTCCATATTTTGCAAGCTTGCTGGGCGACAAACGTTACGACGATAAAGTCTCGAGTAATTCGGTGGCTGATTTCTACGACAACAGGGACTACGAAGAGTATGTGCTTAAAGTATTGGATTCCATCAACTCAGGTAATTTATCAGAAGAGAACCAATTAAATTACCGTCTTTTGAAGTTAGATTATGAGGTTAGTCTAGAAGGCAGAAAATATCCATCCTTCTACATGAGGCTCAATCAAAGAGGCGGCGTGCAAGATTACTACGATTATGGCAATCGACTTAGTTTTACGACAAAATCTGATTATTTGAATTGGTTTGAGCGGGTTAAAGGTTACACCCAGAACGTCAAAAATTCCCTGATTAACAACAGAGAAGGTTTATCAAAAGGCTACACTCAGCCACGTTTGGTAACTGAAGGTGTAGTATCGCAAATTGAATCTTTGCTGGGCGCTGAAATTGATTCTCATCCCTATTTACGAGTATTTCTTGGTAGTGATGAGGTTTTAGGCAAAGATGATGCTCAGGAGCTAATTTCAAACGTCAAAACATACATTTTGGAGGAACTAAACCCTGCCTATCAAGAATTAGCAACTTTCTTACGCGAAGAATATCTGCCTCAGTCTAGAGCAGGCATTGGTATCAAAGAAGTACCCAATGGCAGAGAATGGTACGAATATCTCGCTAGATACCATACAACAACAGATCTAACGCCAGACGAAATACATGAAATTGGCTTGCAGGAGGTTGCTCGTATACGGTTTGAAATGGAAGACGTCATGGATTCAGTGGCTTGGGAAGGCGATTTCCGCTCATTTTTAGAATTTCTACGAACAGATCCACAATTTTATTATGAGACAGGCGAAGAGCTCCTTGATGCCTACAGAGCCATGTCAAAGAAGATTGATGCATACATGCCAACACTCTTCAATAAGCTACCTAGAGCGCCTTATGGCGTCATTCCTATCCCAATGGAATCAGCACCCTTCACTACCACAGCTTACTACAATGCCCCGAGTGCAGGTCGTCCTGGGTATTTTTATGCAAACCTATACAAGCCGGAAACAAGACCTAAATATGAGATCCCAGTTTTGACAGTACACGAAGCAGTACCAGGCCATCATCATCAAATATCCCTTGCCCAAGAGCTTGAAAATGTTCCAAATTTTAGAAACTACTTGAGTTTTACAGCTTTTGTTGAAGGCTGGGGGCTCTATAGTGAGCAGTTGGGAGAAAGTATGGGTTTGTACGAAGATCCCTATGATAAGATTGGTCAGCTAACTTACGATATGTGGCGCGCCATCAGATTGGTTGTTGACACAGGAATGCATTACAAAGATTGGACTAGGGACGATGCAATAAACCTGTTCTTGGAGAATACAGCCAAAACTCAGCAAGACATTGAAAACGAAGTTGATAGGTATATTGCATGGCCAGGACAAGCTCTGGCTTATAAGATTGGTCAGCTGAAAATCATGGACCTAAGAGATAAAGCCAAGGCAGAACTGGGGGACAATTTTGACATTAGAGATTATCACGATTTCATTCTTAGCTTTGGATCAATTCCTCTAAGCATTATGGAAGAAAAGGTCGATGAATTTATCGCAGAAAATAGATAACTACCCCGCTACCTTATTTCAAAAAAAGGTTTGGCATGAGATGCGTAAAATTCCTAGAGGCTCTGTGATGTCGTATAAAGAATTGGCACAAAAGATTGACAAACCAAAAGCGTATCGTGCTGTTGCTAATGCTTGCGGTAAGAACCCCTTCCCTATTGATGTGCCTTGTCATCGAGTGATCGCTAGCAATAATAAAATAGGCGGATTCTCTATGCGTGGTGGTGTTTCAAAGAAAAAGCAATTATTATCGGCAGAAGGAATTAATTTATGAAGATTTTATTAGTTTTTTTTATTTCTTTAGCCATTAACGCCATTGTTAGTTTGGAAATAAATAGAGGCAATGCTGCATATGCGGATAAAGTTTCTACTATAAAAATCAAGTGAGATTTGTCTTAATCTTTTTTTTAACCTTTGCCCTAAATGCCGAAAAAGTCTCTGTTATGACTTTTAATGTCGAGAATCTTTTTGATAACAAGGACGACCCCAACAGAGTTGATGAGACTTACATAGCACTTAAAGATAAACAGACTGCAAAACACCTAGAAGGTTGTAATTTAATCGAGGTTAAGAGTTGGCGCGATAGTTGTTTGTATCTAGATTGGAACGATGAGGTTATTGACATTAAATTACAAAATTTATCGACGGTTATTTCATCAGAAGACGTTGATATCATTGGGCTCCAGGAAGTTGAAAATATTGGCATGCTTGAGCGTTTGTACGACCGAGTAAAGCAAAACGGTTATGTAGCTTACGATTTAATTGAGGGGCAAGACGAGAGAGGCATAGACTTAGGTATTATTTCAAAATTTCCCATTAAAGAGTCAATTCTGCATCGAATAGAGTTTGCAGGTGTCACCACACAAGCACAAAGAGATACACGAGGAGTTTATGAGGTCACTTTGGATGTTAGGGGCAAAGATTTTAAAGTCTTTGTTGTGCACTTTCCTGCCGGGCATCATGCCAGCTCAATGCGCAAGGATGCATTTGAAAGTTTAAATAAAATCGCATCAAAAACCACTGTACCTGCGGTGGCAGTAGGAGACTTTAATGTTAACTCCACTGAAGACAAAGCCGAGAATATTTACCGTGATTTCGCTTTGCCAACATGGAAGATATCACATCTGGAAGGCTGTGCAGATTGTCTTGGTTCAACCTTTTACTTTAGAAATAGAACCTGGTCTTACCTGGATAGTATTATGGTGCTGCGTAACTCAGGAGCGAAATTTATCCCCGAGACAATAAAGGTAGTTAAACACCCTCTTCAGACTGATAATGAGGGGTTTCAGATAAGATTCGACCAAAAAAGAAAACGTGGGGTGTCCGATCACTTTCCTGTGGTCGCAGAGATTGTTTTTTAATTTAAATAAAACAAAGTTTTATCTGACTCAATAAAAGATTTATCACCATTATCCTGAGCTTCTGAAACTAGATTGTAGAACAAGCTTCTAGTTAACAAGCCTGAAATGTTCTGATTTAGTTCCATTCTTGGGTAAGGTTGGTTGTTCTTAGTTTCCACAATTAAAGGTGAATGTTTTGTGAGCTTTACCCATTCATTGGTGTTGGTTTTAAAAAAGTAATCATCATTCTCTTTTTTGAAATCAATAATGGAGAAAACCTCATTAACAACATAGACTGGAATTTTTTCGCTTGGTGTGACGATAAAATAACTTTCACCCTCCATTTTAACGAGCTTTGAAAAAAGTTTGATCATATTGAGTCTTTCAATTTTTGAACCATTGTAAAACCAGTTAGCATCCTTATCTATATCAAACCTCACGCCCTCACAGAGCTTAGGATTCCATTGTTCTAAAGGATATTCATCGAGTTGCAATAATGATTTTTCAATGGCTTTTAAGTCCATATATAGACTCCTAACCCAATGCCTACGATTATTAAGGATACCGAGGATATTTTTATTATTTTGTTTTGTGTCTCGATATTGATAAGCGTTTTGATCCCTTTGGCAAGGGTGAAGGATAAAAATATAAACCAAAGCGCAGTAGCAATAAAAAAGTATAAAGATATGGACAGTTCTTCATTGAGCGTCAATTCATCAATCACACCGCCAAACAAAGCAGCAAAAAAAACAAAGGCCTTTATATTCAAGACGTTAACAGTTACACCTCCAAAGAAGCTTTTCAAGGCTGAAACGGGTGTTCGATTGGTTGGGTTTTCATTGGAAATCTCAGTGCTTTTGCTAATAAGACCCATCAAACCTATATATACGAGGTAGCTCGCACCGAGGGATCCGATTATTAAGTAAAGATTTGGAATGATGCTGTATAGAACAGATAACCCCAGAATGCTAAAAAGGCACTGCAAAAATACACCAAACCCAATTCCAATTGCTGAAAAAAAACTATTAATGAAACCCCTCTGGAATGCACTTTTAACGATATAGAAAAAGTCTGGTCCTGGAGAAATTACTGCCACTAGATGAGCAAATGCCAAAGATAAAAATAAAGTAAAACTCATAGAAAATTTGGTTCTGCTTTTAAATCAAGATCGAAATCATTTTTTACTCTTTCTCTAATTAAGTTTGTCATGAAAACCAGGTCTTCTTGAGTGGCAATGCCAGTGCATGTAAGAACTAGGGCGTGCTTCAAGGAGACGCCAACATTGTTAATTTTTATGCCCTTAAGGCCAGCTAATTCAATTAATTCTGCTGCTGAAAGCTTAATGCTGCCCCCTTCCCTCCAGACGTTGGCAAGTTTATGCAATTTTTCATTTGAGTCATACTCATCCTGGCTAAGTATAGGATTCTTAAAGAAACTACCAACGTTAGGGAAAGATTCCCTGTCGGGCAGCTTGTCATCTCTGATTTTTCGAATCAGCTCAACCATTTCTTTGGATGAATCGATTTTTTTATTTTCTAGGTCCTTATAGGCCATATAAGGCTGAAAAACCTTTTCCAGCCTAATGGTTACCGACGTTATTAAAAACTCCTTATGCGATTGAAATATGCTCGTTCTATAACCAAACTTACATTCCTCATTGCTTAGATTTTTAAAAATCTTTTCTTTTAGATCGTAAACCTCAACCTCAGTTAAAAACTGAGATAATTCCTTACCATAGGCACCAATGTTTTGTATGGGGGCAGCCCCAACCGAACCAGGTATGCCTGCTAGGTTCTCAAGACCAAACAATTTGTTATTCACACATTCATCAACTAAGTGATCCCAATTACACCCAGCACCAACCTTAATGGTGAAATCACTGTTTAGAGTTTCTGTTATGCTCTCATTGGTTGATCGTAAGACTGTGCCATGAAAAACACTTGGGAAAATTGAATTGGTCCCCTCGCCCACAATTGATAAATCTTCATAATGATGTGAATTTTTAAAGAAGCTATTAAGTTCTTCATTGGAAATAAATTCGTAGTAATTCATTGCCTTCGAACGCAGTTTGAAGGAGTTGTTTAGGGTAAGGTCTTTAGCCTCAGGTTTCATTTTCTAACAATTCCTCAAACTTATTTAGATCCTCTAGGGTATCAATGCCAAATGAGCGACATTCGTCGATTTTTAGAACATGTATATCAAGGTTGTTATCAAGAGCCCTTAATTGCTCAAGTTTCTCTCTCTTTTCGTTGTTTGTTTGCTCTAGCCCGGCAAAATATGTAAGCACACCAGCAGAATATCCATATACCCCAATGTGATGAAAGTTTTGTTTGGCTGATAGGTTTCCTAGCGGCTCTCTGGAGAATGCTACTGCCTTCTGATCTTCAGATAGCTGTACTTTGACCTTGTTTATATCTTTAAGCTCTTCATCGCTCTTAAATGGTTTGCAAAGGGTTGAGAAATTAAAGTTATTGTCGATCATAAAATCTGCCAAATCGTTTACCAGATCTGGGCTTAGTAAGGGCTCATCGCCCTGCAAGTTTATAATAAGCTCATCATCTGGAAGGTTTGTTTTGGTAATGTATTCATTAATTCTATCGGTGCCGGTTTCATGATGCTTTGCAGTCATAAAAGCCTGGCCACTTTTGCTATGGATCGCAGTAAAAATTTCTTTTGAATCGGTAACTACGGTTACATTTGCAGCTTTGGTTTTTAAAGCATTTTCCCAAGTCCATTGAATTAAAGGTTTACCTTTAATAACTTTTAACAACTTTTCTGGCAACCTTGTAGACGACAGCCTTGCAGGAATAATAATTGAAAAGCTCCTAGCCATTTAATTTTTCAACAATGAGTTTGGATAGATTAATGTTCATTTTTACCTTCATTTTTAGGTACCAAATGCCGTCAGAATCAATCTTATCTTTGACTCTCATAGCATCTTTTTCTGTCATAACAATTGGTCTGGTGTAGTCAAAATCTAAATCTTTTTTTGAAAAGTAATGATGATCTTTGAAAGCCCTATGCTCAAAATTAATTTTTAATCCATTTAGAGCTTCAAAAAATCTGGCAGGGTTTGCTATCCCACAAACAACATTGGCCACTTTGCCAAATGGGTATTCTTCTATCGGCTGTTCCTTGCCACTTGCTAAATGAACCCATGAATCTGGTTCAAGTTCAAAAAAGTTTGAGCTAGCAATGGCTCTGCCACTATGCATGAAAAGGTCGATTTTTTTTAGTTTTGTGAGATTATCTCTCAGAGGCCCAGAAGGTAGGAAAAGTTTGTTTCCAAAATTCCTCTTGGAGTCTTCGACCACAATTTCAAAATCCCTTCTTAAATTGCTGTGCTGCAGTCCATCGTCGGAAACAACTATGTCACACTCAGTATTTCTTTCCAAAAAAGATAAAGCTCTGGCTCTATCTCTGTCGACAACTACAGTGAAGCCACGATTGAAGTGGAATAAAGCTTCATCACCAACTTCTTTTGCTGTGGTTAAATCATCAACTAGTTTAGTGCCAATAAACTTGCCACCATAGCCACGTAATATTATTCCTGGCTGATAACCGAGATTTAAAAGATCCGATGCTATTTGGTTGACTAGGGGAGTTTTGCCATTGCCTCCAACAGTCAGATTGCCAACTACAATCACAGGTATTTCATTTGAGTTTGATCTTTTAGGTTTGTGAAACAGATTTTTAAGTGAGCTGCCTATCCAATAGATAAAGCTCACTGGCAACAAAGCTAGATTGACAAAGCCATACCTATCCCAGTAGCTAATTTCGTCAGGAATTTTAGTTGGAATGAAGGTATCTTCTTCAATAACATCTTGCCTAACCTCTTCAACAACTGGACTGCCTTGAAGCACGTTATACAAACCCTCTTCCTTAATAAGTTGGTCGTGAGTACCGATTTGGGTGATAGCACCATCTTCAAGCACACATATCTTATCGGCTTTCTCAACGGTACTTAATCTATGGGCAATAATGAATGTAGTTTTATTTTTTGAAGCTTTTTCAATGGCGTTTTGGATTTCTTTCTCCGATTCATTATCCAGTGCCGAAGTTGCCTCATCAAAAATCAGTATTGATGATTTTTTAAGCAGAGCTCTTGCAATGGCTATTCGCTGCTTTTCTCCTCCCGATAAAAGCATACCATTGTCACCAATGTTGGTATTAAAGCCGTCAGGCAGGTTCATTATGAACTCATAAGCATTGGCTTCTCGAGCAGCCTGATAGATGGCATTTTCGCTTACATCTTTATTGCCATAGGCAATATTGCTTCTTACGGTATCGTTGAAGAGAATTGGATCCTGGGAAACAAAGGATATTGAGGACCGCAAATCTTTTAGCTTAATCTTCTTGATGTCGTATTCGTCGATAGTAATCTGACCAGAGTAACTATCATAAAATCTATTTAATAGATTAACTATGGTTGATTTCCCACTGCCTGACCTTCCTACTAAAGCGATGGTTTGACCTTTTTCTACAGTTAGAGAGATATTGTTTAAGACATTTTCGCCATCTTCGTTGTAGGCAAAATTAACGTTTTTTAATTCGACACTGCCCTCTAGGGATTTAGATAAATCAATCCCACTTTCATAATCTTCCGGCTGCTTATCCATGCTCTGAAAAATATCTTCTGCTGCTGCTAAACCTTTTTGAATAACAGCATTTAAGCTTGATAGTTGCCTAATAGGCCGTGCCATAAGACCAGCAGCGGTAAAAAAGGCCACAAAAGATTCAGATGGCAAGTTAAGCTCTTCAAGATTGCTCAAAGCCAAGTAGCTCATTGATGCTAGTGCGAGTGCCACAAAGACCTGTATGACAGGAGTTGCCAAGTTCGAAGTGCTCTCCATTTTTAAGTTTTGTAGAAGGTTTTCATCGTTGGCATTTTTAAACCTTTTCTGCTCTGCCTCTTCATTTGCAAAAGATTTAATTTCTTGAGCCCCATTGGCGATCTCGTTACTTACTTGTGTTACTTGGCCCATAACGTCCTGTATTTTCTTTGCTACCTTTCTAAGCCTTTTCCCAGCCCAGGAAACAACTATGGCAATTAGGGGAGCAATTAAAACTATAACTACTGTTAGTTTCCAGCTTAGATAAAGCAAATAGACAAATAACCCAATAAGCAAGAAACCCTCTTTTACAAGTATTTTTAGCGCATTGGTGGCTGCACCAGTGATCTGATTGGTGGTAAAGATAATACGATTTACTATTTCACCTTTAGACGCTTGATCAAAAAAACTCATGGGCTGATAAAGTAGGTTTCTTATGATGTCCTCTCTCATATTGTGAACAACTTTTAACCCGACGTTGGCCATAAAATAGTTACCGATGTAAAAACCAATGCCCCTTAGAACCGATACACTAAGTAGAAAAAGAGCAAGGTTTAGAGGGTTTAGAAAGCCATCTGAGCTATCATTAATGTAGCCAATAACCCTTTTGAGCCATTCAACTGCAGATATGTCAGCAATAGCAAACAACAAAAATCCAAAAATACTTAAGGCAAAAAGACCTTTATGCTTAAAGGTATAGCCTAGGAGTCTTTGATAGAGCGAATTATTCATAATTTAGAATCGCGGTAATTTAAAAAAATATCTTCTGGTTGTACACATCAATTTAGCTGTATGTCATATTTAAAAACTTAAGTTTTTGTTTTCTATTCTTAGGATTTTATCAGCCCTTTCTGCAAAAGGGAGATCATGGGTTACATATATCATCAAACAGTTATTTTGCTTTGCATAATTTAAAAGCAATTCTTGGACAACTGCACTGTTATTTTCATCAAGATTGCCTGTTGGCTCATCCAATAAAAGAATTTTTGGTTTTTTTGTTAAGGCTCTTGCAAGCGAAGCTCGTTGCCTTTCACCTCCAGAGATTTGGCTTGGAAATTTATGAGCTAATCCACCAATGCCAAGGTTTTCAAGAATACTTTTTATATCACTTTCTCTAGCTGACAAATCAGATGCCAAACAATTCTCAAACACAGTTAGATTTTCCAATAAATAATGAAACTGATAGGCAAAAGAAAAATAATCTCTCCTTAACTTACTCAGCTCATCCTGATTTAAATTAGCTATATCAGTGCCATTCACTACGATTGAACCATCATCAAATGAATCGAGACCTGAAAGAATATTCAAAAACGTTGTTTTACCTGAACCTGATGGACCAACCAAACTATAAATACCATTGCTTTCAAAGGTTAAAGAAACTCCATCCAATACGTCATGCTTTTGATGCTTGGATCCATAGGATTTACTGACTTTGTTTAGTTCGATCATTCTTGGTTAATTATCTTTGCAGGTTCAGTGTTGGCGGCAACTCTGGCTGGAATGTAGCCAAAGACAAATAAAATTAGCAGTGTTGAGAAGTTAATGAGCAATACTTCATTAAACTCAACCCTAGATGGAAAGTAGTCAACGTAATACGTATTCATAAGGGAGATATCAAAAACAGAGGCTAAGAACTGAAAAAACTCAGTAATGTTGTTTGAGAAAGCAATTCCAATGATATTTCCAAAAACCACACCAAAAATACCAATGAAGGCAATAAGTTGCAGAAAAACTCTTTGAATGTCCCATTTGGAGTAACCAATGGTTCTAAGGATTGCAATTTCAGACCTTTTATCTTTAACCAGGCTATTAATTGATATCAGCATGCTAAAAATAGCTATTAATAATATTAAGGACATTAATAATGAAACCATGGTACGTTCAAGCTGCGTTGCCCGAAACAAACTACCATATGACTGATCCCAGCTAGAGACTTTGACGTAAGAGCCTAAGTCTAAGTCTGCTAATAGCTCAGAGGCTGTTTGCTCAGTTGTAAAGACATCTCTAAGCTGTATTTCTATTCCAGCACCATTTGTAGGACGAAATGCTTTCCTGAAAGCATCTGTACCAATCAATGCATAGTTTTGATCTATTTCAGAGCCAACAGAGAATAATCCTGAAACTTTAAAGCTTATTACTCTTGGTATATTTGCAAGTGGATTCATCTGATTGGAGACCACCAATGAAACAGTATCGCCGGGCAAGGTGCCAAGCTCAAATGCCAGAGCATCCCCTAAGATTATATTATTGCTAGCATCCAGTGCATCTAAATTGCCCTCTATTATGCTGTCAGCAATGATTGAAATTTCATTTTCATCGGTACCCTTAATCATGACTCCTCTGGTTGTATCAGGGCTCGATAGTATTGATTGAGCTATAAAAAATTCTTGTGAATCAACAACATTTGAATTTTGATTTACTGTTGCTCTAACCTGATCAATATCAGCAAATCCTCCGGGCTTTTCAAAAGTAAGGTGTGGAATAGCCCCCAAAATTCGAGTTCTTAGCTCGTCTTGAAAACCATTCATCACTGAAATAACAATAATTACGACAGCGGTACCAATAGCAATTCCTAATGAAGTAAAAACTGTTAGAACCGAAAGATGTTTGGTCCCAGGTTTAAAAAGATAGCTAAGAGAAAGCTTTGAAACAAAATCTATCAAGATAATTTCTTCATCACTTTAGACATCTGTTCTAAGAGCTTGCCTCTTGGAGGCCTCATCATTTCAAAAAGTGAGTCAATTTTTGTTTGGTAGTACACAGATCTTAAATTGGAAAAATTTAAGAAACCTTCATAGCCATGGTAGCAACCAAAACCTGATGGCCCAACTCCCCCGAATGGTAACTGTGATTGCATTAAATGAAACATGGTATCGTTGATTGTCACTCCGCCTGATCGTGTATTATTTATCACAAACTCTTGTTCTTTCTTGTCGTCACTAAAGAAATAAAGACCTAATGGGTGATCATGTTTATTGACATAGTCTACAGCCTCTGAAAGTTGGTCATAAACCATAATCGGAAACACAGGACCAAAAATCTCATCCTGCATAACTCGCATATTGTCGTTAACATTTAGCAAGATTTTAGTGCCAATGGTATCTTTTGATGCATCGTCGACATTGCCGATATTTATTAATTCTGCACCTTTTGCTACCGCATCTTCGACATAGCCATTCATGCGGTTGAAATGATTGGAATTAACCATTGATGTATAGTCATTTTCATTGCCTTCATAAAAGCTATTAAATGTCTCTTCGAGTGCCACGACCAACTGTTGCTCCATCCCTCGTTTTACCATGATGTAATCTGGGGATAGACATATTTGACCAGAGTTTAATGTTTTTACAAACATAATCCGTTTGGCTACCATATCGATGTCAACATTGTCGGAAATAATTGTTGGGCTTTTGCCTCCTAATTCCATGGTAGTTGGTACAATGTTTTCTGCTGCTTTAGCCAAAACTTTTTTCGCTACCCTTCCGCTCCCAGTGTATAGTAGATGATCAAAAGGTAAGCCAGAAAATTCAGATCCTATTTCGGGACCACCCAAGATAACTGCAAATTCACTTTCATCAAAATATTTACCTACCGCCTCTTTCATAAGTTCGGAAGTTCTTGGGGTAAATTCAGACGGCTTAGCCATAATCCTATTTCCTGCTGCAAAAATTGATGCAGCAGGATAAAACACCATTCCTACAGGAAAGTTCCAAGGCGCAATGACACCAACCGAACCAAGTGGTGATGGCACCATAATGCTTTTAGCTCCCATTAGTCCCGCTCCCAATGAAGGGGTGCGACGCTGAGGTTTCATCCACTTCTTTAAATTTTTAAGCGTGAAATTTAGATTTCTTACAGATTGCACAATCTCAGAAGTCATAATTTCATGCTTGGATCTATTTTTGTAATCTTCGTTTAAGGCTTCAATGATTTGATCATCATGGGTTTCAATCAAGGCTATGCACCTTTTTAGTCTATCTGCCCTCTGGTGATAGGTTGGGACGCCCTCTTTGATGTAGGATGCCTTTTGTAAATCTAATATATCTTTCATCGGTTCTCCCTGGACATACTTACAATACATTCTACCCAATTATCGTCGGAATTGAGAGAAGGTACGTAATCAAGTCTTTGACCACCATGTTCCTCAAAGAGTTCCTGGTACTCGCTGCCAATCTCAACAATCGTTTCCAAACAGTCTGTAGTAAATGATGGTGAGACTACAAGTATTTTTTTAATGCCCTCTTGCGCGTATTTTTTTATGACTTCGTCGGAGAAAGGCTTGACCCAACCCGAATCAAGTCGAGATTGAAAAGCTGTTATCGTTTTCTTGCTATCTATTTTTGCATTCTCAATAAGTAATTTTGTTGTCTCGTAGCAAGTAGCTTTATAGCAATAATGATTGTCACCGTGAACTCCTTCGTGGCAATTTCTATCATCGCATTTGCCCTCTGCATACACCTCATCTAACTGACTCATCGGTAAGCCATGGTAGCTGAAGATAATTTTTTCATATTCATCCAAATTAAAGTTCAGAATATTTTTAGTAAACGCATCAATAAAATCTTGTCTATTGTAAAACTGATCAATGGTTGAGATTCTCGGAATAACATCCCACTTTGCAATAATTTTTTGGGCTTTTTCTAGAAATGATCCATTAGCAGCTGAAGAGTACTGTGGGAAAATTGGGAACAGAACAATCTCTTCATATCGCTTACTGTATATTTCAGCCAATACAGATTCTAAAGAAGGGTTTTTGTACCGCATGGCGTAATAAACATCGTGAGAATTACTGAGCTTTGACCCAACTTTCTCTGTTAAATCTTCCATGTGGTATTTCAATGGAGATCCTCTTTCAGTCCAAAGTTCCTTGTATGCTTTTGAAGATGAAAAGGATCTTGTAGGAACAATAATGAGATTTACCAATATGAACCTAAGCAACCAGGGCACTCTTATCATCCTGCTATCCATCAGGAACTCACTCAAATATTTACCAACATCAATAAAGTTTGGAGAATCAGGTGTCCCTAAAGAGATTAGTAAAAGAGCTTTTTTATTTGTACGCATCTGATTTAAGTATATACGGATGCAGAAGGGTAAATCCAACAGCAAGCAATGAAATAAGAGCTGATAATAAATACAAATATGCAGAATCAACTAAATAAAGTCCAATAAGCAGTGGAGCGGCCATGTGACCAATAGGCAGAGTGCTTCCCATCATTCCTGCTGCAGAGCTTTGAAATTTTTTGTCATGGCTTAATGACAGTGCTGAGTTATAGCTCGGACGCGTTATGCCCAAACCAATGCCATTAAGTATTAAAGTACCCACAAGAGCAAATATTTCGTTGGAAAAGATCAGGGCTACAAACGATAAAGCACTGAGTATCGGTCCGATAATCATCATAGCTTTTATGGAATGAAACAAGGGGTTTATCAAAGATTGAGTCACAACCACAGAAACCGACCATATCCCAAAACATATGCTGACGTAAATTGCAGCTTCTTGTGCACTATAGCCAAGCTTATCGTATATGTAAAAACCCATGGTCTGGAAGATTATTGCTTGAGCTACACTTGCAAGAGAGGACACAAAAATAAAAGGCCAGACCCTCTTATCTAGTAGCCTCAGTCTGCTTGGTCTCTCGAGGCTTGCTTTAGCTTCTGGGATATTCCTCAGTCGATTACTTAGTTGAATTGCAACAACCAAACCAATGGCACCAAAGAGTATGAAAGGTAATTCATTGTTGGTGTAGAGGAATAAGAAAGCTCCAATTAAAGGGCCCAATACAGTACCCAGCACAAACCCAGATTCAAGGTTTGAAAAAACGGCTGCTCTTTTATCGGGCGATGATATTTTTCCTGCAAAACCAAATAATGCCGGTCTTGTAGCGGAGCCAAATATTCCATAGACCATCCGCGCAGCTATTAAAGCTGGCAACAAGAGACTGCTTGTTAAGAGGCCTTTCTCAAATAAAAAAAGAGGCAGTATGATAAGGATCATATTGGCTGAATATCCAATAGATCCTATTATGCCAACCGTACGAGATCCTAGTTTTTCACTGTACCTGCCCCAGAAAGGTGATGCAAAAAACCAAGCAAATGCGGAGATTCCAAATATCAGAGAAACTTCTACCTCACTTAACCCACTTTCTCGAGCAAAAATAGGTATTGAGGTGAAGACCAAGGATTGCCCAAGACCGATGCTGAGCATCGTAAAAAAAATCCAAAGGTAGTTTTTTTCTGTTTTGGTTTGATACATTAATTAAAATGAACCAATGCCTACAAGCGATTTTA
>MDTB01081752.1_pt1 | contig 21733 bp, 19 predicted proteins | sample 811161 | NCBI WGS metagenome assembly MDTB01 (sample SAMN05326650, study PRJNA326480) | marine metagenome | isolation source: seawater | place: Mediterranean Sea | collected 2009 | reverse complement strand
TGCGGCCTTGAGATTGAAACAGCAGCTGGTCGGATATTTCATGCCGCAGATTGGAAAATCGACAAAAAGCCGGTTTTGGGTCGTGAATTCAACGTGGGTCGATACGAGACCCTCGGACGTCGAGGTGTCGACGCTATGATATCGGATTCGACAAATGTTTTTGTTGACGGAGAGAGTCCCAGTGAGGGAGACGTAAGTGCTAATCTGATTAAGTTGATAAAATCCCTTGATGGTAGGGTAATCGTGAGCTGTTTTTCGAGCAATATTGCGCGATTGATAAGCCTTATTAAGGCCGGCATGGTCTCCGATAGGCGCATCTGTTTGGTGGGTAGGTCTGTTGCTATGATGGTAGCTTGCGCGAAATCGCTAAAGATGATCGATGGAGATCTGCAATTTATCGATCAGCAATATGTGGGCTATTTGCCTCGAGATGAAGTCCTTGTTATCGCGACAGGGAGCCAAGGCGAGTCGGGGTCCGGCCTGTCAAGACTTAGTATGGACACTCACAGATACATCTCTCTAGAAAAGGGCGATACTGTCATATTTAGTTCCCGCACCATTCCTGGGAATGAACAAGCAGTTAAAAGTTTGCGGAGTAGATTTTTAGAAAACGGGGTGGCCGTGGTGCATGCGGAGGATTCTGATCCCGCGTTGCATGCGACCGGACATGCATGCAAGGCAGAGCTCAAAGCTATGTATAGGCTGATCCGACCTCGAGTTGTAATCCCTGTCCATGGCGACAGTGAACGCCTCATCGAGAATGCTAGGATCGCTTCGAGTGTTGGAGTTGCCCATTCATTAAATGGCGCAAATGGCGATCTATTCTCAATTTCCCCTTCCCCTAGCGTTTCAAAGGGTTTTTGCGAAGTTGGGCGGGTGCCCTTAGCTTAGGAAACTGAGAGCATAGATCTTCAAATCTCAGCCAGCGCTAAGGCGCACTTGTATCAAATATATATCTAGGCATCTTTGCGTGTATTCCTTGAACGGTGTCAACAACTTGCGTAACAGTAAAGTCTCCCGCTACGCTCATTAGAGAATAGGCGTCGTTTTTTGAGAGGCCTCTGTGCTCCGTGAGTAGCTCGAGCATATCTTTAGAGGCATTTTTCATTGCCACATTTAAATCTTCGTCGAAACCATGCACGATCCAAAAATTCGGTGTTTGAAGCAATGGTGCTGGGAATGTGAAATCTTTTCTCAAGATAATTTGCATCGTCACATCGAGAGAGGCCTCGATTGCTGTTCCACTAATCTCCCCGTCGCCTTGAGATACGTGAGGGTCTCCAATCGAAAATAGCCCACCATCTACCTGTACAGGATAGAACATGGTGGATCCTGCTGCTATCCGCCAATTGTCTATATTGCCGCCATGAGCACCCGGCGGAATGGAGCTGACTCTTTCTCTTGTATTAGGAGCTACTCCAGCCGTCCCAAGATGAGGGCGCATAGGCACTCTTACTCCCTCAAGCGTCTTCTCTCTTGAACAGTCAGGGCACCGCGTAATCTGTCCTGGCTTGTCATACAAACCTTGAAAGTCATATGCATAATGGCCGGTCGCTTGCATCGTTCCCATATCCAAGCGATAAATGGTCACCCTCTCTTTTTTGCCGAATTCTTCATACAAATGACCCCAGTTTGCCGCTAGGTTGGATCCGTAGGAAAATCGGGGTTTCATTTTAAGATAATGAATTTCCAACATATCGCCGGGTTTCGCGTCCCGGACATAAATCGGTCCAGTCATTATGTGCACGCCAGGATGTCTGTCGATTTCTGGTATACCGTCCCAAAGCGCTTCAATTTTTGCATCCATCATTAGGTCGGGGTCATCACCAGCGTGATGAGTGATTGCTTCTGCTTGGATCAGATCGCCACTATCTATCGTTAACGCTGGAGTGACAGATGCTGAAAAATAACCCCAATGACAAGAATCGGGAGTCGCTCTTATAGTATGTAAATTTTTTGGATTTTCTCTGTCCCGATCTGCGAGATCGTCAGTTTTGATTAAACTCATCGTTTTCCCTCAAAATTATAAGCTCCTCTGATGATAGCAAATCTTTTGGTCGTTGGTGCCTGAAGACGAGTTGTTTGCATAAAAGACTCGGTAACTAGGGTAATTATGATTCTAGAAAATGAGGTAAGGATAAAAATAACTTGGATTTCTCTACTATATCTTGTTTTAGTGACGTGGTTGGTGCGCTGAGAAAGAAAATAACGCAAGGAGGATAATCCCCAAATATCCAAGATAAAGGGAAGATTTGCTTACATTATGGTAGCATTGTATCTGTCAAATGAGGCAAAAAGTGACTTCTACCATAACACAATTGATTGCTCGGCAGGCGCTGAATAGGCCGGCGATTGGAGCTCGCTATCAGGATTGGCTGACTTATGAAGCGCTGATAAATCTCGGCTCAGAAGTAAGGCGAGAACTTGGGAAAGCGGGTGTAGGTAGAGATGATCGGGTTGCCGTCGTTTTGCCGAATGGACCGGAAATGGCGACTGCCTTTTTAACCATTGCACAATCAGCGGTTTGTGCGCCATTGAATCCCTCTTACAGGGAGGAAGAGTTTAAATTTTACTACGCTGATCTAAAGGCAAGAGCTGTAATATTGCCATATGGTGCTGATGGTCCGGCAAATTCCGCCGCCAACGCTCTCGGCTTGATGAAAATACAGATGATACGTCACCCCGATATGCCGGCGGGATATTTTTCGCTCAGCTCGGGTCAGCATGGCCACGTTTCCAATTGCGTAGACCCAGAAAGCGGGGATGCTGCACTCATACTGCACACATCAGGAACAACGTCTAGGCCCAAAATTGTGCCTCTAACCCATTCTAATTTGGTTAATTCGGCCGCAAATATTCAACAGGCTCTAGAGCTTTCAGAGAGTGATAAATGTATGAATATAATGCCTCTATTCCATATCCACGGGTTAATCGGCACTGTCTTATCCTCAATAGCGTCTGGAGCATCCGTTTGGTGCAGTGCTGGATTTAGTGCGTTGAAGTTTTATCAGTTGCTCGATGAAGTAAAGCCTACATGGTACTCTGCGGTGCCGACTATGCATCAGACAATTTTAGCGAGATCTGAAAGAAATAAAACAGTAATCGAAAATTCTTCATTAAGGCTAATAAGATCATCCTCGGCTTCACTCCCGGGACCTGTGATGCGACAGTTAAGTCAAACCTTCGGAGTTCCCGTCATCGAGAGTTACGGGATGACCGAGGCAACACATCAAATGACCTCAAACCCACTAACAAATGGACCTCAAAAGCCTGGTTCGGTAGGAATACCTGCCGGCCCAGACGTTGCCGTCGCTGATCCTGTGAAAAATCGTCTTATTAATGGTGTTGGAGAGATCGTTATTTCAGGTAAGAATGTTACCCCGGGTTATGAGGGAAATGCGAGTGCGAATGAACAAGCTTTTTTTTATGCTAGTGATAAACGTTGGTTTCGGACAGGAGATGAAGGACGTTTCGACAAGGACGGCTATTTAATCTTAACTGGTAGACTAAAAGAGATCATTAACAGAGGTGGAGAAAAAATTGGACCGTTGGAAGTGGACGGAGTTATTAGTAGTCATAGCGACGTTCTTCAGGTCGTTACGTTTGCCATTCCACACCCAACCCTCGGCGAAGAGGTTGGGGCCGCGATCGTGCTGAAAGATGGAGCGAAGAGCGCTGAGAACGATATAAAAGCCTTTTGTGCGTCAAGCTTGTCGGCCTTTAAAATTCCTTCGAAGATCGTTTTCGTTGATGAAATACCCAAAGGAGCTACCGGGAAATTACAGAGAATCGGATTGGCCGAAAAGTTAAATCTTACTTAACCATTGCTACGAGAGGGCATACCCATATGAAGATAAGTATATTTGGGGCAGGGGCGATAGGCGGATTTCTTGGTGCTAAGTTGCAAAATTCCGGCGCCGACGTGAGCTTGGTCGCAAGAGGACCACACCTGTCAAGTATCCAGAGCGATGGGTTAACTCTGATTGAGAACGGCAAATCGACCAATACAAAAATCAGGGCTGTGGGACATGCGCGAAGTCTCGGTGCGCAGGATTATGTGTTCATTACTTTAAAGTCACATTCAGTTGCAAAGGTTGTCGAGTCAATTGAGCCAATGCTGCACGACAAAACCGCCATTGTGTGGGCTGTGAATGGTTTTCCATGGTGGTATTTCTATGGCGTTGACTCACAATTTGAGAATACCAGACTACACTCCGTTGATCCCCAAAATATACTCTGGACCGCATTTGGTCCTGAGAGTATTTTGGGGTGTGTTGTATATCCCGCCGCCGAAATAATCGAACCCGGAGTCATAAAGCATATCGAGGGTAATCGATTTTCGCTGGGTGAGCCGAATGGGATTAAATCGCAACGAGTAAAAAGGTTGTCAGAGATTTTGACCAATGCATCGCTTCGAGCGCCAGTCAGATCGAATATTCGGACAGAAATATGGGTAAAACTATGGGGCAATTTATCATTTAACCCAACATCCGTTTTGACACATGCCACTTTGGACATATTGTGCACTGACTCCGGTGTGAGAAAGGTAATTCGTCTCATGATGAAGGAGGCAGAGCAGATAGCGAATAAACTTGGTATAACTTTTCCGATTGATGTAGAGAAAAGAATTGAGGGCGGGGCAGCGGTAGGGGCTCATCAAACCTCAATGTTGCAAGACATTATATCCGGCAGGCCGCTCGAATTGGACGCCATGTTGGGCTCTGTGCAAGAGTTGGGTCGTCTCGTAAAGACAGAGACTCCAGCCATTGACATTATCTTCGCATTGACGAAATTGAGAGAGGCTATGAATTTTTCTGCACGTTAGCAGACTTTCATGAGATTGCTCGGGACCTTGTCATCCAACTTATCTCGGACCTACTATCTGTCTGGCACTTTTTCAACCCTATCGAGGTTGCCAATTGTTTTCCGAGGTATTGTCTAGAGCTCCGATTGTTATTTCCTTTATCTTGGCAATTATATCGTATTGACCGGTCATGTTAGGAAACAGTTCCAATAGAGTTGTGTTGAATAGCTGACTCACAATGCCGCAATTCTTTTACGGAATGACTGATATCACTGCGTATCCGCCTATGTTTTGACACTCGGGAATTGAATTGGTTTTGATTCTGATTCTGTAAACTTGGATTGAACCTGTCCTCTCAGGCCGGTCAATCTTCTATCCGACTATACGACAACACTATCGCAACTTTTTGGCAATGTCTGACATGGAACGGCGGCTATGGTCCCGAAGAAGCTAAAGAACACTCTGATCAGCCAGCACGACATTCTGGCTTTTTCAAAGTCTGTTTGGTGCATTGCACAGCGCAATTATCGTTCTAGATATTTCAGTTTGTCTGGCACGTCAGTCCACTGGTCATGGTCAGGAAGAGGATCCGATTTTTCGATGATATTAGGCCAGATTTCAGCAAGCTCCGCGTTTAGCTCAATGAATTCCTCTTGCCCAGCCGGAATTTCGTCATCGGCAAAAATTGCTTCGACGGGGCATTCTGGCTCGCATAGAGCGCAATCGATGCATTCATCGGGATGGATTACAAGAAAATTCGGTCCTTCGTAAAAACAGTCTACAGGACAGACCTCGACACAGTCCGTATGCTTGCATTTAATGCAATTATCGCCCACAACAAATGGCATGGATGCTTTCTCTCTTCTGCGGAATTGTCTTTGAAGGTTTTTACACTCCAATTATACCACTGGAACATCTTTATGGGTTCTAAATACTATCTAATTGTCTTCTCGGATGACAAATAGGCTATGGATTTTCAGTGACGTTTTTTAATTTATACACGAACTCGAGAGCGTCCCTTGGACTCATTGAATCAGGATTAACATCAGTTAGAAGCGCTTGTAACTCTCTCGAGAAAGTCAGAGATGACAGCTCTTCTGCAACCAAGTTTACATCGTTGGGTTCACCAGAGGTTTGCTCAGACTCGTACAAGTTTTCCAGCGATTCCAGACTCGCTAACTTAGCTAATGCAATTTCAATTACCTGCCATGGAACTCCCGCCATTTTAGCCACGTGAATACCGTAACTTTTGCTAGCTGGGCCATTCTTTATTGTATGCAAAAAAACAATTTCGTCGTTGTGCTCCGTTGCATCGAGATGCAGATTGATGGCATTGTCTACCTCATAGGGCAAGTTGGTTAGCTCAAAATAATGGGTTGCAAAGAGGGTGATTGATTTAACATTTTGCGCGAGATAATGTGCGCAGGCATATGCAAGCGAAAGGCCATCAAAGGTGCTTGTACCCCGGCCAATTTCATCCATGAGCACCAAGCTTCGGTTGCTGGCGTTATGCATGATATTAGCGGCCTCAGTCATTTCAACCATGAACGTTGAGCGCCCACCGGCCAAGTCGTCCGAAGAGCCAATACGTGTAAATATTTTATCTACTAAGCCAATTGTAGCGGTTTTTGCCGGAACATAACTGCCGATCTGAGCTAAGAGCACTATTAGCGCAACTTGCCGCATATACGTCGACTTGCCTCCCATATTTGGTCCTGTAATGACCAAAACATGTTTTAGTTCATCAACTAATAAATCATTGGGTATAAAAGGTTGATCCATAGCAGTTTCAACGACGGGATGTCTCCCCTGCTCGATATTGATGCCAAATTTTTTTTTCAAAGAGGGCCGACAGTAATTAAGGGTATGTGCTCGTTCTGCAAAGGTTGTTAGGACATCAATTTCTGATATCGCGGTTGCGCACTCTTGCATGATTTCAAGTTCTTCATTTAGCGTCTCTAATAGAGAGTCATATAGTTCCTTTTCTAGCGCCAGCGAGCGACCTTTCGCACTCAATGCTCGATCTTCAAATTCTTTTAATTCGGGTGTGATAAAACGCTCGGCATTTTTGAGTGTTTGCCTACGTAGGTAATCTGGCGGGGCGTTATTACTTTGACCGCGCGAGATCTCAATGTAATAACCATGAACGCGATTATATCCAACTTTGAGAGTAGAAATGCCCGTGCGCTTTTTCTCTTGGTTCTCTAGCTCGATCAAGAAATTACCCGCTGAAAAACTAAGTTTTCGCAGCTGGTCCAATTCCTCATTGTATCCGTCAGCGATAACGCCTCCATCTCGGATAATCATTGGCGGATTATCTCTAATGGCTTTTTTTAATAGCAAATGCAAGTTTGGTAAAGGTTTAGAGAATGAAGCTAGACTGGAGAGGTGTTTTGTTGAGAGATTATTAAGTAGATCCTCTACAGCGGGGAGCTTAGCTAATGAGTGTTGAAGACGAACGAGGTCTCTAGGCCGAGCAGATCGGAGGGCAACACGAGTTAAAATTCTCTCCATATCTCCAATTTTCTTGAGAGGGACCTGTAATTTTTCATATAGATACCCATCCTGTAGTTCGGCGACACTGTCTTGGCGAGCTTGAAGGATACTCTGCTTTGTGAGCGGCCTATTGATCCAGCGTCGGATCAAGCGGCTCCCCATCGGGGTCGCGCATTTATCTAAAACGTTAACTAGGGTGTTCGCTTGATCACCTCTCAGGTTTGAGGTCAGCTCTAAGTTTTTTCGGCTCGCCGCGTCTATTTGAACAGTTTCATCTCGATTCTCGGTTTTAATACAGCGAATGTGGGGGAGCGAGCATCGCTGAGTATCTTTTGCATATTTGAGTAAACATCCTGCAGCTGAGATTGCCAGAGACATATGCGCACATCCAAAGCCGTTTAAATCAGACGTCCCAAATTGTTGGTTCAAGATTCTGACAGCGTGATCATGGTCGAATTCCCAGGACGGACGCTCTGTGGTTACAGTCGTTTTCGGAATCAGTTTGCTACCAGAATATTCTGGAATAAGCACCTCAGACGGGGACAAACGTTCTAATTCATTAAATAGATCGTCCTGGTTATTAACTTCGGTAATTAGCAGTTGGCCCGAGCTCATGTCCAATGTTGCTAATCCAAATTTATCATCCTCTACAGATATTCCGGCTAGCAGGCTATCACTCCTATTATCTAGCAGGGCCTCATCCGTGAGCGTTCCGGGGGTAACAATTCGAGCCACCCTGCGCTCTACAGGGCCCTTGCCTTCATTTGGATCCCCGATCTGCTCGCAAATGGCTACCGATATACCTTGCTTGACCAATTTGGCAATGTAGCCCTCGGCGGCGTGGTAGGGCACACCAGCCATTGGAATGGGTTCTCCGTTCGCTTTGCCTCGAGAGGTCACCGTTACCTCTAGCAGCTGGCTAGCCCGCTTAGCATCATCGAAAAATAACTCATAAAAATCACCCATTCTGTAAAACAGAAGTTGATCAGGATGTTCAGCTTTAATCTTTAGGAATTGCTGGATCATCGGGGTGTAATTTTTAGCTGGCTTTGTAGTCATCATGTTATTTTCTAAAAAATCTATGCTCAGACTTGAGACTCATGTCATATCTTAGTTTTTGTGAGAGTATAACCAAACTGGAGACTTTTTTATTTTTTAAGATAGAAGAATGGGGTAACCTGTATAGATAATTACTGACGTTGGTGGTTTCGATTAGTTTCTGAGAATATCAACTTTTCCTTAAACGTTGAGAAGGTTCGGAAGGTCTGCTCAATCAGAGCTTTGGGACCGTCAAAAAAGCACGATGCACGATGATTGTAACATGAGAAATTACATTGCAGAGCTGTCAAAAGACCTTGGCTCTATGCTTCTGAGCTGCGGTGCAACAGTGACTGTCGCAGAGTCCTGCACGGGCGGCGGCTTGGCGTCAGCTATAACTGAGATAGATGGTAGTTCGAAATGGTTTGGTGTAGGTTTCGTGACATATTCTGATCTTTTCAAACACAAGCTTTTAAAGGTCCCAACCAGGTTGATTCAGGAAGAGGGATCAGTAAGCGAGGCGGTAGTTCGATCCATGGTAGAGGGCGCTGTTAATTTAACCAGCGCGGAGTATGGGCTCGCTGTAAGTGGGATCGCTGGCCCGACTGGTGGTCGAGCAAACAAACCGGTAGGCACCGTCTGGTTTGCATGGAAAAGTGCCGAGGGAACTGACGCCAAGCGGCTGGTTTTTTCTGGCGATCGAGGGATGGTTAGGGCTCAAGCCATAGAGTTTTCTCTTAAACAGCTCTTGCATATTGTAAAGCGATCAAATACTGTATAAGTATCCAGCTAACTGAATCGTCCGGATTCATTCGTGGCTTTAACATTTTTCAATAGAGGTGATATTAATGGACGTTAACAAAGAAAAAGCACTGCAAGCCGCTCTTAGTCAAATTGAACGGCAATTTGGCAAAGGAACGGTGATGCGCATGGGTGAAGACAAACGGACAGCCATCCCCTCTATCTCCACTGGCTCTTTGGGACTAGATATTGCTCTCGGTATCGGAGGCCTTCCTAAAGGTCGAGTGGTCGAAATCTATGGCCCAGAATCGTCTGGAAAAACTACTCTAACCCTTCAAGTCATCGCAGAGGCACAAAAAGCTGGCGGCACCTGCGGTTTTATCGATGCAGAGCATGCTTTAGATCCCGTATATGCTGAAAAACTTGGTGTGGTAGTTGATGATCTTATCTTGTCCCAGCCCGACACTGGAGAGCAGGCTTTGGAGGTAACCGATATGCTCGTTCGTTCTGGAGCGCTTGATGTTTTGGTGATTGATTCCGTTGCTGCCTTGACGCCACGCGCTGAAATAGAGGGTGAGATGGGAGATACGCATGTAGGATTGCAGGCGAGACTGATGTCTCAAGCGCTGAGAAAATTGACTAGCAACATCAAAAGTGCCAACTGCCTGGTGATTTTTATTAACCAAATACGAATGAAAATTGGTGTCATGTTCGGCAGTCCAGAGACCACCACTGGTGGGAATGCATTAAAGTTCTATTCTTCTGTTCGAATGGATATCAGGCGCATTGGCGCGGTGAAGGATGGTGATGAAATTGTTGGCAATGAAACGCGTGTAAAGGTTGTCAAAAATAAGGTTGCGCCGCCCTTCAAGCAAGCTGAATTCCAGATCATGTATGGGCAAGGTATAAACCATAATGGTGAACTGGTGGATCTGGGTGTAAAGCACGATTTTATCGACAAATCGGGAGCTTGGTATGCATATAAGGGTGATAAAATGGGACAAGGTAAAGCAAATGTTTGCAAATTTTTAGAGGAAAACACATCAATTGCAAATGAAATTGAAGCTCTGATAAAAGAAAAAGAGCTTGGGGGGTTAATGCCTCAGAACGAGCTGAACGAGGAAAATCCTGGTATCGACTAAATTGCTTAGCGAAGTATATTTGTTTGCATCACTGCAACTGCTTAGTTAACAACTCTCGGATAACAAAGAGACTGAGGCTGGTTTGACTAGTGACAAAAAAAAGATTCGACGGGTAGCCATGAATATGCTGGCCCGAAGAGAGTATTCCTCGATGGAGTTAAAAGGTAGACTTTGGCAAAAGTTTGAAAACTCTGAAACAGTGACATTGGTTGTCGATAGGCTTAAAGATGAAAGTCTCCAATCGGATGCGCGTTATATTGAAAGCTTCGTGAGAAGCAGGATAGCCCGAGGTCAAGGGTTACGAAAGATAGAAGCAGAGCTCTTGAAGAATGGCATTGAGGAAGGGCTCCTACAAACGATTTGTTCGGACATGAAGATTGATTGGAACGATTTGGCTAAACGTGTAGTATCACGAAAGCTTGAGAATGGTATGCCGCGCAATCAAATCGAAAGATCAAAAATAATCCGTTTTCTACAATATCGAGGGTTCACGCTGGGAGAGGCAATGAAGGCCTTGGAAGAATGTGGGCTCGGTTAAACCGCATGGTCATCATTTGTTAAGTTTGCAATAACGATGATGGTCGAAAATTTCCACCATTTTTGTCTCAATCCAACTATTAGCTCTACAGTCTTCAATAAAACCGCAATGGCCACCGTGTCTCTGCAATTTTATCGTAAGCAGAGAATGCGGATCTATTCGGTCAATATCCGCGCTTGGAATCACTGGGTCGTCTAGTGCAGCTATTAGATAAGCCTGACTTGTGAGCGATTTAAGACGATTACCGGTGATTGCATAGGCTGAAAAGTAGTCAGTTGGGCTCGGGTATGGAGTATATCTTGGTATAAAAAATTCATTGAGGTCGTTTAGGGATCGCGCAATTCTCAGTTCCTCATGGAATTTATATTCTGGGAACGCCGACTGCTTGGCCTCGAGCGAACGTTTCCATCGTTTGAAAAAGTATCTCTCATATATAAAAAGCGCTTTATTTAAATGTGCCATCGTATTGACTGGATCAACCGGTGGAGAAATAGCGACAGTTGCGCACAGGTTTAAATTCTCGCCGTAATCTGCAGCGATTCGCAAGGCAAAACTGCCTCCCAAAGAAAAGCCGGCTAAAAAGACATTTTGATAATTACGACCCTGCAAGAAGTCTTCGATAGCTTCAGCGACCTCTCCCGTCATCGTTGAATCAAAGAAATGACGATTGAGACCGTGGCTACCTCCGTGATCCCGAAAATTTATTCTCAATACATCAAACCCGTTTTCGATTAGCTTGAAGGCGGTCGTCACTTGGTATGCAGACCTACTAGAGCCCTCCCACCCATGCAGCAAAACCACAATAGTTTCGTTGTTGAGCTGCGCGCTATCAAAGTCTGCTATCAGACTTGCATCATTGCGTGACTTGAGAATTAGCTGGCGAGTCGAGAGTTTTTTTTGTATAACAATAGCGCGTATTTTTCTTGGCCCTATACTATTCATAACGCTCTGAATATGGGCATTTTTAAGGTAATTAGGTGGGTTAAAAGTATTTGAATTATTCATGATGATCTAAATGTAACTGAATCTTTAAATGAATATAAGGTTATTTGTTGATGATGCATCATCGTTAAACCCCAAAACTTGTTTGAAGTCCACCTGTTAGAATGATTTTGATGGAGTCTAGTTCGTGATTTTTTATAAATCAATTATAAGCGTTTTGGCCGTCCTTACAGGGACTTTTTCTTGGTCAGACGATAGCGCCATTAAGGCAGACGAAAACTTGGGTGTGGAGTTTCAAGCAAAAAATGACGTGATGGACAAACTGCTTTCAATAAGTGGCATCAATCATTCTGATTTTGGAATTAGGAATCACTGCATAGGTGCAAATAGGATTCGAAGTATTAATTTCATAGATGATCAGACAGCATATCTGGATGTTGGGCAAGGACGTCAAGTTATATTAACTTTGGCTGATCGATGCACTGGAATCACTGCTCGTGGTTTTATTCTGAAAACTAGAGCGAATAGGCTGTGCGCTCGCTTTGACTCACTAGAGGTTGTTGATACCGGAATGAGATGTCGAATACAATCAATTGAACCACATATCACACTCGATACTGATGACTAAAAGAGCCTTCTTTATGTTCACGAAACAAGTTATAAGATGGCTTAAATCATTTGGCACTCTCCTGCTCCCGTTTTCAGGCGTGTTATTCGCCAGTGATGTTATGCCAGAAAAAGAAAATTTAGGTTCTTGGCAAGGGCGTTGGATCCAGGGTGCTCTGTTAATTGGAGTGGCTCCTACTGATCATGAAGTGTCATATCAAGGTGCTGAATTGCCGATAACCTCCACGGGCCATTTTTTGGTTGGTTTGTCTCGAAACGCATCGAAGACTGCCAAAATTGCTTATAAAAGACAGGGCAAGATAAGCTACCACGAAAGTTTTTATGTTGATACTCGCGATTATGAGACGCAGATAATTGAGGGTGTACCTCAGGATAAGGTAACCCCGCCCCCGTCTGCTTTAGACAGAATAGCCAGCGACTCTAAAGCGGTAAAACAAGCGAGGGCCAAAATAACCAACGATGAGTGGTTCTTGGATGGTTTTATAAGGCCTCTTGAAGGCCCGATAACTGGTGTTTATGGAAGTCAAAGAATTTATAATGGGATTCCGAAACAACCACATTATGGCATTGATTACGCTGCTGCTGAGGGTACAAGGGTAAGAGCACCGGCTGGAGGGATTGTAACACTTGCCTATGACGACATGTATTTTTCTGGCGGTACGATTATAGTTGATCACGGTCATGGTTTGAGTTCAACTTTCTTGCATCTGAGCAAAATACTTGTGAAGCCGGGGATTTATGTTGATCGGGGAAGGGACATAGGAGAGGTGGGTTCCACGGGTCGTGCCACAGGCCCTCACCTAGATTGGAGAATGAATTGGAGGGATGTTCGCATTGACCCATTGCTTGTGCTGGACGCGTTGCCGAATAGAAAGAAATAACTTTGCATTAAGTTGGTTTGCTTAATATGGAGATTCACGCGAATTTTTATTACACTAGCGGTCAGTCATCAGAGTGGACATTATGGACAAAAAGTTACTAAGCATCTTAGTCTGTCCCGTGAGCAAGGCACCCCTCGTTTTTAAAAAAGAAAGTCAAGAACTTGTCTGCTCGGCGAGTGGTCTGGCATACCCTATTCGAGATGGCATTCCAATCATGCTCAAATCAGAGGCTCGTTTGTTGACCAGTGATGAAAAATTAAAAAAGAACCCGATTAACTAGAGCGATAAATTAGAGGCAGCAAGTTTGCTATGATTGAGTCGGCCACAACCCTATTTACTCGAATTATTAATCGCGAGGTTCCTGCTGAGTTTGTTTACGAAGATGACAAGTGTGTTGTGATAAACGATATAGCTCCCCAAGCTCCTGTTCATATGCTAGTTATACCGCGCAAACCGCTTTCTCGATTATCAGACGCCACTCCGGAAGACAAAAATTTGATGGGTCATCTTTTATGGGTCGCAGGTGAAGTCGCCAGACGTCAGGGCATCGCAAATGCGTTTAGGTTGATCGTCAATAATGGAGCAGAGGCGGGGCAAACAATTTTTCATTTACATCTTCATGTTCTGGGCAGAAAGTCATTTGATCACGCAGACCTTTCTTCAATCTAATCTTAATTTATCTACTTTTTTTGGGGTCGATCATGAAAAGTGCTGAGATCCGACGGGCTTTTTTGGACTATTTTTCAGACAAGGGGCATGCGGTTGTTAGCAGCAGCAGCTTAGTTCCAAAAAATGACCCAAGTCTCCTGTTCACCAATGCGGGAATGGTGCAATTCAAAGATGTATTTCTTGGAAAAGATAAGCGCGAGTATAAAAGGGCTGTGTCCTCACAACGATGCGTGCGTGCTGGTGGAAAGCATAATGACCTCGAAAATGTTGGGTATACCGCCCGTCACCATACGTTCTTTGAAATGCTGGGTAATTTTAGTTTTGGTGATTACTTTAAACGGGATGCTATTCAGTTTGCTTGGGAATTCCTTACAGGTGTTTTGGCTTTGCCAGCGGACAGATTGTGGGTCACTGTTCATGTCGGTGACCAAGAGGCTGAGGATATTTGGTTAAATGAAATTGGAATAGATCCCAGCCGAATTTCGCGGCTTGATGAGGATAACTTCTGGCAAATGGGGGAGACGGGTCCTTGTGGCCCATGTACCGAGGTTTTTTGGGATCATGGGAAACAGGTTCCCGGGGGTCCTCCGGGCAGCCTGGATGACGATTTAGATAGATACATCGAGATTTGGAATTTAGTTTTCATGCAGTTTGAGCGAGGTTCCAATGGGGAAATGGTAGAGCTCCCAAAACCCGCAATTGATACCGGAATGGGTTTAGAGCGAATTTCTGCAGTAATGCAGGGCGTGCATAGCAATTATGATATTGATCTTTTTAAGCACCTCATAAATTCAGCAGCAAAAATTTTAGGATGCTCTGACATCAATAATAATTCTTTGAAGGTTATCGCTGACCACATTCGTTCCTGTGCTTTTCTCGCAATGGATGGAGTCATGCCCTCGAACGAGGGGCGAGGTTATGTTTTAAGACGAATTATTCGTCGAGCTCTGCGGCATGGGCACAAACTTGGATCCGATTCTTTATTTTTTCATCAGCTGATACCATCTCTGATTGAGGTTATGGGAGACGCATATCCTGAACTGGAGACTCAGCAAAACCGATTATCATCTATCATACGCTCAGAAGAAGAGCAGTTTGCCAGGACCCTTGATAATGGAATGCAAGTACTAAACGATGCGATTGATGCAATGCCCGGAAAAGTCCTAGAGGGAAATATAATTTTCCAGTTGTACGATACCTTCGGCTTTCCGGCCGATTTAACGAACGATATCGCTAGAGAGCGATCTGTTGAACTAGACATGAAAGGCTATGCAAAATGCATGGAACAGCAAAGGCAGCGTGCACGAAAGGCGAATCGATTTGGTACCGGCTCTCCGAGCACGAAAATTATTGATGGATCCACAGAATTTATCGGACATAATGTTACCGAAGGTGAGGCAAGAATTTGTGTCATACTCAAAACCGATGAATCGGTAGAGTGCTGCCGAGCCGGTGATGACGTGATTATTATACTCGATCGGACTCCGTTTTATGCAGAATCAGGAGGACAGATCGGAGATGGCGGCTCTATTTTGCTAGCCGGCAACGAATTTCATGTAACTGATTGCCAGAAGGTTAATGGTCATCATTTACACTTTGGAAAAGTTGTCGCTGGGGAATTACAATCCGGTGATAGTGTGAAAACTTCCGTAGACAAGCTAAAGCGGTTGGCCATCTCCAATAATCACTCGACCACACATCTCTTGCATGCTGCTTTACGGACGATATTAGGTAATCATATAAATCAACGGGGCTCGCTCGTGGGCCAAGACAGATTGCGCTTTGACTTTTCACATAATGAACAAGTGTCGATCGAACAGATTCGAGATATAGAACAGATCATCAATGAGCAAGTAATGGCAAATACGGAAGTTGAGACATCAACAATGTCATTGACTGAAGCAAAAGAATCTGGGGCGATGGCGCTATTTGGAGAAAAATATAGCGATCAAGTCAGAGTGGTAAGGATAGGCGGAGAGTTTTCGGTTGAGTTGTGTGGAGGCACTCATGTGTCTCGAACCGGCCAAATTGGGCCGATGCGAGTGGTTTCAGAATCTAGCGTAGCCTCGGGTGTTCGTCGCATCGAAGCGATTACTGGGTTTGATGCTTTTGCCTACTCTGATCAATCAGAATCGATTTTGGAGGGCGCCTCATCAGTTTTAAGGGCATCTAGAGAAAAGATTTTAGACAAATTGAATTCTCTAGTACTAGAAAACAAGCAGCTTCAAAAAGACATGGACGTGATGAAAGTAAAATTCGCAAAGTCCTCAAGCGCGGGTTTATTGTCGACTGTTGAAAACGTTAACGGAGTTGCAGTGCTGTCGAAAATCGTTCAGGGGGTAGATGCAAAGAGCCTCCGTATTTTGGCTGATCAAGCTCGATCTGAGCTAGTCCAAGGAGTTTTTATGTTGGCTGGAATAGATGGGGACAGAGCAGCTTTGGTTGCTGGAGTGACTAAGGATTTAACCGACAGGATAAAAGCGGACGAACTTATGCGATTTTTCGCCGATCAAGTCGATGGAAAAGGGGGAGGTCGGGCAGACATGGCGCAAGGGTCTGCATCGAATATAGCCGGTTTGCCCAAAGCTATTGAATCTGTTTCGAGTTGGGTTGCAGGAAAGGTTGGTTAGCAAAATGGAATCAATTACACCGAACATCTCACAACCACGACATATCTTGGTAATTACATCGGTATTTCTATGGCACTGTTAGTACAGAAATTTGGGGGCACATCCGTTGGATCCGTCAAGAGAATTCGATTCATCGCCTCAAAAATTGCTAAATCTTTCAAAGATGGTAATCAAATCGTTGTGGTTGTCTCTGCCATGAGCGGAGAGACGAATCGTCTTCTTGCCATGTCGCAGGAGCTCCGAGACCGCGCGAGCCCGAGAGAAATGGATGTATTGTTGTCGACTGGTGAGCAAGTGACTATCTCTCTGTTGTGTATAGCACTGGAATCATTGGGTATTAAATCTCGATCTTATACGGGCGGACAAGTGCCAATTATTACGGATAGCGCTCATGGAAAAGCACGAATTGAAAGTATTAAATCTAGCAATATTGAGAACGATCTTGATTCGGATACCATCGTGGTTGTGGCCGGTTTTCAAGGGGTTGATTCGGAGGGAAACATAACCACTTTGGGAAGAGGTGGATCGGACACTACGGCGGTAGCTCTGGCTGCAACCCTAGACGCAGATGAATGCCAGATTTACACAGACGTTGACGGTGTGTATACCACAGATCCGAGGATAGTCACGGAGGCGCGCCTATTGCCTAAAATCACTTTTGAAGAGATGTTAGAAATGGCCAGTCAGGGATCAAAAGTGCTTCAAATCCGTGCTGTGGAGTTTGCGGGTAAGTACGAAGTGCCGTTGCGAGTTAAATCAAGCTTTAATGATGGAGCAGGAACACTAATTACATTAGAAGGGCGCGAAGATATGGAGAAACCTACTGTTTCTGGAATTGCTTTTAACCGAGATGAAGCGAAGTTAACCATCAGAGGAATTCCTGATCAACCGGGTGTGGCGGCGAAAGTATTGGGGCCGATAAGCGAAGCTAACATTGATATTGATGTGATAGTTCAAAACGTAGCCAAAGATGATTCTGCTACTATAACTTTTACTGTTAATCGCACCGAACTAGATCCGGCGCATGAAATTCTTTCAGGCGTCGCAGAGGATCTTGGTGCGGAAGAGATTATTGCAGACAGCAAAATCGCGAAAGTATCAATCGTTGGCGTTGGTATGAAGTCACATGCGGGTGTGGCGACTCAAATGTTTGAATGCTTGGCAAGTGAAGGCATAAACATTCAATTGATTACCACGTCGGAAATCAAAATTGCTGTCGTTATCGAAGAACGTTATCTGGAACTTGCGGTCCGAGCCCTTCATGCGAAATATGGTCTTGAGGCCAACGGTTAGGAGCGATTTTTTGTAAAACGATTTTTAAATCGTTAGCATTGCAACCGGCCGCGTTGGGAAAATTTCCCGTTGCTTGTTTTTCAGGCAATTTCAAATTTAAGGTTGACTGTCTTGGCAAAGGATATGCTCAAAATTTTTTTGTACAAGCTAGGGTAAGCATTAAGGAGAGTGCAATGTTGATTCTGACTAGAAGGGTCGGGGAAACTCTTGTAATTGGCGACAAGATTCGGTTAACAGTGTTGGGCACGAGAGGTAATCAAGTAAGGATCGGCGTTGATGCGCCCAAAGATGTTGCCGTTCACAGAGAAGAGATTTACGAGAGGATACAAGCAGAAAAGGATTACTCTAGATCCATGTCAGAACCTCAAAGCGACTGAAATACTTTTTAAAAAAAAGACATAAACTCGAGCTATTGTGATTTTATATTAAACTCAGAAAAAATTAAGTGCATTTGCAAGTGGGTTTTAGATGATTTCAAAGCAATCAAACAAAGTTATAGACTTGCATGCTCACATAGTATTTTCAGAGACAATGAATCGGGCGGGACGATTTGGTCCAGAACTTCGCATCGATACTGATGGAACTGTATTTTTTCGCTTCGGTGGGTATCAGATCAAACCCATGGACTACAGAAATACGATTTTTATGGACGTCGATATGAGGTTAGAGGAAATGCAGCGCCACGGCATTGACTTGCAGCTGCTGTCACCCAACCCGCTAACTTTTTTCCACCATATTCCTGAAGAAGACGCCATAAACTTTTGCTTATCTCAAAATGATGCGATGGCTAATGTTGTGTTAAGACATCCTGATAAATTTATGGGAGCTGCAGCTCTTCCCATCCAAAGCATCGATGCGTCGATAAAGGAGGCTCAACGAGCTGTTGAGCAGTTGGGTCTTTCAGCAATATATATCGGGACAAATTTCCCGTTTGATATTCATGACCCATGCCTTGATCACTTGTATGCTGCTATAGCAGAATTGAATGTACCTTTGTTTATGCATCCTGCCTCTAGCGGGGGCCCCGGGGGCCCCGATGATCCTCGGTTGGCTCATTTTGATCTGACTTTAATTTTAGGTTATGCATATGAGGAGACAATCGCGGTGGCCCAATTGGTCTTGGGTGGTGTGGTTGACCGACATCCAAACTTGGATATTTGTATTTCTCATGGTGGCGGTGTGGCCTCTTATTTGTTTCCTAAATTTGAAGGATGGTCGAAGTTGAGAGATTGGTCGCCTGCGTCGGTTAGAGAGCATGGCTTTGAGCATGGTCTAAAAAAGTTATGGTTCGATATCCATGTTCCGGGAAAATTGCAAAAACAAATGTTAGTTGATTTGGTTGGGATCGAGCGTTGCGTCTATGGTACAAACCTCGGTGGTTGGGATACTCCAACTGAGGCGGACGCCTTTGCGCGAAGTTTGACTCCAAACGCGGAAAAATTAATGAGGCTTGGAACCTAACTAAATTAATTCCAATAGTTGCTCAATAGGGAGGATATTATGGGAAACCAAACAATTTTTTCAGGAGCCACATTGTTTCAGGGCATAGATGAGTCGGTAATAAAAAATGGCATGATCTGGATTGAGGGCGATCGAATAAAGTATGCAGGCGAAGCAAGAAATTTTGAGCACTCAGGCTTATCAATTCAACGTGTAGATCTAGGTGGCAGCTTCGTCATGCCCGGGATGACCGAGTGTCATGCGCATCTTTCTTTTACAGACGCAAATCCTTTTCAACTGGGCGCGCAATCTCCAGAGGAAGCCACGCTGACTGGAATCCGAAATGCTAGGGTTATGCTGGGGTCAGGCTTTACGTCCGCTCTGAGTTTTGGGAGCATACATAAGGTAGACGTTGCGCTCAGGTCTGCGATAAACGATGGTAAGATTCCGGGTCCGAGACTGGCTGCTGCTGGCAGAGATTTGGGGGTTTCCGGGAGCACTGTTGATTCGGGAGTCTTCGACGGTTTGGAACAAATAGCGGATGGGCCATGGGCACTGAGAAAAGCAGTTCGTCAGCAACGCAGAGAAGGCGTGGACATAGTCAAAATTTTTATTGACGGTGAGGGCGTCTGCGAACACTGTACTCAGCATGAGTTATCATTTCATGACGATGAGGTTGCAGCAGTAGTTGATGAGGCTCATCGTCATGGTCTTCGTGTGGCGTGTCATAGTCGATCAGCAGCCGGCGTGAAGCAGGCAGTTCACTCTGGCGTTGACTACATAGCACATGCTAATTTTCTGGACGAGGAAGCCGCAGACATGCTTTATGAAGCCAGAGACAGGGTTTTTGTAGGCCCGGGAATAATATGGGAACTTGGGCTAATTCAACATTGCGAATCTCTTGGCTTGACCTCAGAATGGGTCCGCGAACGAGGCTATGAGGAGGAGGTGGAGGCGAGTGTCAGATCTGTCCAAATGATGTTGGACAGAGATATCCGAATGATGGTTGGTGGTGATTATGGGATCTCAGTGGCGCCGCACGGCACTTACGCGAAAGATCTTGAAATTTTTGTGGATATGTTTGGGATGTCGCCAGAAAAAGCCCTGCTCTGCGCTACGAGAGATGGAGGTGCGGCAGTTGATCCAAGTGGGAATCTAGGAACCCTTGAAGCCGGAAAATTTGCTGATATTTTGATTGTTGATGGTAACCCCATTGAAGATATTAAAATAATGCAGGATCAATCAAGATTATCCGCCATAATAAAAGGGGGCAATATATATCGTGACTTGGTCGATGATTTCGATTTCACCATCCGAGCGAGCGAGATAGCTGCCCTTAGCTGATGTTAAAACTGAAAGGCATTTGTCAAACTATTTTCCAAACACAAACCCACTGGTTCGATTGGCGATTCGGAAAAATCAGTCTTTGATGAAAGATCAGTTGTTCATAACTGGGGCCGGAGTAAGCGCAGAGAGCGGCATTCCGACTTTCAGAGGGGAGGATGGTTTTTGGACCATTGGAAGCGTTAATTATACCCCTCAAGAAATGGCAACGCGGCAGATGTATCGCGAAAAGCCCGCTGACTTTCTTCTTTGGTATTTTAAACGCTTTGCTGAGTATCGGCATGTCAGACCAAATAAGGTTCATGAGTGGCTATCGAAAAAAAGATTGATCACCCAAAACATTGATGGCCTCGACAGTAAAGCAGGTAACTCTGACTATATCTCCATTCATGGAAGGCTAGATAAAGTAACTTTATTCGGAAATATAGAGAAGCCATTAGAGTTGATAAGCGCCCCATGGGAGGAGGTGGAGGACCAAATTGGCCCTTGCTGCTCGGATACGGTTTTGAAGAATCTTTTGCTTGATGCGTTTCGAATCTCCAGGACGACCTTAAGGCCCGAGGAAGACGTCTCGCTTAAACCTTTCCTTCTTCTTTTCGATGAGTACTACACGGAGATGTACAGGATGTCTGATGCATTGGAGTGGTTGCATCGCGCAGATACCATGATCTTTATGGGAACTTCCTTCAGTGTTGGTATCACCTCTATTGCATTAGAGATAGCGCAAAAAAATAACATTGATTTGCATATAGTCGATCCTGTGCCGATTGACTTGGGTGTCAGAGGAGCCAAATATCATTCGATGACTGCGACTGAATTTATCGAGTTTGCAGCTACCCTTGATATTTGAGAAAAATCTTAAAAGGATCTTTAGAAAAAGAACTTATGCAGATGCGAGTCGCTCATAGAGCATAATATTTTTTGAGTGAGAGCGGTTCCAGCCTTACGCTTATTTGGCAGTTTTTTATCAGTAATTCATTGGAGTGTAATTAATAGAGAAAACACAGTATTATTCGGTTCAGGCTGATTTTTTGGAGAGGTGGCCGAGCGGCTGAAGGCGCTCCCCTGCTAAGGGAGTATACGTTAATCGCGTATCGAGGGTTCGAATCCCTCTCTCTCCGCCAAATTACACCTCACTGACCTTCACC
>MDTB01068462.1_pt1 | contig 21735 bp, 16 predicted proteins | sample 811161 | NCBI WGS metagenome assembly MDTB01 (sample SAMN05326650, study PRJNA326480) | marine metagenome | isolation source: seawater | place: Mediterranean Sea | collected 2009 | reverse complement strand
CACAATTTAAAAAAATTTATATATAATGATTAATAATATTGTCTAAATAGTTTTTTTTATATATCTAGTCAATATAGATTATATTTAAGGTTCGATCATATAGTGCTTCAAAGAAAAAAATTAGGAAATTTCAAACCAAAGGGCCGACAAGTTAAAATAGAGGCCATTAAAGAACTTTATAAAATTATTAGCAATAGTGCGGATCTTAAAAGAGATATGCTCATAGAATATCTTCATTTAATTCAAGATGCTAATGGATATATTTCTAGTGACTTAATGGAAGCATTATCAAATGAAATGAAACTTCCGTTGGTTGAAGTTTGGGAAGTTGCAAGTTTTTATGATCATTTTGATTTGATAAAAGACAACGAAAAACCACCACCAAAAAAAACTATAAGAGTATGTAATTCATTATCCTGTTTTTTAAATGGCTCTAGTAATTTAATTAAAGAACTTAAGGAAGATAACTATATAAGTGATGACGTTCGTATAATTGAGGCTCCATGCCTTGGAGCCTGCGACGTGGCACCTGCTGCAGCTCAAAAACATTATTTAATTCCTAAAGCAAATAAAAATAAAATAGTAAAAATTCTAAGTGGATCAAAAATAAAAGATCCTTTAGAAAACACTATAGATTTTGATAAATATTTAAAAGGCGGTGGATATTCATCTCTTTTGAAAATTATTGATGGAAAGATAACAAACTCAAAAATCTTAAATGAAATAAAAGTTTCTGGGCTGAGAGGTTTGGGAGGAGCTGGTTTTCCAACTTTTAAAAAATGGGAAATAGTAAGCTCTGAAAAGGGAATAAAATACGTTGCTGTAAATGGTGATGAAGGAGAACCAGGGACTTTTAAAGATAGGTTCTATTTAGAAAAAGATCCTCATCGTATATTAGAGGGCATGCTAATTGCTGCATATTTCATTGGAGCAAAGGATTGTTATTTTTATATAAGGGATGAGTACCCTGAAATAAGAATTTTTATAAATAGAGAAATTAAAAAAGTAAAATTATTTTTAAAACTGGATGTAAACATCCATATTAGAAGAGGTGCTGGAGCTTATATATGTGGTGAAGAATCTGCTATGATTGAATCCATCGAAGGCAAAAGGGGATTACCAAGACATAGACCACCTTATGTTGCTCAAAAAGGGATTTTTAACAAACCTACACTGGTAAATAATATTGAAACACTATACTGGATTAGAGACATCATTGAAAAAGGTGGTAAAAAATTTTCAAGCAAAGGTAAAAAAAATCATCCTGGGGCTAGAAGTTACTCAGTTTCTGGAAGGGTTAAAAATCCTGGGGTGGTTTTTGCTCCAGCAGGGTCTACAGCGAATGAACTTATTTTAAAATGTGGCGGAATGCTTGATGGTCATAAATTTAAAGCTTATCTACCAGGTGGTGCTTCAGGTGGAATTTTACCATCAACAAAAGGTGATCTCCCTTTGGATTTTGGTGGGGAATTAGCTAATCATGGTTGCTTTGTCGGGTCACATGCTATTGTAATTTTATCTGACAAAGATAACTTAGCGGATGTGGCTTTAAACTTAATGGCTTTTTTTAAACATGAGAGCTGTGGTCAGTGCACCCCATGTAGAAATGGTACAGAAAAAATTATAAATATTATAAAAAATAAATCTAAATGGGATAAAGGATTACTTTATGATATTTCAGAAGTTATGACTAACGCTTCAATATGTGGTTTAGGACAAGCTGCATCAAATCCAATTTTATCTGTATTAAAATTTTTCCCAAAAGATGTAGGAATTAAATAATTATTAAATAGCATGCCAGAAGACAAAATAAATTTTGAACTCAATGGGAAAAAAGTAACCGCCTTTTCAAACGAAACAATATGGGATGTTTCAGAAAGATTGGGAGAAACTATACCTCATTTATGTTTTTCACCAAGTGAAAGCTATAGGCCAGACGGAAATTGTAGATCATGTATGGTTGAAATTGAGGGTGAGAGGGTTTTAGCTGCTAGCTGTATAAGAAAGCCTTCTGAAAATATGAAAGTTTTTTCCAACTCTTCAAAGGCAATAAAATCACGCTCCTTAGTTTTAGAATTACTTGATTCCGACCAACCTAAAGAAAATAGTCATAATCCAGACAGTCATTTTAATAATATTAATAAAAAAACTAAAATTAATGAAAATAGGTTTACAACAAAATCTTTACCTAAACCAGACTCATCTCACCCTGCAATTGCTGTGAATTTAGATGCATGTATTCATTGCGGTCTATGTGTCAGAGCTTGCAGAGAGGTTCAGGTAAACGATGTTATTGGTTTTTCAGGAAGAGGCAGTGACACAAAGATTGTTTTTGATTTTGATGATAATCTTGGTGAAAGTACGTGTGTAGGATGTGGTGAGTGCGTTCAGGCATGCCCCACAGGAGCATTAATGCCAAAAACTGTTTTAGATGAAAATCAAAATTTCAAATTTGCAGCTGATAGAAAGGTAGACTCTATTTGTCCATACTGTGGTGTTGGGTGCCAATTAACATATAATATTAAAGATGATAAAATAATTTCAGTATCTGGAAGACCAGGTCCTGCAAATAAAAGTAGATTATGTGTTAAAGGCAGGTATGGTTTTGATTATATATCTAGTCCTGAAAGAATAACAAAACCACTTATTAGATTAGATGGCTCAAAAAAAACAAAAAATGCAAAACTTGATGTATCTTATATCTTATCAAATTTTCGTGAAGCATCATGGGACGAAGCTTTGTCATTTACTAGTAAGAAATTACTAGAAATAAAAAATTTACATGGCCCAAATTCTTTGGCAGGTTTTGGGTCTGCTAAAGGCAGTAACGAAGAAGCTTACCTTTTTCAAAAGCTAATTAGAACTGCTTTCAAAACTAATAATGTTGACCACTGTACAAGACTGTGTCATGCGTCATCAGTAGCAGCTCTTTTAGAAAATATTGGATCAGGTGCAGTAACCGCACCTTTTTCTGAAGCAAAGAATGCTGAAGTAATTTGGGTTATTGGAGCAAATCCTACTGTTAATCACCCAGTAGCAGCCACTTTTATTAAAAATGCTGCTAAAAATGGTGCAAAACTTTTTATCTTAGATCCTAGAGGTCAGTCATTAGATAGATATTCTGAGGATTCAATCAACTTTCTACCAGGAACAGATGTATCCCTTTTAAATGGTGTAATTCATACTATAATTAATGAAAATTTATATAATAAAGAATATGTTAAAAAACAAACAATAGGCTTTGAAGAATTAAAACGGTCGACTCAAAATTATAGTCCAGAAAATGTGGAAGACATATGTGGAATTTCTGCAATTAGAATAAAAAAACTAGCAAGAGATTTTGCTAAATCAAGATCAATAATTTTTTGGGGCATGGGTATAAGCCAACATACACACGGAACTGACAATGCTAGATGCTTAATTTCTATAGCACTATTAACAGGAAATATTGGCTTACCTGGTACTGGGTTACATCCTTTAAGAGGTCAAAACAATGTCCAAGGTGCTTCAGATGCTGGACTAATTCCAATGTTTTATCCTGACTACAAGAGTGTTGAAGGCGATCATCAGAAAAAAATGAGCGACTATTGGCATACTGAATTAGATGACAAAAAAGGTCTTACTGTAGTGGAGATTATTAATGCTGCATATGAAGGTGATCTTAAAGGCTTATATATTATGGGTGAAAACCCAGCAATGTCTGATCCTGATCAAAATCATGCAAGAGCTGCTCTAGCAAATTTAGATTTTTTAGTAGTCCAAGATATTTTTCCAACTGAAACAACTGCTTATGCTGATGTAATTTTACCAGCCTCAGCCTGGCCTGAAAAAGACGGCACTGTTACAAATACAGATAGAAAAGTGCAAATTGGTAGAAAAGCAGTTCCAATGCCGGGTGACGCTAGGCAAGACTGGTGGATTATAAAAGAAATTGGTTTAAGGATGGGTCTAAATTGGAATTATGATAGTCCAAAAGAAATTTTTAATGAAATGAAGGATGTAATGCCCTCATTAAATGGAATTACTTGGGAAAGATTAGAAAATGAAAATTCAGTTACTTACCCTTGTAAAGATGAGTTTAGTGAAGGATCTGAACTTTTATTTAAAGATGGTTTCCCAACCCCTAATGGAAAAGGTAAAATGACTAGCACAAATATTTTGCCACCAGATGAAACTACAAATGATGAGTATCCACTAGTTTTAACAACTGGAAGGCTTTTGGAGCACTGGCATACCGGTTCTATGACTAGAAGAAGTAATGTTTTAGATAAAATTGAACCAATTCCAGAAGTTCATGTGAGCTCTTCTCAACTTAGAAGTGTTGGTGTTAAACCAGGCGATTTTGTAAATGTGAGCACTCGAAGAGGTAAAATTAAACTTGCTGTAAGAGTTGACAATGCATTACAGGATGATGTTATTTTTATCCCTTTTTGCTTTAGTGAAGCGGCAGCTAATGTTTTAACTAATTCCGCATTAGACCCTTATGGAAAAATTCCAGAACTCAAATATTGCGCAGCTAAAATAGAAGCTTCAGTCTAGAATAAAATTTTATATTTATTATATTAAATCCATGATATTAAAACCAACTGATCATCCTAAAACTTATCATGATAAAAATATTGGAGTACTCCTTGTTAATCTAGGGACACCTGAAAATACTGATACTAAATCTATTAGAGTTTATTTGAAAGAATTTTTGTCCGATAGACGTGTAATCGATGTTCCCAAAATACTTTGGTGGTTATTACTAAATTTTATAATTTTGAACACGAGGCCCAAAAAAACAGCAGCAGCGTATAAAAAAATTTGGTTAAAAAATGATCCTGATGGGAGCCCTCTGAGGAAGATAACTAGGTTACAATCTGAAAAATTGCAAAAGAAAATAAATAAAAAAAATGTAATTGTTGATTATGCTATGCGTTATGGCAGTCCATCAATTAAGTCAAAATTATCAGAATTTAAAGAAAAAGGTTGTGATAGAATAATTATACTAAGTTTATATCCACAATACTCTGGTCCTACAACCGCTACTGTGAATGATGAAGTGTGCAAATGGATGTTAAGTCAAAAATGGCAGCCCTCTATTAGGATTGCATAACCTTATTTTGATGCACCTGAATATATTAATTCAATATCTAAGAGTATTTTAAATTCATTTAAAAAAGATGGAATCCCAGATTTATTACTTTTATCTTTTCATGGTGCTCCTAAAAGATATTTAATTGAAGGAGACCCATATCATTGTCAATGTGCTAAGACAGGGAGGCTTATTAAAGAACAATTAAAGATACATGATAATAAATTCATGATAAGTTTTCAGTCTCGATTTGGAAGTGAGCCATGGCTCCAACCATATACAGATGAGACTTTAGAAAAACTTGGAAATAAGAATATTAAACATCTTTCAGTTATCACTCCAGGATTTTCAGCCGATAATATTGAAACATTAGAGGAAATTAACATGGAAGGCAGAGAAGAATTTTTGGAGTCTGGAGGAAAAAAGTTTACTTATATTCCTTGTTTAAATGATACAAAAGAAGGCATGGACCTTTTACATAAACTTGCTTTAAAAGAACTTGCAGGATGGATATAAAAACTGGTAAAACTAGCATACTAATAATTGCGGCCGTGGTGTAGTGGTAGCACAAAAGCCTTCCAAGCTTTTAGGGCGAGTTCGAGTCTCGTCGGCCGCTCCATGAAATTAGATTACATGTACCCCTTTTATTTTGTATAATTGCTCTTTATCATCAGAGGTTAGAGAGTAGCCATTTGGTAAATTTACTTCACATTCTTTGTTATCAATTTTAATAAATAATTTTATATATGAGTTACCCTTAGAAAAACTACCTAAAAACTCCTTCAGCTTATCAATACATTCAATGTTTTCTATTTTAAAAGACAGAATTTCTGAAGTATCCATTGATAATTTTTCTAAGTCTTCAATGTGTATAGCGTTTAATCTTACGCCTGAATTCTCATCAATTCGAACTTCAACACTTACACATATTGGTTTATTATTGTCAAAATAATTTTTTGCTTGAATTGCAATTTCATCGAAAGCTAGAAAATCATAAGGCCCATAATTATCTGTCATATATATAATAAAAAATTTCTTACCCCTTTTTGAAGTTCTCATCTGCATATTACTAATAATGCCAGCTAATTTAATTCTAGATCCAGAACCAACTTTTGTTGCATATTCTTCGATTTCATTTGATGACAAAATTTCCAATTTTTTTATTATTTTTGAAAAAGGTTCTAAAGGATGTGATGATAAATATAAACCTAAAGCCGAAAATTCATTTTCTAATTTTTCAGAAAATGAAAAATTTTTTACATTATTTAATTTAACTTTTAGGTCATTAGTTTCTTCTTTTTCGAATAATATATTTTGATTTGACTCATTTTCTCTTTTTATTAGATCATTAAAAGAAATTAAATTATCTATATTCGTTAAAAGCTCTTTTCTATTATTATGAAGACAATCCATGCTTCCAGACTTTATTAAATTTTCTAATAATCTTTTGTTGGCTACCGACCGAGAAACACGTCTTAAAAAGTTTTCCAAAGATAAAAATTTTCCATTTATTTCTCTTTCTTTAACTAAGTCTTCAATTGCTGCCTGGCCAACATTTTTTATAGAACTCAAACCATAACTAATTGATTGTACATTTTTCTCATCATTTAAAACTAAAAAATCAGAAAATGATCTATTTATATTAGGAGGATTTATTTTTATAGATCTAGCTTTAGCTTCAATAACAAATTCAGCCAATTTGTCTGTGTTATTTTTCTCTAAAGACATAGATGCAGCAAAAAACTCATATGAATAATGAGCTCTTAACCATGCAGTTTGGTAAGTAATTAATGCATAGCCAGCTGCATGACTTTTATTAAACCCATATCCAGCAAATGCACTAATTTGATCAAAAATTTTATTAGATAACTTTGAAGAAATAGATTTATTATTGGCACCCGCAACAAATTTTTCTCTTTGAGCATCCATTTCAGACTTTATTTTTTTTCCCATTGCTCGACGAAGAATATCTGCAGCACCTAAACTATATCCTGCTAAAATTTGAGCAGCTTGCTGGACTTGTTCTTGGTAAATCATAATCCCAAAAGTCTCTTTTAAAATTCCTTCTAAGTCAGGATGCATATATTCTACTTCTTGGACGCCATGCTTTCTTGATATATAAGTAGGTATATTTTCCATAGGCCCTGGTCTATATAAAGCCACAATAGCAATTATATCTTCGAACCTATCCGGCTTTAACCCTTTCAAGACTTCTTTCATTCCGCCAGATTCAAGTTGAAAAATTCCTAAAGACTTACCTTCAGACAAAATATCAAAAGTTTTTCTATCGGTTAATGGTATTTCATTAAAGTTTACATGAATATTTTTTAACTTAAGTAAATCAATTGTTTTTTTGATCATAGTTAATGTTTGCAAACCTAAAAAATCAAATTTAACAAGGCCTGCTTTTTCAACCCATTTCATATTAAACTGTGTTGCAGGCATTTCAGATTTGGGATCTCTATATAGTGGTACGATGTCTGAAATTTTTCGGTGTCCTATAACTATACCTGCAGCATGCGTAGATGCATGACGAAACAATCCCTCAATTTTCTGAGATACCTCAATTAAACTCTTCACTTGTTCATCATTATCTATAACCATTTGTAATTCATCAACTTCATTTATAGCTTGTGAGATGGTTAGTGGCCTTGCTGGATTATTAGGAATAAGTTTAGCAATTCTATCAACTTGATTATAAGGCATCTCTAAAACTCTTCCTGTATCTCTAATTACAGCTCTAGATTTTAATTCTCCAAAAGTAATAATTTGAGCAACTTTATCAAAGCCATATCTTTTTTGAACATACTCAATTATTTCATCTCTTCTTGACTTACAGAAATCTATATCAAAATCAGGCATAGATATTCTTTCAGGATTTAAAAATCTTTCAAATAATAAACCCCATCTTATTGGATCTAAATCTGTAATTTTTAGACACCATGCCACAATTGAACCTGCACCAGAACCTCTTCCGGGCCCAACAGGAATATTACTATCTTTAGCCCAGTTTACTACATCAGAAACGATTAAATAATATCCTGCAAACCCCATATCACATATTATTTTCAACTCTTTATCTAATCTTTGTTTATAGATTTCCTGAGTATCGCTATTTGATATAGCATTTTGATTTAGTCTTAATTTTAAACCTTTTTCAGAAAGATTTTTTAATTCTTCTTTCTCATTTTTGCCAGATATAGTTTCATAAGCAGGAAGCATTGGCTTGGATGTTTTAGGTCTGAAATGGCATCTTCTAGATATGTTTATTGTATTACTTATTGCCTCTGGAATATCATTAAAAAGATCAATCATTTCATTCATGTTTTTGAAATAATGGTTTGGCGTAATCACTTTTCTATCTGGATTAGAAATTGTTAAACCGGCCTCTATACACATAAGCACTTCATGGGCATTTTGCATTTCAGGCTCTAAAAAACATACATCATTTGTAGCCACTAAAGGTAATTCATGCTTATAAGCTAATTCAATTAAATGTTTTTCAGAAATTTTTTGATAATTTTTATTATGTCTCTGTAACTCAATGTAAAAGTTACCATCAAAGTTAATTTTAAAAAAATCTAATCTACTTTTTATAATATTTGTATTAGATGAATTTAATTCCTGTGAAATAAATCCATTTTCAGGCCCACCACTCAATACAATTAAACCATGGTTTCGTTGCTTTAACTCATTAATTTTTACAACTGGCCCCTTCAATTCATTAGAATTTAAATGTGCATTACTAACTAAATTTATTAAATTTAAATAGCCTCTTTCATCTTTAGCTATTAATACAACCTCACCAGAACTGTATTCATCAATTATGTCAAGTTGGCATCCTATAATAGGTTGTATACCATTTGATGATGCTTTTTCAGAAAATTCTAAAGCACCAAACATGTTATTATTATCAGTTATACAAATAGCTGGTTGATTATCATTTTTTGCTAAATCAATTATTTTGTCTATCTGGAGCGCACCAAATGAAAGTGAATACGCAGAATGAACCCTTAAATGAATAAATAGATTATTTGAAAAATTACTCAACTATAGTTCCAAATTGTAATTTCAAAACTCTGTCCATCAAAGAAGCAATTTCAATATTATGGGTAACAATTAAACAGGTCAAATTTGTTTCATTTACTATTAAACGCAAGTGATTAATAACTTCTATAGCAGTTTTTGGATCAAGATTACCAGTTGGTTCATCTGCAAGCAAAAGTCTAGGAGCGTTTGAGAGACTTCTAGCTATTGCTACCCTTTGTTGCTCTCCACCAGAAAGTTGACCTGGTTTGTTATGCATTCTATCTTTTAAATTCATCATATTTAGTAATTCATCAGCCCTCTTAATTGAAAGCTCTTTATTCAATCCAGTTAACATTTGTGGAATAGCTACATTTTCAATTGCAGTAAATTCATGTAACAATCTGTGAAATTGAAAAACTAAGCCAATTTCATTTAACCTAATGTTATTCCTGTCTTTTACAGAGGTTGGATTAATTAATTTTTGATTCAAAAATATTTTACCTTTTTTTAATTCTTCTAATAAACCTATTAAATTTAATAACGTAGATTTTCCGGATCCACTTGGACCAACTAAGGCAACCATTTCACCTTTTTTCAAATTAAAGTTTACATTTTTTAGAACTTTTAATTCGTTTACACCCTTCAAATATGAAAAAGAAATGTTATCGACATTCAAAATTTCATTATTGTTTTCATTCATATCTTAAAACTTCTGCGGGTAGTATTCTTGTTGCCCTCCATGCTGGATAAATAGAAGCCAAAAAAGAAAGAAATAAAGCCAAGGCAATAATTTGTATAACTTCAATTGGATCAATTAATGCAGGCATTTTTGTAAGGAAGTAGATTTCAGCCGAAAATAATTCATAGTTAGTTAATTTTTCTAAAAATTGCCTTATAGATTCTATATTGTAACAAAATAAAACACCTAAAATTGTTCCAAGAAAAGTACCTGCCCCGCCTATCGATATTCCAGTTAGAAAAAATATTTTCATTATACAATTTTTTGATGCACCCATTGCTCTTAAAACAGCAATATCGATTGACTTACTATTTACAAACATAATCATTGAAGAAATAATATTGAATGCTGCAACTGTAATGATAAGAGTTAAAATTATAAACATTACATTTCTTTCAACTTTTAAGGCATTTATAAAAGAGTAATTTCTTTCAATCCAATCGGTGATAATAAAATTTTTATCTGATATTTCTAATAATTTATTTTTAATTAACGCAATATCATCTGTTGAATTTAGATAAACCTCTAAATTACTAATAGTATTATTTTTATCATAGCCGTATAGTGATTGTGCATCATCTAATGACATAAAAACAAAACTGCTATCATATTCAAACATTCCAACATCAAAAGTTTGAATAACTTTTAGTTTTTTTTGCTTTGGGACTGAACCAAACGCTGTAACTCTTAATTGTGGAGTCAAAATAAAAACATCGTCATTATTTTTAATATTTAGCTTTTTTGCTAATCTATGGCCAATTATTATCCCATTGTTATTAAAAGATTCAATTTCTTTATTGCCTATTGAATTCCAAAGTTGTTTTCTTGCTGAAAGATCAGACCATCTAACTCCCCTAACAATAATTCCTGATGAATTATTGTTATAAACAATTAAGCCCTGACCCTCTATCTGTGGTGTTACAGCTTTAACCCCAGGAATTTCAGCAACACCAACAGAAAATTCATCATAATTTAGAAAATTATTCTGGTTTTCATATATGCCAATATGACCATTTAACCCTAATATTCTTCCTATTAATTCTGCTCGGAACCCATTCATAACTGACATTACAATTATAAGGGTTGCAACACCTAAAATTATTCCAACCAAAGAAAATCCAGCTATAATTGATATAAATCCTTCAGATCTTTTTGACCTTAAATATCTAAAAGCAATTAAAAACTCTAATTGAGAGAACATTATGAATTGACCAAATTTATTAAATTATCAAAATCAACAATATGTTTTTCACCATTTGATCTATTTTTAAATTCATATTTGTTGTCTTTGGCTAATCTTGGGCCAATGATAACTTGAAAAGGTATTCCGATAAGATCCATTTTAGCTAATTTACTACCAACACTTTCTTTAGTATCATCATATAAGATTTCTTTATTTTGGCCTTTAAAGAAATTATAGACACTGAGTGACATTTCATCACAAAGTTCATTTCCAACTGCAAGATTAACTACACATAAATCAAATGGAGCAACAGACTTTGGCCATATTATTCCTGCCTCATCATGACTAGATTCTATAATTGCTCCAACTAATCTACTTACACCTATACCATATGAACCCATAAAAACTAGAGATAAGCTTCCATCTGGGAGAGTTATTTTTGCTCCCATACTCTCAGAATATTTAGTTCCAAAATGAAAAATATGACCAACTTCAATACCTCTTGTTTCCATCAAATTTAATGCATCAATTTTAGTGGGATCATGTTTTTCATCCGTAGCAGCATAAAGGGATGTGAATAGATTCACATTACTTTCTAGGTCTTTTTCGTAATCTATACTATCAATATCAACAGAAAGATTTAGCCATTTTTTATCACAATAAACCTTTGATTCACCAGTATCGGCTAAAATAATAAATTCATGACTTTTGTCACCACCAATAGGGCCAGTATCTGCTTCCATTGGTATTGCAGTCAAACCCAATTTTTTAAAAATTTTTAAGTAAGAAATGAACATTTTATTATATGATATAAAAGAGTTTTTTTGATCTAAATCAAAAGAATAAGCATCTTTCATCAAAAATTCTCTTCCTCTCATAACACCAAATCTGGGCCTTATTTCATCTCTGAATTTCCATTGAATATGAAATAAATTTAATGGCACACCCCTATAAGATTTTATATGAGATCTAAATATGTCTGTTATCATTTCCTCATTTGTGGGGCCATACAAAACATCTCTATCGTGACGATCTTTTATTCTAAGCATTTCCAATCCGTAGTCATCATATCGGCCTGATTCTCTCCAAAGTTCAGCCGATTGTATTGTAGGCATTAAGATTTCATGTGCGCCCGCATTATTTTGTTCATTTACTATAATTACAGAAATTTTCTTTAAAACTCTCTGGCCAAGTGGTAACCAAGAATAAATACCTGCTGAGTCTTGCTTAATCATTCCTGAGCGTAACATTAGCCTATGTGAAATAATTTGAGCATCTTTTGGTGTGTCCTTCACAATAGGTAAAAAGTATTTTGAAAGAAACATTGAAATTGTCCTAAATAATTTTATTGTAATTGATTATTAAATTCTGATCTGTTTAAATCCAGATTATATTAATTTAATATGTTTTTGCTAATATAAAATTATAAAATTGAAATTCTAAGACAAAAATTTAATTTATTTAGAAATGACAAAAATTTACAAACAAATTAATGGATACCCTGCAATAAGAATGCGCAGAAATAGAATGAATGCTTTTTCCAGAAAAATGATATCTGAAACCCATCTAAATGCAAATAATCTTATACAGCCATTATTTGTCACTGAAGGAAAGTATGAAAATACTGATATAGAATCAATGCCTGGAATTAAAAGACATTCAATTAGATCAGTTGTAAAAGAAACTATGGAAATTTACAAATTAGGAATACCTGCGATTGCAATATTTCCTTATATACCAAATGATTTGAAAGATGCAAATGGTACTGAAAGCTTAAATAAAAACAATGTTATTTGCAAAGCTATTAAAGAAATTAAAAATTCATGCCCAGAAATAGGGATAATTTGTGATGTTGCACTTGATCCATACACAAACCATGGACACGACGGTATTATTATTAATAACGAAATCAATAATGATAAGACAATTGAAATTTTATGTAAACAAGCTGTGATTCAAGCAAAGGCAGGATGTGATATCATAGCTCCGAGTGATATGATGGATGGAAGGGTGAAGTCAATCAGGTCTTCTTTAGATAAAAAAAATCTAATTGATACCTCTATATTGTCTTACTCTGCAAAATACGCTTCTTCTTTTTATGGACCTTTTAGGGATGCATTAGGCACTAAAATTAACAGTGACCATGTATTTGACAAGAAATCTTATCAAATGGACCCAGCTAATTCTAGAGAAGCATTAAGAGAAATTGAATTAGATATAAATGAAGGTGCTGATATAATAATGATAAAGCCAGCTTTAAGCTATTTAGATATAATAAGTTTAGCAAAACAAAATTTTGAAATACCAATTTTTGCTTATCAAGTTTCAGGAGAATATTCTATGATTAAGGCTGCTTCTGAAAAGGGCTGGGTAAATGAGCAGGATATAATTTTTGAAACTTTATTAAGTATTAAAAGAGCTGGTGCATCAAGTATCTTAACCTACTTTGCAAAAGATATCGCTAAGTCTTTAAAATAAAAATTTTATTAAACAACTTTAAATAATTTTTATGATTTAATATTTGAAATAACAAAAATGAAAATTGACTTTGAAAAAATTTTAGCTGCCTCTAAAGAATTAAAAGGAAATATAGTAAATACTCCATTTGTAAGAGCGAGTAAACTTTCATCAAATTTTAATACAAATATATACCTTAAGTTAGAAAACTTGCAATTGACTTCGTCATTTAAAGCCAGAGGAGCATGTTATGCTATAATGAAGCATACTATTGCAGATCCTAATAGAGGTATAATCACTATGTCAGCTGGTAATCATGCACAAGCTGTAGCCTACTTTGCAAACGAGTTTAATGTTAGCTCAACAATAATTATGCCTGAACAGGCGCCTTTTTCAAAAGTTTCGCGAACAAAGGAATTAGGAGCTAATGTAATTCTTAAAGGAAGAACACTCAATGAAACTTCTGATTTTGTAAATAATCTTGCAAAAGAAAAAAATCTTAAATTAATTCATCCTTATGATGACTATGATGTTATTTCAGGCCAAGGAAGTATTGGAATTGAGATATTTGAAAAGATAAAAGAGCTTGACTGTATCGTGGTTCCAATTGGTGGTGGAGGATTAATTTCTGGTATTTCGATAGTTGCAAAAAAAATAAATCCAAATATAAAAATTTTTGGTGTTGAAAGTGATCTTTATCCATCTGCTTATAACAAATTTAAAAAGAAAAATTTATTTTGTTCAGGTGACACTATAGCAGATGGAATTGCAGTAAAAACACCAGGAGAAAAAACTTTCCCAATAATCAAAGAATATATTGATGATATAATATTAGTAGATGATATTTCTATTGAAAATACTATTAGCAATTTATTTGAATATGAGAGAATAATTTCTGAAGGAGCTGGAGCAGCTGGAGTTACAGCAATTATTGAAAATTCATCATTGTTTAAAAATAAAAAAGTATGTTCAATTATTTGTGGTGGGAATATAGATAGTAGAATTTATGCAGGCATTCTAAATAAGAAATTATCACGTGATGGCAGATTAGCTAGAATACGTATTGGCATTACAGACGAGCCTGGTATGTTATCAAAAATCTCTAATGCAATTGCAAAAACCGGTGGGAATATAATTGAGATTTATCATCAAAGAATGTTTCATGACGTACCAGTAAAAAAAGCTAAAATAGATGCAGTCATTGAAGCCCAAAATAAAAAAAGCATTGAAGAAATAATTGCTTCTTTGAAAAGTGAAGGTTTTGAAGTTCGCATAATAAATGAAATATTTAACTAGTCTTATGTCTATTCAAAAGTCAATAATAGAGCTCTCTCATATTCCGGTTCAGATAAGCAACAATTCAAATTGCCCATACATTGATAATAAAATTGAAACTAGAGCATTTGTAAATCTGTCAGAACATCCTGAAACTCACGACCAATTAGCTGAGACAGGATTTAGAAGGGTTGAAAATTGGGCTTATAAACCAATTTGCTCTGATTGTAATGAATGCATTCCTTTAAGAGTAATATGCAAAAGCTTTAAACCAAACCAAAACCAGAAAAGATGCTATTCTCAAAAATTGATCAGAAATATACTTCCCTGCCAATCTAATAAACAACATTACGATCTTTTTAAGAAATATCAAAAACAGCGCCATGAAAACGGTCTTATGTCAAAAATGTCATGGGGAAATTACTCAAATATGATTAATCTTACACCTATTAATTCTATGATATTTGAATATAAAAGTCTTAAAGGAAATATTTTGGGAGTAATGCTCATAGATATACAAAGAGACGGATTATCTGCTGTTTATTCCTTTTATGATACGACTGATAAAAAATTAAGTATTGGTAAGTATATGATTATAGACACAATTAACTTTGTAAAAGATAACAAATTGAATTATTTATACTTGGGATATTTTATTAAAGAAAATCATAAGATGAATTATAAAAACCAGTTCCATCCATATGAAATATATATTAACGGTAAATGGTCAAAAAACTAATTAAACTTTGGTGGTTTAGGAAATCCTCTTGGGGGCATTTTACCTGCACCTCCTCTTTTCCCAAGCCAAGTTGTAATTACTTTTTCATGACGTGTTCGATCTTTTCCCATCTTCCAGAATAGACCTTTATTGGAAGAAATAATTTTTACATCTGAACATTTACCATCTTTGTACCTTTGAAGTATGACACCTTGACCTTTGCTTAATACTGGTATTTCATTAACATCAAATATTAATAACTTTCTATTTTCACCAACTATTGCAAGCATATCTCCATTAATTGGTAAACATGAAATGGCTTTGTTAGAGCCTTTTAAATTCATTATTTGTTTCCCTGTTCTTCTTTTTGAAATGACCTCATGTGAATTTACAATAAACCCTCTTCCATCATTAGAAACCAATAAAAGTTTTTCATTTTTTGAATCACTTAAAAATAGAATTTTTTCATCTGCTATATCATCAAAAACTAGTGAAAGGGGTTCCCCAAATCCACGTCCAGTCGGAAGTTTATAAACAGGAATATTATAAAATCGCCCGTTTTCAGAAAATAATAAAAGATCATCTAAACTACTTAAAAATATATATAAACCTAGCTCATCCCCTTCTTTAAATTTTATACTGTTTAAATCTGTAGAATGGCCTTTTAAGGATTTAATCCAACCTTTTTTTGAAACAATTATAGTTACAGGCTCTTTTTCTATTTTTAAAGAAATATCATTACTATATTCTATGTTTTTATTCTCTATATTTGTTTTTCTATTTAATTCATTTTTAAATATCTTTTTTATATTCAAAATCTCATTTTTGATTTTTTTCCACTGCAGAGTTTTTTCTTTTAATAATTTTTCTAATTGTGATTTTTTGTTTTGCAATTCAATTTTTTCTTTGTTTATTTGCTGTTCTTCAAGCTTTCGCAAATTACGTAATTTCATATCCAAAATTGCAACTGCTTGATTTTCAGAAAGTTTAAATCTCATTATTAATTTTTTCTTAGGGTCTTCTTCTTCTCTTATAATAGAGATAACCTCATCAAGATTTAAATAAACAATCAAAAAACTATCTAAAATCTCAAGGCGATTAATTGTTTTATTCAAAGAATTATTACTTATTCTGATTAATATTTCACGTCTATGATCTATCCACGAAATAATTGCTTCATTTAATGGCATAATTTTAGGAGAACCATCACTATCTAATACGTTTAAATTGAGTTGAACCCTAATTTCTAAATCTGTAACTTGATACAATGTATCCATTATATCCTCAGGGCTAAGATTTCTTGATTTAGGTTCAATAATAATTCTTATTTCCTCAGATGACTCATCTCTGACATCTGAAACCATTATTAACTTTTTATTCAATATAAGATCAGCAATTTTTTCAATAATTCTCGATTTCTGAACTTGATATGGAATTTCATTTATACATATATGCCATGTTCCTGAAGACTTTTTTTCCAAAATCCAATTCGCTCTTAAACGAAATGAACCTCTTCCATTTTTATATGTATCAATGATATTATCTTTACTTTCAATGACTATTCCTCCAGTTGGAAAATCAGGACCATTAATAATATTATAAAGTTCATTATGATTTTTATCTCTATTATCAATTAGAAATAAAGCAGCGTCACAAACTTCATTTAAATTATGGGGAGGAATTGAACAAGCCATCCCAACAGCGATTCCTTGCGCTCCATTTACAATTAAATTTGGAAACCCTGCAGGTAATAAAACTGGTTCTTTACCAGAACCATCGTATGTATCTCTAAAATCAACAGCGTTTTCATTAATGCCGTCTAACATTAAGTTAGCTACCTCACTCATACGTGCTTCAGTATATCTCATTGCAGCAGCGTTATCGCCATCAATGTTTCCAAAATTTCCTTGTCCTTCAACAAGAGTGAAGTTCATAGAAAATTCCTGCGCCATTCTAACCATAGCATCATAAATAGCTGCATCTCCATGTGGATGATATTTTCCCATAACATCGCCAACTACTCTTGCTGACTTTTTAAAACTTTTATTTGGCTGAAGGCTTAATAAATTCATTGCATACAGAAGTCGCCTATGCACAGGCTTTAATCCATCACGAACATCTGGCAAAGAACGTGAAGTTATTGTGGATAAAGCATATTGTAAAAATCTTTTACTTAACTCATTGGAAAAATCTGAATTAATTTGTTTCTCTAAAAAATCGACTTTATCATTCATAAAACATTAAGCCTGTATAATTTTTTTTTGTAATTGTTTTTCAAGTCTAATCCTTGAAGGAGATATAATATTATTATTGTAAAAATTTAAATTAAGAAAATATTTAGTTAAATTAAGACCTAAGATTAAATCACTAATTAAACAAGTAGAATTATTATTTCCACCTAAAAATTTTGGCAAAACTAATAGTTTGTCTTTATATGGCAGCCCTTCATTGTAACTTACTGCCCTTCCAGTTTTTGGACTTACAAAAGAAAGATTTTCTCGTTTGCCATTGACAGCACATTCTTGCAATTTTAGTGAAAAACCTAATTCTGACAAAAGCCCTATTTCCCACTTTACATATCCTTTAACCCAATCAAAATTCAACCCATTAGATAGTTTTAATAATTCAAATAAATTCAAGGTTGCAATAAAGATATTCTGGTTAGGTTCCCTTTCTGGAAGAATATAGTCAGAAATCTCACAAACTGCCGATAAAGCAGTAAGTTGAATAGGAAGGTTAAAAAAGTTAGTTGCAGTAGAACTATCTAGTTCTAATTTTATTGAACCCATTTGATCAGATATTCTTGCCTTCCACTCAGCATTACATATATTTCCTTTTTGAAAAATTGATCTTTTTTTTACACTATTTCCTCCATGAACAAACGATTTATACCTGCCATTATTTTTACTTAATACTGATACTAGCATTCCAGTCTCACCAAATGGTTTTGAGGATAAGAGAATAGTCATATCCTTCCATTCAGGCATCAACATCAAGTCCTGATGATTTAAGTAAACTAATATTTGTAAGACATTTCTCCTGAATTTTTACTCTTGTATAAAGATGAATTCTTTTATTGAAAGCTTTCTCCATTTCTTTTCGAGCTAAAATACCAATTCTTTTAATATTTTGACCTGACTTTCCTAGTATCATTGCCTTATGAGAAGTTTTAGACACAAAAATATTTTGATGAATTTCGAGATTATTATCTTTCTTTTCTTTCCATATTTCCGTTGAAACTATTAAATTATAGGGTATTTCTTGATGCATATTTAGTAAAAGTTTTTCCCTTAAAATTTCAGATGCTAAATATCTTAAATTAGTATCTGTAATGTCTTCTATTGGATACAAAAATGGTCCAACAGGCATCTTTTTTATTATCCAATCTAAAAAGTCTTTGATCCCCTTACTTTTTAATGCAGATAACAAAAAAATTTTTTCAAATTTAAATAAACTTTGAAATTCTGAAATCAAAGGTAATAAATCTTTCTTATTGATTAAATCAATCTTATTTAAAATCAAAACTATTGGCCTATTAATATTCTTAAGCTTTTTAATAATTTCTAAAGTATTTGAGTTAATATTTTTTATACCAACATCATATAATAAACATACTAGATCTGAGTCATTTAAACTTTTCCATGCGTTGTTAACCATTAACTCATCCAAAAAACGTTTTGATTTAAATATTCCAGGTGTATCTATAAACACAATTTGTGTATTCTGTTTTAAAAAAATACCTTTAATTGAAGTTCGTGTAGTTTGTGATTTATGACTGACAATTGCTATTTTTTCACCAATAATTGTATTTATCAGAGTTGATTTACCAGCATTAGGTGCACCAACAAGTGAAACTAATCCAGAATATGATATTTTCCTATTATTAATATTTATTCTCTCTTATTATTTTCAAAATATTTTTTGCAGCATCTAATTCTGCTAACTTTATTGTTTTACCCTTTCCTTCAGAAAAAAAACCCATGGCTATTACTTTTATAATAAAAAAGGGGTTGTGGTCAGGGCCCTCTTTTTTAATTAACTCATAATTTGGTAGAATTAAACCATTTTGCAAAACGAGCTCCTGAAGAGCTGATTTAGAATTTATATTTGATTTTTTATTATTGATATTGAAAAATTTCTCTATAAAAGATTTTACAAAACTTATATTTCCATCAATATAAATAGCTCCTATGATAGCTTCTATTACATCTGAAAGAATAGAATCATTTTTTTTAAATTTTTCTCCATCGCTTCCAGATTGAGTTATTATATACTTCGAAAGATTAATGCTATTAGCTACTTTAGATAAAAAATTTTCATTTGTTAATGCTTCAAATTTTAAATGAATTTCAGATAGTTTTTCATGGTTCATTATTATATTTAATTTTTCTGCAATTATAAAGCCTAATACTCTGTCTCCCAAAAACTCAAGTTTTTCATAATTATATTTCTTTCCAGCACTTTTATGAGTTAATGCTTCAAGCAAAATTGCTTTATTTTTAAAATTATAAAAAATTTTTTTTTCAAATTCTTCAATTAACAATTATTTTCACTTAGCTTATTTTTTTGAAAATTCTTTTATATCTTATATTAAATGGCCATTTCCAAATTTGCCAAAACCTCGTATCATCAGTAATTGAAAAGAAAATAATATTTGCTTTGCCAACAAAATTTTCTAGAGGCACAAACCAACCACCATTTGCTCTACTATCTAATGAGTTATCTCTGTTATCACCCATAACAAAGTATTTATCATTAGGCACCACAAACTCTTTTGTGTTATCCATCACTTGATAATCATTCAAATTTAATATTGCGTATGATTTATCTTCATTTAATCTTTCTTTTTTTTGCTCAAGAATTTGTTCAAACTTATTCTTAATAATATGTCTATAAAAACCATCTTCCTCCTGAATAACTAAACTACCATTTATAAAAAGTTTTCCAGATTTCATTTGTATTTTATCTCCCGGCAAACCCATAACACGCTTTATATAATTTATATTGGTATTCGATGGTAATTTAAAAACTGCTACATCACCTCTTTTAGGCTTTGAAGCAAAAACTCTATTTTCAGGCAATGGAACAATACCAAAAGGGAAAGAATATCTTGAATACCCATAGCTATATTTTGAAACAAATAAATAATCCCCTATCAACAAGTTTGGCAACATTGATCCTGAAGGAATATTATATGGTTCAAAAAAAAGAGATCTAAAAATAACTGCTATTATTACAGCGTAAAAAATTGTTTTGAAAAATTCAAAAAAACTACTTTCTTTTTTTTTATTTTTTTTCTTTATCATTTTTAAGGCTTTCTATTATGACAATAGCATAAGCATAATGTCTTTCATCACTTATGCTCAAGTGAACTTTATAACTACAACCATTTGGGATTAATTCCAAACATAAATTTTTTGCTGTATTACTAATATTTATGTATGGCTTACCACCTTTTGCATTCAAAATTTCAACATCTTTGAATGATGGTATTCTAGATTTCTTATTATGATTTAAAGCTTTGTAAAAAGCTTCCTTAGCAGCAAATCTATTAGCCAACCTATAGATTAATCTGCTTTTATTTTGATAGAAAAAATTTATTTCGTTTCTAGTATAAAGTTTTTTTAAAAATTTTTCGCCAAACTTATTATAAATCAAATTTATTCTATTAATTTCAACAATATCATTACCAACTCCAACAATCATTTAAATATCAACTTTTCTTGAACCATCAATAATTGATCTCATCTTTAGAATTGCCTCTGTTATACCAATCTTTATCGCCTCACCAATTAAAAAGTGACCGATATTAACTTCAGTAATTTCTTCAATTTTTGCTATTTCTGATATATTTTTATAATTTAGCCCATGTCCAGCATGCACATCTAAGCCTTTTGATTTAGCATAAATGGCAGATTTTTTTATATTTTCTAATTCATTAATCATAATACTTTCATTTTGAGCATCACAATATTTACCTGTGTGTATTTCTATCGCATCTGCTCCAATCTCTGAAGCTATACTTATTTGTTCAATGTCTGGATCAATAAATAATGAACAAAGTATCCCAACATCTTTTAATTTATTTATACAATAAATAATTTCTTTATTGGATTTTAAGTTTAATCCACCTTCAGTAGTTATTTCTTGTCTTTTCTCAGGAACTATACAACAAGCATAAGGTAAGTTTTCAACAGCAAAGTTAATCATTTCACTTGTAGCAGCCATTTCAAAATTTAGAGGTATTTCTAAATTAT
>MDTB01039048.1_pt1 | contig 21735 bp, 35 predicted proteins | sample 811161 | NCBI WGS metagenome assembly MDTB01 (sample SAMN05326650, study PRJNA326480) | marine metagenome | isolation source: seawater | place: Mediterranean Sea | collected 2009 | reverse complement strand
TGCTGCACCACGCGCATGGGAGCGGCACCCCAACACAACAGCAGCCCCCTGACGGGCCAGCACGCGAGCCGTTTGCAAGCCAATCCCGGTGTTGGCACCGGTGATGAAGGCCACCGATCCGTGGAGCGCTTCAACGTCTGCATCACGCCAACGGGCCATCGCCAATCCCCCTCGGCCAGTTCGTGCCGCACCGTGTTAGCAGGACAGCAGCCCTGGTGGCGGCCGCCGCAGGCGAGCACCCCGTGGCAGGCTCGAGTTGAAATGCTGCAGGCAGCCGCGCTCCACCGCTGATGATTCGCCTTCTCTACATCGGGTTGATCATCTACCTGGCCACGAAGCTGCTAAGGCTGATTGCCAGGACGCTGCAATCAAGCCAGGCCGAGGAAACACCACCCAGCCAGGTGGTGATAGATGTGGAAGCCGAATCGAGCGATTGAACCGCAAGTGGGACGCTGCAGCAGCTCCACCGGCTCGCTCCGCAGGCTCCGCCGATGATGATGGCTGTTGGAGGTCTCAAGGAGCGCCATGAGCTGGTTGGTGGTCGAACCTGCTGCGGACGCTGAGGGCATCTACCGCCAGGTGGCTTGCTTTGACAGCGAGGACGAGGCCCAGGACTTCGCCGATGGCAGCCTTGAGTGGTTGGTCATCGATGCCAGTGAGATGGAGATGGGCTGAACAGGGTCAGCCCCCTGCGATCACGCCCAGCAGAAGACAACCGGCGAGGAGGAGATCAGCCAGCGTATGACGTGCTAGCTGAGCCGATAGCAGCAGGCGTCGCTGGCGATGCAAGCGCAGGCCATTCCACTGAGGCGCGTGATCCTCGCCGGGCTAATCGGCAACGTCATGGAGTGGTACGACTTCGCGATCTACGGCTACTTCGCGGCAATCATCGGCACTCAATTCTTTCCATCGAGTGATCCACGCAATTCGCTACTGGCGGCCTTTGGCGCATTCGCTGCTGGCTTTCTGGTGCGTCCACTCGGCGGCGTGGTTCTCGGCAGCGTCGCCGATCGCCTGGGACGCCAGCGGGCCTTGATGGTGTCGGTGCTGGCCATGGCCGCAGCCACCGTGCTGATGGCGATCCTGCCGTCTTACTCACGCATCGGGCTGGCCGCTCCGCTGCTGATGGTGCTGCTGAGGATCCTGCAGGGGCTCTCCGCTGGCGGTGAATACAGCACCTCGATCGTGTTTCTCGCTGAACACGCCCCAGCAGGCCGTCGAGGACTTGTGGCGATCTGGGGACTCTGGGGATCGGTGCTGGGCATCCTGCTCGGCTCCGGGGTTGGCGCGCTGCTGGCCGCCCATCTCAGTGAGGCGCAGCTCAGCAGCTGGGGCTGGCGGATCCCCTTTGCCCTGGGTCTCCTGGTGGCCATCACCGGGCTGCTGCTGCGCCGTGGACTGCAGGGGGGGACCCCGCCGCCCCAGTCCCTCAGCCCGCTACGGCACACCTTGAGCCGGCATCGCGGAGCAGTGCTGCGAGTGATGCTGCTCAACATCGCCAGCAGCGTTGGCTTCTACACGGCGTTTGTCTACGCCGTCAGCTACATCGAAACGGTCGATGGGATGACAGTGGCCTTTGCCTTGGAGCTCAACACCGGCGTGATGGGCCTGCTGCTGATGGCCTTTCCACTCAGCGCCTGGCTATCCGATCGCATCGGCCGCAGGCCCATGCTGATCAGCGGCTCAGCCCTGCTGCTGTTGGGCGGGGTGCCCATCTTCCTGCTCCTGCACAGCACAACGCCAGCGCTGCTGCGCCAAGCAGACGTGTTGCTGATGCTCGCGGTGGCCCTGCTGGCGGGCGGCAAGAATCCCGCCAATGTGGAGCTGATGCCGGCGGCCGTGCGCTGCACTGGCCTGGCTTTGGCCTTCAACCTGGCGGAGGGGCTCTTTGGCGGCACGACACCCCTGATCGCCAGCTGGCTGCTGACGCGCTTCTCGAACCCTCTCCTCCCGGGGGTGTGGCTGAGCCTCAGCGGGCTGATCACCTTGGTCACCGTGCTGTGGTTCACACCAGAAACCTTCAAAAAAACATTGGAGACCTCCCCTTGAGACCAAGGGGACATCAGCCATCCACACGGTTTGTTTTAATCATTTGATCTCAATCGGTTCCAATCCGTGACACTGCGTAGCAGCAGATACGACAGAGCAGAAGACATCCAATAAGGTCCAATCACCTCTGGAAGGTGTTGATGGCGGTATCGATTGCAAATCATCCGGTCGTCGCAATCCCCCATTGGATTGCCAGTGGACCAGGCCTCACGCTCCAAGAGCGGGGGGTCCTGGCGCACATGCTCGGCACGCTCCATCACGGCGATGGTGGCGACATCGCCACCGCCATGATCTCGCCACGGCTGTCCAAAGATGACCCGGGCGAGTTGCAAAGCACCTTGGACGGACTCGTGGACAAAGGACTGCTGACGGTGGAGAGCAAGCCGATCTGCGATGGCCCTGTCTACAGCCTCAACCTGCCGGCGAGCGCCCTCTAGCCTGTAGCGGTGTCATCGGCGCCACCGCTACTGCTGCTGCATCCAGTCGGCGTCGGACTGAGTCACCACTTCTGGGATCGTTTCAGACATGCCTGGGCTGAGCGCTGCGGCACCCCTGCTGTGGCCCCTGACCTACTGGGGTGCGGCTCAACCAGAACATCGCTTCGGCGGCTGACACCTCACGCTTGGGCAGAGGCCCTCCTGCCCCAGCTGCTGAACCTCAATCAGCCCGCCGTCGTCGTCGTGCAAGGCGGCTCGTTACCGATTGCCCTGGAGCTGCTCAAGCTCGCACCTCAATCCTGCAGGGCCCTGGTGATGGTGGGACCACCGGGCTGGCGGGTGATGGGAGAGGCGGCCAATCCATGGCTGCAGAAGCTGCTGTGGTGGGGGCTGTTTCAGGGGCTCACCGGCCTGCTGTTCTGGCGCTGGGCCAGGCGGGAGGCATTCCTTAGATCCTTCTCCATCAAAGAGCTCTTCGCCAACGCTGAGGGGGTGGATCAGCCCTGGCTTGATCAGTTGCGGCAGGACTCAGCTGATGCTTCAACGCGTTGGGCCGTCTTTGCTTTTCTGGCCGGTTTCTGGCGAGCTGACTACCACCTTGAACTCCGATCCCTTCAGCTGCCCGTGCTGGCCCTGGTTGGGGAATCGGCCTCAGGCATCAGCCGCAGTGGACGACGGGACAGCAGCGCCCAGAAACTGGCTGATTACGGCGTGGCCATCAACGGTCTGAGTGCTCGCGTGATTCCAGGGCGCAATGTGCTGCCCTACGAGTCCAGTGCAGCCTGCGTTGCCGCCATTGCCGAATGGATTCGGACCATCTAGCCACCCATTTCGGCGATCCACTTAACAGCTAGGGAACAACCTTGAGCTGATCGATGGGCAACTGGCTGCCGATCCTGGTGCTGGGCTTGACCCAGTTCGTGATGGTGCTCGACGGCACGGTCATGAATGTCTCCATCAGTGCCGTTGTTGCTGACCTCGGGACCACGGTCAGCGCCATGCAGCTGGCCATCGCCACCTTCACCCTGACCATGGCGGCCTTCATGCTCGCCGGAGCTGGGCTGGGAACACGGCTGGGACGACGCCGGACCTTTCTGATCGGCAATCTCATCTATGCGGTGGGCTCCCTGCTGACAGCCCTGGCGCCTGATTTCACCGCCCTGTTTCTGGGTTGGTCACTGGTGGAGGGGCTGGGGGCAGCCCTGGTGGTTCCTGCGATCGCATCGCTGGCGGCGTTCAACTACAGCGGTCGGGAACGGGCCCTGGCCTACGCCGTGCTGGGGGGGATTGCCGGCGCAGCGGCGGCGGCAGGCCCTTTGATCGGCGGCTGGATGACGAGCACCCTCTCCTGGCGCTACGTCTTTGTGATCGAGACCGTGCTGATCGTGGCCCTGATCCTGCCGTTGCATCAGCGCATCCGCGATGAGCCCGCCGCACAACAGCAGGGACCGTTTGATTGGCTCGGAGTGGTGGGCTCTGCCCTAGCCATGGGCATCACCGTGCTGGCTCTGGTGTCAGCCAGCAGCTGGGGCATGGTTCAACCACTGGATCCACCTTTCACGGTGGCGGGCTTTTCACCGACGTTGCCACTGGTGATCCTCGGTGGTCTGGTGGCTTGGGCCTTCTGCAGCTGGGAGGAGCAGCTGACACGCCAGGGAGGTCAGCCCCTGCTGGGGCTGGGCCTGCTGGCCATCCCCCAGCTTCGCGCCGGGCTGGCGGCCCAGATGGTGCTTTATTTCATCGTCGCTGGCAGTTTTTTCATCCTGCCGCTGTATCTGCAGACCGTGCTGGAGCTCGATGCCCTGCAATCGGGGATCCGCATGCTGCCCCTGTCGGTGTGTTTGTTTGCTGTGGCGTTAATCGGCTCCAAACTGGCGGCGCGACTGGCACCACGCCTGCTGATCCGCCGAGGTCTTCTGATGGCCTGCGCCGGCATGGTGCTGCTGATCGCAGCGATCACGCCGGAGGCCCGAGGACACCTGTTCACCCTGGCGATGGCCGTGATCGGCAGCGGCGTTGGCCTGGCCATCTCTCAAATCGGCAACGTCAACCTCTCAGCAGCCGATGCGTGCCGCAGCACGGAGGTGGGCGGTCTTCAAGGCACAGCGCAAAACCTTGGCTCCTCCCTTGGGGTGGCCCTGGCCGGAACGGTGCTGTTCATCGGTCTCGCTCAGCAGCTGAACACCACGGTCACCAGCTCAGCCGTCATCAGTCCCCAGCTGCAACAGGCCACAGCAGAGGCGATTTCCAGTGGCGTCCAAGTGGTTCCCAGCAGCAGCTTGCAGCAGCTGATGCAGGAGGCTGCTGTGCCCCAGGACCAGGCGGATGCCTTGCTACAGGATTACAGCAGCAGCAAGCTGCAGGCCCTGCGCCGGGGGCTGGGAATTGTGCTCATTGCCGGTCTGCTGGCGTTGCCACTGCTACGGGAGTTACCCAATCAGCCGCTACCTCGCTGAGCTCAGAGAGGTTTGGAGAAACGCATCAACCCCCAGCTGAGGCGGCCGGCTTCTCCGCCCTCAACCCAGTGACCAAGGCCGGTTTCCATGCGGCTGAGATAGCCGGCACTGATGGAGCTCACCAGCACGTCATGGCGGCGACGTAGTTCATCACGCACCCGGGCGTAATGGCAAACCAGCATGTCGGTCCTCTCTTGCCAGACCTCACGTTGAAGCCCAGCCGCCTCGGCCCACAGCCGGTAGCGCTCGGGGGATGCGAGGTCGGGCAGGTGAATGCGATCCAGAATCGGTTGCAACAGCGCCATCTCAACACCATCGGCAGCCATGGGGTCGGTGAGGACAAAAACACCACCGGGCTTGAGGACTCGAGCCACCTCCCGCAGCACCAAGGCCCGATCACCTGAGTGGAGGATGGCGTCCTGACTCCAGATCAGGTCGGCAGAGCCATCAGCAAGCGGTACCGCCTCAAAGGAGGCGTCATGGACGGTGATGCGCTCGGCCAGGCCGGCCTCGGCATTGAGTGCACGATGGCGTTGGTTTTCAACAGCGGAGATGTTGATGGCCTGCACCGAGACATCAAACGTGGAGGCCATCAGCCGGGAGGCACCGCCGTAGCCGGAGCCGAGATCCACGACGGTTCCCCCCTTGGGGGGCGCGCCAGCCAATGCCATCAACGTGTCAACCGTGCGACGACTGGCAACAGCAATGGGTTCCTGTGCATCGGAGTACAGACCGATGTGGATGTCCTCACCGCCCCATACCTCAGCGTAGAAGCGATCAGCATCAGCGCTGTCGTAATAGTCAGCAGCGACGTTGGCTGCTGCAGAAGACGGAGCCGAGCTCATAGGGCGGTCTGATCGATATCCATGCGGTACGCCTTCTCCGCAACGTGGACATAGAAATCAGGATTGTCGTGGCCAAGCTGATAGTCGCCATAGGAGCTGATCTCCTGGAAGCCCACCTCGCGCATCAACCGGCGCACGTAGCCGTGGCGCAACGGGAACATGTTGAGGTGATAGGTGCTGCCATCGCTGAAGGCGTAACGGAACCGCGCTAAGCCATCGTCGACGTGCTCTGGACCGACCTCAACGTCCTTGCCGCAATACACATTGCTCTTGCCACTGGATGAGGTCCCCTCGAGCAAACGGTCGTAGTTGCGATGGTCGAGGATCAAAATGCCGTTGTGCTTGAGCACGGCGTAATACTCGGCAAGGGCCTTACGGCGATCACGTTCACGGAACAGGTGCGTGAAGGAGTTGCCAAGGCAGATCACGGCATCGAACTCACCATGAATATCTCGATTCAGGAAGCGCCAATCGGCATGCACGGTGCGCATCAGCAGGTTGCGGTCACGCGCGTTCTGAAAGGCGCGAGCCAGCATGTTGGGGCTGCCGTCAACACTGACGACGTCAAAACCTTCCCTCAACAGACGCACAGAGTGAAAGCCGGTGCCGGTGGCGACATCGAGGACCGATTTCGCCCCGTGTTGATGCAAAAGTCGAATGAAGAAATCACCCTCTGCCTCTGCGCGGGCGTCCCAATCAATCAGACGATCCCAGCGGTCAACAAACTGCTCGATGTACTCCTGCTCGTAATGATCAGTCTCACGGACTGTTTCTGGGGATTCACCAAAGCGCTGAGCATCTCCTGATGCCGAATCAATCAAAGATTGCTGCGTTGAAGTCATAAGCTCTGGAGCTCAATCGGGGGGAGATTCAGATCGTCTCGAGGGCCAAATACCTGAGCTGTTAGGGCGTTTTGAACCGGAGACGAACGAGGAAAGCTTTGGGGCAAAGCTTTCCCGCTATGGGTCGACCCTAACCATCGACCAGAAGAATGTCATCCTTGACACCATGTCAAGAGCGCAGGAGAAGGTTTCAAGAAAAGTTCCCATTTCGCCGTTGACCATCAGCGTGGCTGCAGAAATCACCCGGCTTCTTTGGTTATTAGAATCACGGGTGGTGCAATTGTTGCTGCGTGCCCCAAATCGAAGTCAGTGGGGTTTGGAAGCTCTTTGGTCAGCAGCCCCAACCAGCGCTTGAAGCGTTGAGGAACGGCGCAGACCCGGAGGAGGTTCAGAAGCGTTATGGCTGCCGCGCCGCAGTCAAGGCTGTTGACCTGGCGATTGAAGCCGGTGAAATTTTTGTGGTGATGGGGCTCTCGGGCTCAGGCAAATCCACCCTGCTGCGCATGCTCAATGGGCTGATTCGTCCCAGTGCAGGCGAGGTGGTGATCGAGGGGCAACGGCTGTCCGATCTTCCAGCGGTTGGGATGCGTCAACTGCGTCGTCACACCATGGCCATGGTGTTCCAGTCCTTTGCGCTGTTGCCGGGGCGCTCCGCTTTGGAGAACGCCGCATTTGGACTGGAGGTGGCAGGAGTACCACGAGCCCAGCGGTTGGAGCGGGCACGGGCCGCCCTTGAGCGGGTGGGATTGGGGCGCGATCTGGGCAAAAGACCTGAAGAACTCTCCGGTGGCATGCAGCAGCGGGTGGGATTGGCACGGGCCCTGGCCCTGGATCCACCGGTTCTGCTGATGGATGAGGCGTTCTCTGCCCTAGATCCACTGATTCGCCGCGAGATGCAAGATCTGCTGCTGGATCTGCAACAGGATCAGCGCCGCACGGTGGTGTTCATCTCCCATGACCTTGATGAAGCCGTGCGACTGGGTGATCGGATCGCACTGATGCAAGAAGGAGCGGTACTGCAGTGCGGCAGCTCAATGGATTTGCTGTGCCATCCGGCCAATGAGCGCGTGCGCCATTTCTTCCGTGATGTCGATGCCAGCGCCGTGCTGAGCGTTGATGCCATCGCCGAACCAGCGCCCTTGATGGTGCAACGCAACGACCTCGAGCGTTGGCGCCATCAGCCCCCCGGCGGCGCAGCCGGGGTGGCCTACGTGTTGGATGAACACCAACGCTTCTGCGGTCTGATGCCAGCAGGAGGCACATTGCTGCCGGCATCAGAGGTGGAGCAACTGGCGGCGGGCACCACGCTGAAGCAAGCGATGGAGCCTGTGGCCCTCGCCAGCCACCCATTGCCCGTGGTGGACGCGGAGGGACGCTTGCTTGGTGTGCTGAGCAGCCGCCAACTGTTAAAAGCGATGGTGATGGCATGAGCATCGTGTTGGTCGCCATCACCTCCGCAGGCCCGGTCGGTCAGGCCGTTGATCAGCTGGTCTCCTGGCTGCTGACCCACGGCCCGGCGCTGTTCAGCGTGATTCAGGCCCTAGTGCAGGGGTTGGCCAGCTTCTTCCAAGCACTGCTCGCCGCACCACCCGCCTGGCTTCTTGCTGTGCTGGTGACGCTGCTGGGGCTGTGGCGCGTCAGCGCGGGATTTGCTCTGTTCTGCCTGCTGGGGCTGAATCTGGTCCTGTTTATGGGGCTGTGGGAACCCATGATTGCCACCCTGGCTCTGGTGGTGACCGCCTCGTTGCTGGCCTTACTGCTCGGCTTGCCACTTGGGGTGCTGGCATCCCGTCAACGCACAACCTGGAGTCTGGTGCGCCCGGTGCTCGATCTGATGCAGACCATGCCGGCGTTTGTGTATCTGATCCCCGCTGTGATGTTCTTCAGCACAGGTCAGGTGCCATCGGTGATCGCCACCTTGATCTTCTCGATGCCACCGGTGGTGCGCCTGACCGTGCTCGGCATCCGTGAGGTGCCTGCGGATCGTCTCGAGGCTGGTCTGTCATTCGGCTGCAGCCCCCCACAGCTGCTCTGGAAAGTGCAGTTGCCCAGTGCCCTGCCCACCTTGATGGCCGGCGTGAATCAGACGATCATGCTGGCGTTGTCCATGGTTGTGATCGCCTCGATGATTGGCGGCGGCGGCCTCGGTGATGTCGTGCTGCGAGGCATTCAGCAGCTCAATGTGGGCCTTGGCTTTGAAGGCGGGCTGGCCGTGGTGATCCTGGCTGTGATTCTTGATCGGCTGACGCAGAGCCTGGCCGCACCGCCCACCAAGGCAATGGCAGAACGCTGGCGCGACTGGCGCCGGATCTGGAGCGACGCATGAGCCGCTCGCCGCGCTGGCGACGCCGCGCCCTACTGCTGGCAGGGGTGGCAGCCGCGGGGCTTTCGTTAGCCAGTCTGGTCAAACTCAGCGGCGATCCAGACCTCAATGGCTCAACACTCCGGGAACGTCGACAACGGCTGGAGTCCGCCGAACAAGTGATCCGGCTGGGCTGGACAGCCTGGGCCGATGCGGAGCTGGTGAGCGTGATGGCCGAGCAGCTGATTGAAGAGCACTTTGATGTGCCGGTCGATCGGGTGATGGCCGACATCGGGGTCCAGTTCGAGTCCGTGGCCCGCGGCGATCTGGATCTGATGCTGATGGCCTGGCTGCCGGTGACGCACCAGGAGTACTGGCAACGGGTGCGGGGGCGCGTTGAGGACCTGGGCACGATCTACACCGGTCGGCTTGGCCTTGTGGTGCCGGAGTTTGTGCCCGAAGAAGAGGTCAGCAGCATCGCCGACCTCGCTGATCCTGTCATCGCCGCTCGCTTCAACAACAGAATTCAAGGCATTGACCCCGGCTCGGCACTGAATGACGCCACCCGCGCAGCCCTGACGGCCTACGGGATCAAGGACATGCGACTGGTGGCTGGCAACCTGGCCGTGATGGCGGCGAGCCTGCGCCAAGCGATCGACAGCCGGCGCTGGATCGTGGTGACCAGCCTCATCCCCCACTGGATGTTTGCCACCAATCGGTTGCGGTTCCTCGATGATCCCCTCGGCGTCTTCGGCGGAACCGAGCGCATCCATGGTCTGGGCCATGCCGGCTTTTCGCAACGTTTTCCGCAGATCGCCGCTTTTCTGGGGCGCTTTGAGATCCCACCTGAGGATTTTCTCGGTTTGATGCTGGCAGCGCGGCAGAGCTCCAACCAGGACGCGGTCAGGGCCTACCTCGCGCAGCATCCCGAACGGGTCCGCTACTGGATCAGCGGTGCCATTGGCGAGTGCCGTCAAACAACCTGCCCTCAGCCGTAGCGTGCAGAGGTAACCGGCCCAACGGGATGAACGAGGCGAAGCAATGGCGACGGCGGGCCGTGATGCTCACAGGCTTGTTGCTGGCTGGTGCGTCGTTGGCCAGCATCATTCAGCTGAGCCAGAGCCCATCAGCACAGGAGGCTGATCCAAGCTTGTCGGCCCCAAGCGGTGATCGAGGTCCCGGCAAACGGGAAAAGCTGCTGTTGGGCTGGAGTCCCTGGGCCGATGCCGAAGTGGTCAGCCTGATGGCGGAGGAGCTGATCGAGACCCATTACGGCGTCCCGGTGGAGCGCGTCATGGCCGATATCGGCATCCAGTACCAATCCGTGGCCCGCGGCGATCTGGATCTGATGCTGATGGCCTGGCTGCCTGGCACCCATCGCGACTACTGGCAACGGGTGCGCGATCAGGTGCTGGATCTCGGGCCGATGTACAGCGGCAAGCTCGGCTGGGTCGTTCCCGACTATGTGCCCGCCAGCGAGGTGAGCAGCATCAGCGACCTCAGCGATCAGAAGCTGGCCGCCCGTTTCGGTGATCGCGTGCAGGGCATTGATCCTGGTTCAGGCCTGAACCAGGCGTCTGAAGAGGCGCTCAAAAGCTATGGACTGGACGACATCGAGTTGGTCTCCGCCAGCAGCGCTGCCATGACAGCTGTCCTGGCGCAGGCGATCCGTGAACAGCGTTGGGTGGTGGTCACCAGCTGGACCCCGCACTGGATGTTTGCCCGCTATCAGCTCCGCTTCCTCGATGATCCAGACGGGGTGTTCGGCGGCACCGAACGCATTCATGCACTGGCCCGCTTGGGATTGGATCAGCAGTACCCGCAAGTGACCGATTTCCTCAGCCGCTTCCATCTCCCCGACCAGGAACTCTCAGCCGTCCTGCTCAATGCGCAGGACACCTCAGCTGAGGAAGCCGTGATGAGCTACCTGGAACTTCATCCTGAGCGGGTGCACTACTGGGTCAGTGGCCAGGTCAGTCCATAGGCAGGGCTGAACGCTGTGGATCGTCGGACAAAACGGAATCAACGATCCGGGTGATCGCTCCGCTGCGATGCATCTGCAGCAGGGTGACGTTGATGGGTTTGCGCAAGGGGCTGGCGCTGCGGACAGCCAATCCATAAGTTTGCTTGGCCAGATCAAAGGGGGCCAGCTGCAACCCTGATTCAGGGTTTTGCATCAGCCAGTAGCGCAAAGCAGGGCGGTCAAAGATGACCCCTTCCACCGTGCCGTCCTGCAGCAGCTTGATCGCCGCTTGCAGGCTGCCAGCCTGTTTCAAGCGGGCCCCATACACTTCGCCCCAGCTGACACTGGTGGTGCCTCGCACCACCGCCATCTGCGCCCCTTGCAGTTGAGCCGCATCAACGATTGGTGCCAGCGTCTGCCGTGATAACGCCAAGGTGAAGGCAGAAGCCAGACCGGCCGTGATCGAGGAGACAGCCACAAGCGAGAGCACCATCCAGATCGCCGTGATCGCACGTCCGGTGCGCGACTGCGGCGCACGGTCGCCATAACCGACCGTGGTCAGCGTCACCAGTGCAAACCACATGGCATTACCAAGGCCGTGGAGGTAGTTGCGCGGGAACTGTGAATGGTTGCTGCGGCGTTCAGCCAGCCAGATCAGATTGCCCACCACAAAAATGGAGAGGAACAAAAGGGCAATGGATGAGAGTGCGGCCACGCCAAAAAACGGGCGCAGGCGAGTCATCAAACCTGGCGGCACCTTGGGAACCAGCAATCCCTCCTCGGCGTAGAAGTAAGGCTGGGTGAAGTCAAAACCGGTCTGGGACACCCGCTTGGGTGTGATCGTGATCGGACCGATCGCTACATCCAGCTGACCTGCAGCCAGAGCATTGAGATTGGCCGTGGCGTTGGGCTGAACCACGAAGCGGTAGTCGTAGCCCCGCTCTGCTGCGACTTGCTCCCAAACCTGCACACTGATGCCGCCCGGCTGCTCGTTGGGGCTCATCACAAACGGTGGTGATCCACTCAGGCCCACCCGCAGCGGAGCTGCCATGGCGGCCAGAGGCGAGAGCAGCAGCAGAGCAGGACCAATCAGTGATGCCATCGAGCGCAAGCGCAGCACCGGATTCATCGGCGAATTTCCGTACGATCCACAGCAACAGCCGCTGCGTCAATGGCCCAGCACCCAATCCAGCCCAGCGATCCTGAGCAGGATGAGCTGCTCGAGCGCACACCAGCGCAACGGGCCATGTTGATCACCGGCTCAGGCCTGGCCTTGGTGGCCCTGCTGCTGCCGCCCCTGCTGCTGGTGTTGGGCATGCTGCAGCAGGGGCCAGCCCCGCAGCCCCGCGAACCTGCTGGAATTTTGAGTTGACGTCTCAAGCCCGTTGCGGCCACTGCGCCAAGGTCTCCGTCAGCGAGACGGGGGTTTGCTTTGAGCTGCTGGTGATTTCGATGATGCGTCCAATCGACTCAGGCGTGCTCAAGGCCTCAACACAGCAGCGCGCCACCAGACGCCGCGGAATCGACTGGCTCTCCTGCTGGTCCGCCATGGTGTAGACGATGCCTTCAGCGTCGAAATCCTCCTCCCGCTCAGAGAGGCCACCGGGACGGATGACCGTCCAGTCGAGGCCGCTGGTTTCAAGCGCTCGCTCGCCGATCCGTTTCCAAATCAAGATCAGCCCGAACAGGTTCAACGGGTGGCGCCAGCGGCCCGCGCAAAGAGAACTCACCAGCAGCACCCGCCGAATGCCAGCCCTGCGTGCCGCTTGCACCTGACGTTGAACACCAAAGGCATCAATGCGGGCAGGCCCGCTCAGATCAATGCTGGGTCTGGCACCTGTGGCAATCACCAGGGCCGAACAATCGACCAAGGCGGAATCAAGCGCCTGGTCATCACCCAGATCGAGCCGCCTGCAATCGCTGGACTGCAGGCTGGATGGGAGCACCGAGGTGGGGCGCAGCAGCAGACGGACCGGCTGATGGGCCGCAAGCAGTTCTTCTGCGATCCGGTAGCCGGTGCGTCCGGAGGCTCCACTGATGGCGACCGTCATGCTCAGCGGCGTTGCCGCGATGAATGGTTGTTCATGATGCCAATCATCGAGGTGAGAACGAGAAGGGAGACAACGGTCGACATGGCCTTTCCACGGACATGACTCAGTCCTAAGGGCCATGAAGAGTGCGATCTGTGGCGGATGGCACCAAATGCAGGAGCGGCCCGCTGCCGTGGCAGCACCCGGTGGCGGTCCATACCATGCGTTTCATGGATGATCAGTACCAGCCGTTTGATCTGCGCACCAAGGCGGGCTGGCGAGCCTTGATCGGCGTGCTGTACCTGGTGGTCGGTGGTGTGATGGTCGCTGTCATCCTGCGGAGCTGATGGCCATGGGCACACCATCCCTCGATGCGACAAGCCGCGAACCGCGTTGGTTCGTGCTGGCCATGGCCTACCGCTGGCCCGCCTCCATGCTGCTGGCTGTGCTGGTGCTCTCGGCCACGGCCTCTCGCGTCCTGCAGCAGCCACTGCCGGTGGCTCTGCCTGAGAACACACCCCTTGCCGTCAAGGTGGTTGGTGGCGTCAAAGTTGATCAGCTGGCCCTTCCTGTCGTGCAGGTGCAGGTTGCTGGCGATGCGCCGCTGCCGGTCAGCGGCTCGGTCAAGGTCAGCGAAGCGGTGGCCATCAACGGTGCGGTCAACGTTGATGCCATCGAGTCCCCTGTGAATGTTGGTTCCTTTGCCAACCCCGTGCCGGTCTCTGGCGACGAGCCCTTCCCGGTGAGCGGTTCGGTGACGGTGGATGGCATCGATGGCAAGGTTCGGGTCAATGTGAATCCACTTCCAGGCGGAGGCCTGCCACTGCCGTGACGATCAGGCGGGCCATGGTCTTTGGCCTGTTGGCCGCCTTGAGTTTCGGGGCCGGCGCCCCGTTGATCGCCGCACTCAACCGCGGCGGCTCGGCACTCTCGGCAGCGGCACTGCTCTACCTGGGGGCCGCCATCGCGCTCCTTGCGGTGCGGCTGCTGCAGGGCAGCAAGCCGGACGAAACACCGCTGCAACGTCAGGACTGGCCTGCCTTAGCCGGACTGACCGTGCTGGGGGGCATCGCAGGACCACTGGCGCTGGTGCTGGCGTTGCAACAACTGCCGGCGGCGGCTGCATCCTTGCTCCTCAATCTTGAGGCCGTCTTCACGCTGCTGATTGCCGTGCTCATTGGCCGTGAACACCTGGGCCGGCGCGGCCTGTTCTCCGCAGGGCTGACGCTGGCCGGCGCCGTGGTGGTGGCCGACCCCTCCTTGGCGGGAACCAGCCTCAATGGCGCACTGCTGTTGGTGCTCGCCACGCTGGCTTGGGGGATGGACAACAATTTGAGTCAGCGGCTCAGCCTGCGCGATCCGATGCAGATCGCCCTGGCCAAATCCATCGGCGCTTCGCTGCCGATGCTGATGCTGGCCTTGGTGCTGAAGCAACCGTTTCCACCGGTGCCGCAGAGCATGGGACTGCTGCTGGTGGGGGCCAGCGGCTATGGGCTCTCGATCTGGTTTGACCTGCTAGCCCTGCGCGGGCTCGGGGCTGCTCGAGAAGCGGTGATCTTCTCGAGCGCACCATTTGTTGGTGCGCTGTTGGCCCTGCTGCTCAGCCCGGGGCAATTCCAACCATCCCTACTCATTGGCGGGCTGTTGATGGCCTCGGGCGTTGTGGTGCTCCTGGGGGAAGCGCACAGCCACCAGCACCACCACAGCTGGTTGCGCCACAACCACCGCCACCGCCACAGCAGCGCTGATCAGGATCCACACCATGACCATGGTCACAACACGAGGCAGGAGGATGGTCTGAAGGAACGATCAGGCAGTTGGCATGCCCATGAGCATGAGCATCACCCGCTGGATCATGAGCATCCCCATGTCAGCGACAGCCACCACCGCCACCGGCACGACGCGATCACAGGTGGAGAGGACGACCTCACGGGCGGGGCAACACCCAACCCGCCTCCACCGGCGTGACTCACTCCCGGTCCACCCCAGCGATCAACAGCAGGGTGACACCCACGGGTGCGCTGGGTTCCAGGCCTCGATTGACTTCACCAACCCCATGGGGCAGCAGCATGCAGAGAGCCGCAATGCAGAGAGTTGGCCACTGAAGAGCTGAGGCAGGCGTTTGAGGCTTTGCTTGATCGCGCCCCGGCGCTGATTTTTCCCCGGGCTCGAGCGCTGTATTTCAACAAATACCCCCTGGATGGGCGCGAGGCGTGCGGCCCCCTACGCCTCTTCATTCAGCAGGAGGAGAGTGAAGAGCAGATCGAACCACGGCTGCTGGATGGGGAACCCAGGCGTATGGCGGTGGTGAAGGTGCGACCACGAACCATGGCCGTTGTGCACTGGCAACAACCGCAAGCCCCCGAGCCGCAGCTGCTGGAGGATTACCTCAACCGTTGGGGCCTCGATCAGGAGCCCTTGATGGTTCAGAGCGAGCCCTGGTTCCGTGAGGGGGGCCATCAACAGTGGCTCAAAGCCCCTGAAGACTTGCTGTGGCATCGCGAAGCGTTGATGCCCGAGCGGCCCGATGAGACGAGCTGATGGAAACGACTCACCAGTGGAGGCGACCCACCTCGAAGTAGGAGGGCTTGTCCTTGCTGGGCCTCTCAACGCTGATCACCTGAGGCTGATCAAGCAGTGGCTGGGCAGCTTCTGCGCTGTTGGCACGGGTGATCGAAGCGGTCGAAATTCCCATGACCAGCAGGCCGACGGTGACGGGCTCCATGGCAAGCAAGCGGACTGACACCCTTGCGTCTAGACACGCGACGGGCCTTGGTATTTCCCTTTTCAGGTAGAAAAAAGATTCCACGGCCCACATCCACCCGCTCGGCTCAATCCTCAAACCAGTGATAGGTTCGGACTCCTTTGCGCCTCAGCAGGATGCTTCGACGCTTGATTCAGCTCCTGGCCTGCAGCGCGTTGATGTCCGCGCTTGCGGCCTGCAGCTCCAGCGGTGACAAGGGTGGGGGCAGCGCCAGCGCCTGCACGATCACGCTGGCCCAACTGGATCAAATTGCTGTGGGCATGGACCTGCCTGCCGTTGAAGGCATCATCGGCAAAGGACGCAAGGATTCCGAGTACACCGCAGGAGCCGAGACCAATACCGGCTACGCGTGGTGCGGCGATGTCGAACGGGATTACCTCGATAACCCCGTCGTTGAGATCACCTTTGTCAACGGCAAGGTGGACATCGTTCAGCCTTACAACATCCCAGCCAATTAAGGCCAGGGATCAGTTGGCCTTGTTTTTGATGGCATCGATGCCTTGGCGGGCTGATTCCTGCAGCGATGTCACGCCGTCTTTGATCACTTTCTGGGCTTCTGCAGGAGCACTGCGCTGCTGATCCGACCAGACGTTCACCACATAAACAGCGCCGCCGACCAAGATCAGCGCAGCAATAATGATGCCTAAACCATTGCCGCCCTGCTTGATCACGATCGGGGCTTGGCTGGAGTCGCTGGAGTCCTGGGGCGCCATGAATGGTTCATTGGGGAACACTTCACCTGTTAGCAACAGATAGGCTGCGAGCCCAGAAACCGCCGTTCGCGTTATGGCCATCAAGCACACCGAGCCGCAGGTCTCACCACGACGCATGAAGATCATCCTGTTGCTGATGGGAGTCGGGCCTTTGCTTGGCATCGGACTCTTCCTGCAATCCAAGGGATTTTTCGGCTGAAGCCACCGGCCCAGCCAGCTGTTGCTAAAGCTTGGCCGAGCAACAGGCCTGTCCATGAGTCAGCAGCAGCCAAGCGATGGTCAGGGTCCCCGGGGGTTGGGCTACGTCGTCCTGGTCATCGTCATCTTTGGTGGCTTGATTCTTGGTCTGAGCAGCTGGCGCAACCAGCTCGAGCTTGATCAGCAACAGCAGATGCCTGTGAAGCCTACGGATCAACCGCAGCCAGCCCCTCCCAGCGATGGCATCTCCAAGCGTGATCTTGATGCCATCAACCCAGGCATGAATCTCTCGGAGCTTGAGAATGTCCTGGGCCCCGGAAAGCTGGTCAGTGAAACCAAAACCGAACAGCACACTTATAACGTCTACGCCTGGGGAGACCCCCTCAACGGGGCCAGCGTGAGTGTCACCTTGATTGATGGCCGCGCCAGCGAGATCAATGCCACCAGCGGCGCTGATCGCTAGGCACTCAACGAAGGGGGCGGCAGCGCTGAACTGCAGTCGTCATTGGGCATGGTGCAGGGATCGGGGGTGTCTTGCTCAGCAAAGAGAAACACCTGCGCTCCCAGGGCCAATCCCGCCAACGCCAAGACCACCAGAAAGAGGAACCCGTAAGGCGGGCCGCCCAGTTTCGGCGGTTTCATGGTGGCCTCGGGGATGGAGCCCCACGTCTAGCCCAGAACGGAGGGAAGCGTCATGGTCAACAAACCGTTACATCGCGTTACAGTTACTGCAGATGAGCCACAGGACATGACCAACAGCACTACCGGAAAAGACAAGTGGTACCAGGACGCAGCAGCGGCCCAGATCCACATGGAACAACTCAAGACGGTGGAGCGCTTCAACGGCCGCGCCGCCATGCTTGGCTTTGTGATCGGCGTGATCACCGAAGGCCTCACCGGAGAGGGGATCATTCACCAGATCGGCCTTGGCCCCTTGGTGGATGGTTACGCCGCCTGCAGCACCGCCATGCTGCCCTTCTGCGGCTGAAGACTCACTCCTGCGCCGGCGCGTCCTGATTGATCAGACGCGCCAGCATTTCCATGCGGCTGTTCTCCGCTTCTGAACTGCGTTCAGCCAGCCAGCGGCTAGCTGCCTGTTGCTGAGCCAAACGGTCCACCAACGCCAGAGCGAGCTGCCTGAGCTGATCGAGATCCTCACAGTCGTGAATGGTTCGCCTCAACTGCTCAGCAGCGAAGCTCTGCTCCATGCTGCGCTCGATCGGATCGATCGACATCCCGAACCTCCGGAGGTGGTGATGGTTGAACCAGCCTATGGTTATCGAGCTGAGAGCGTGTCGTGGCTGATCAGGTCTTCCTCTTCCGCAAGGCCGTTGAGTACGGCGAGCAAACCCTGCGGGAACTGCGTGGTCGCAAGATCGAAGATGAAGAGATCGGGCTGGTCAAGCTGTACTTGAAATACCGGGGAATCGACTTTCGCTACGACACCTGGGAACTGGGCTTTTCGTATTACATGAAATACACCCTGGATGCCCACAAAGGACCCGGCGAATTGCACTTTGTCTTGGAAGATGAGACCGACATGCCGGACTGGCAGCAACGGGTGCGATCCATTCACGCAGCGCTCGAGGCGATGGATGCAGATCTAGAACGCAATGGAGGCGCCGATTTCTTTGCCTGGATGGGTGCAACCCTGAATGTGCTGCGGGGCATGGCACGCCCCTCACCGCCCTCCGATCAGATCGGCTGACAGGTGCCGTTGGCCCGATAAGTGTTTCTCACCTCACCTTCTTGAATCAGCAAAACACCTTGAGCCTTGCCGGTCGCTGCATTGATGACCACCTCATCGCGGATGCGTTTGCGCACACCGGCTTCGACGGATTCGGACTCATCAACAATGGTCACCGTGCGATCAGCATTCCAGACCACTGAGACCGCAGAAGGCTCGGAGCCATCCTCCCGACCCGTGCCACGACCTGAGGTGGTGTCGAGCGAGTACTGGAACGGTGCACCAGGCTCGTCATCATCACTGGAATAGAACTGACACTCGAGCTGAACCGGCTTGGCCTGCAGCGGCAGAGCCGTGACGAGGGGCGCAATCAGCAGCAGCAGGAGAGAAGCAGAGCGTGACATGGCAAAAAAGCGGGAATCAGAACGCAGCAATGCGCTCAGCAGGAGCCAACAGAAGGATTCGCGCCAGAACGCTGGGGCGCGCGCCAGGTGCCGTTGCGGCGATAGCCGTCAATCAGAACGATGCTGAGCCAGATCAGAGGCACACAAAACTGAGTCGCGAAAACCGGTAACGAAAACTCCATCTGCGCAATGAGAGGGGCCACCCTTCACTGTGCGAGCGAGTCTCAGAAACAGGCATTAAAGACTCAGGCTGAGACAGCAAGCAAGAGGAAAGGAGCCACCCGCTCCAATTTCAGATGGCTCGACGCTGGCCCCATCCTTGGGCCCGCATCTGTCATGGCACAGGTGGGTGGCAAGCAACAACCACGCCGCCAGGGCCGGCGAATGGCGTAGTTGAGCTCACCCGAGCGCCTCGGTGCGGGCATGCGCCGCTGCTCAAGAAACAACCCCTCATTGGAGAGGAGTCGCACGGCAATCAAGCTGGGCAGGAGGAAGCCGTATCTGGAATCCACCGATCTGCTGATCCGATGAGCGGCCCTCAGCACAGCCAACGCAGCTTGGTGGTGAGGTGCGAATCAATGCCAAAGGCGCGATCTTTTTTTTATCAACAGAAAAGGCAGGCTTGACTCAACAGAACAGCCAGGCTGAAAGCAAGTCAAACGAACCAAGCAGCAAGAGATTCAGATCCACAGAGGAAAAGACGATCACCAAAACTGTCGAGATGCGGTTAAGCCCAGGTCAACGCAAGGGTGCAAAATCAATCATCAAAGTCGTGGTCGTGCTTGTTCATGGCTTCCACAACAAGCTCTTCAAGCAACACAACCGTTTCGGCCTGACTGTGGTGAACCACAAGGCGCTGGATCAGGTAGTAAACGAGCAGCATCACCGGCAGCACGGCGACACAGACAATTTCAAACACGTGCTCGCCCCAGGGCTCTCAACGTACGCATGGCTCTTCAATTCGCCACTAAGATCACTCGGCGTAACAGTGGCTCCGGTGAATCAGACGCTCAAAGGCATCAGCTACGTCTCCGTCTGGGTGCTGATCTGGGGATTCGCCGGTTCTCTGATTGATCTGCCCCTGCTCGAGAACGACATCTACACCGTTTACTCTCCCGGCCAGGCCGTGACGTTTGGCGCCACGGCACTTGCCTGCATTGCCCTGGCGATCTGGCTCTCGCCCCGATGGCTGACCCCGAGTGATGACTGACCCCCAATTCAGCTACGAGCCCCTTGAAGCCTTCGGGGAGGGTCTGACCAAACCGCGCCCCTGGAACGTGTCCGCCCTCCAAGGCGTTGAACGTCTCAACGGGCGTGCCGCCATGGTGGGCTTTGCCGCTGCAGTCATCATCGAGTGGTTGAGCGGCAACGGCATCAGCGCTCAGCTGCTGGCTGTTGTTCAGTGGTATCTCCAGTTGGGCTGAAGCCTTCGGTCTCAACCACCGCCTGCAGCCCACTGCACCACTGCTGCCGGTCGCGCAGAAGCGAAAGCTTCAGTCTCAGACGCAGGCTGGGCTTGAGCAGTGGTTCGAGCTCGACCCAGCGTTCAGAGCCCTTTCCCCCCACAGTCACCACACGGAAGTGACGACAGCCCAGCTGAGGAGCTGAACTCGTCCAGTGGGACGCCAGTTTGGTCATGGGCTCAGGCTGAACCTGGGTCAACAGCACAGCTTGCAACACTGGTGCGGGTGCAGGTTGGGATGCGGCTTTGGAGGTTCTTGATCTTTTCCCCCGCAGCATTTTGAGGGGATCTCTAGAGGCTGGACTGCTCGGTGAGCTGCAGACGCTGGCGGGGGTGATGCTCGAGCAACCAGAGCAGTACCGCGATGCCTCGATCAAGCTGGCAGGGCAGCTCAGCCAGCAACGGGAGTTTCGCCCCGATCATCCAAGCGTCCAAGCCCTCTGCAGCACGGTCCTTCTGCCCGGATGTGAGCGCTGGATTCGTCACGTGATCGATCGGCAGCCACCCCAGGGGCGTGGGCCCTGGATTCCCGGTCACTACGAGCTGCACATGATTGACGTCTGGCTGAATTGCCAGCGAGCCGGTGATTACAACCCCACCCACACCCACGGGGGCAGCTTCTCCGGGGTGCTGTTTCTCCAGGTCCCGCCGCAGCTGAATGCGCGCAGTTTTGATGGGCAGCTCTGCTTCCATGGCCCAGAAGAGTGGAACATCCAAAGCTTCCGCACCGGCATGGCGCAGTACGTGCTGCCGGCGCCTGGGGATTTCTACATCTTTCCGGCCTGGCAACCGCATTCGGTCACGCCCTTCCGCGGCGATGGTGAGCGCTGGTCCTTGGCCTTCAACGTGATCGCCCGGCCCAAAGCCGTGCCGCCTGGTGGGCCGCCAGGACGTTCCAACATCTCGCTCTCCAGCCAAAGGCCGCAGGTGCGAGGGTTTTAGGCCACCAGATACCAAAGAAACTCTGATGGCTTCTCTCGATCTGCTTTTGATCTGGCCATGATCAAAGTCCGAAGAATCAACCAGCCGTGTCGGAGCCGATGTGGAATGCCCTGGAGGCGTATATGAACAGACCCGGGCGCATCAACAAAAAGACCCTGAACAACGAGCCTCTGCTGGTGGACACCAAGCAGACCAAGAATCAGCCCGAGACCGTTCGCTGGGAAGAACTGATCGGTCAGAAATGAATCAGAAGGAGGTTCCGAAGCTATCGCCATACGTGAACACATCCTGCTGCTGAGCCAACTGGTCCACGAACATCAGCATTGAGGCTGCCGAGGGTTGCAGGGTTGTGCTCTGGGCGGGAGCAAACGACAGTGATGAGGCTGGAGCCAACACCTGCGTCACATTGCTGACCGGCGGCAGGGCTGGCAGTGCTGTGCTGGGGTAAGTGGTGGAAGCGAATTGAGCCGCCGCAGGTTCAGATCCAGCGACGAAGGCGATGGACGCACCAGCAACCAGGGCGAACAGTCGGCTCACGTCCTTAAAAAATCTGCGCAAACAATAAAGCCTTTCGATGCATGTTCAAGGCCCTGGCAGCAGGCTCAGAAGACCGAACGCAACGTGTTGCCAAACCCCCTCTG
>MDTB01223745.1_pt1 | contig 21737 bp, 14 predicted proteins | sample 811161 | NCBI WGS metagenome assembly MDTB01 (sample SAMN05326650, study PRJNA326480) | marine metagenome | isolation source: seawater | place: Mediterranean Sea | collected 2009 | reverse complement strand
GCCAGGGGTCGACCGGCGGGTGACAACAGATGCAACATCAGTGAGACTCGTCCCCCGGCAATAGCCGGTGTGTCTGTTGCACCAAACATCTCCTGAAGTTTCACGGCAAGTACGGGTGGCGATTGGGTGTAATCTATTCGATAGTGGCTCCCGGAGGGTACTTCAATGCGTTCAGTCAGCGACGCATCGAGATGCTGCTGCTGCTGCCAGGTCAATCGACCTTGCAGGATCTGTAACAGGTTCAGTTTACGTAGTGATTTCACCGATGAGACGTCGACGAGGTAGGGCGCCAACCAATCGGCGAGCGTCTTGATCAACGTTGCCATCTCAAAGTCTGGCCACGTTTCAGGTTCCAGTTCCCTCATCAAAGATGCGCGGGCGAGCCACTGATGCACCTCGTCAGCAGGCCGGAACAACCGCAAGCCATTCTCTTCCATCAATCGATGGATCGGTGGCAACAACGCGCCTATCCGATCTTCCTGGCTAATGTCATCGATCACCTGCCGTTGCAGCACCAACTCTCCGATACACCGGCGTTGCTCTGCCACGAACCGTTCCGAACGGTTATCGAACTCAACGTGACGTTTGTCCGTCACGAGCCACTGAAGCGGACCATCAAACAGAGCAGCATCGAGCTTCGCGCAGGAATACACCAGATCGGTATTGCCACCCGATGTTCGACCACCCAGTTCCGCGGCCACAATCCAATCATATTGTGCGGCGCGATGGCTGAACACGAGCTTGACTGATCGACCATTGGCCAACTGCCAGCCACCACGGTGTCGACGTCGGCCAATGCGATCCGGATACGCAAATGAAAGCAGGTAGGCGGCGGCGTGCTCATCACTGATCGAGGTCACGATCGCATCCTTCTTCAAACGACGTTCCAGCTGCCCCGCGAGATCAACCGTGCGTTTGATCCAGCCACGCTGTCGTCGGTCTTCTTCCCTGCCCGTCAGTACGTCCAGTCGATACTGGATGTCCGGCGAGCTGTCTCCGAAAGGATCACGGTCAGACAGTATCGCCGCGAGTTGCGAAGCGGTCGTTGCCAGTCCTGCACGCTCACCGGCAAGCAGCATATGCGCGAGGCGCGGGTGCACTGCCAGATCACACATCCGTTCCCCCATCGCGGTCAACACAGGCTCATCCTCTGCACGAATCGCCTGCAATCGTGACAACATCGACAGCCCCTGCCGCCAGGCACCTTCACCTGGCGCATCTACCCACTCGACGTCATGCGGGTTGCTCACACCGAAACGCATCAGCTGCAGTGCAAGCGGTGCCATATCCGCTTGATGAATTTCAGGGGTCGTGTCGGTCGCCAGTTCATCATGCTGGGACTTTGACCAGAGTCGATAACAATAACCGGGTCGCAACCGCCCCGCACGACCCATGCGTTGCGTTGCGGAGGCCTTCGAAATTCTTCGCGTTGTCAGCCGCGCCATCGCGGTGCCAGGGTCAAATCCGGGTTCGCGACAAAGACCGCTGTCGATCACAACATCCACGCCTTCAATCGTGAGACTGGTCTCTGCAATATTGGTCGCTAGCACCACCTTCACGATACCCGGCTGGGTCGCGTCAATGGCATTGCGTTGTTCTGTCAGGCTCAAGCCACCAAACAACGGGCACACCCTGACATCTGGTCCGACCTGATCACGCAGCAACCCCGCGAGTCGTCTGATTTCGGATTGACCCGGCAGGAATACGAGCTGGCTGCTCCCCGCGTGTTCCCGCAGTGCACTGACAACCTGTTTCGCCAACGCTGACATGAGCTCTCGCGATGTAGAACGTGATGCGCCGCGGGAGGACGAAGTTGGTACATGGCGAATTTCAACAGGATGGGTTCGTCCTTCAGATTGAACGCGCACTGCATCAGGGACAAGATCGTTCAATCGATCCGAGGGCAGCGTTGCCGACATCAACATGAGCCGCAGCGGATCCTGGTCGCGAAACAGTGACCGTCCCGCAAGCGACAGCGTCAACCCCAGGTCGGAATCCAGATGGCGCTCGTGAAATTCATCAAAGATGACCAGCGCAACATCAGACAGCGCTGGATCTGACTGTATCATGCGCGTGAAAACACCTTCTGTGACGATCTCAATCCGTGTCTCATTGCTGACCCGCGTATCAAGACGCATCCGATAACCAACCATCTGCCCGGCGCGCTCCCCAAGGAGCGACGCCATGCGTTCCGCGGCAGACCGCGCAGCAATACGACGAGGTTCCAGCATGATGATACGCCGACCCGTAAGCCATTGCGCATCAAGCAACGTGAGAGGCACCGCCGTTGTCTTGCCAGCACCTGGCTCCGCCTGCAACAGAACATCCAGATCATTAGACAGCGCGTCCTGGATCGCAGGAACCACCTGCATTACCGGCAGATCCGCGATTGCCTCGTTCATGGTGTTACGGATGGAGGGCATCCTGGTACGCCGTCAAATCTATTCCCTTGTAGCGAACCGCCATATCGCTCAGCGTCTGTTCGTTCCAGTATTCGTGGCCCGGTGGTGGCAGATCGAAGCAACAACGTTGTACCGGTGTGGCCCGCGTGATGAACTCATGCATGTGCGGATGCCCTCCATGCTCAGGCCAACCCTGACGATCAATCCAGGGGGCATCCGGATGGTGGAAGTCACCCAGCACCATGAAGCGGGCGTGTTCGGGCGCTTTGATTTCGGTACCGCGATGGAACACATCGTAGGAATAGAACAGCACGGTCCCGGCTGGTCCTGTGGCAAGGATTTCCTCTTGCTGAGGGTCGAACGCCAGGTCATCCGGCAGTCGATTTATCCCGAACGAAATGTTGTCCGTGAGCGTGCGGGGCAATAGCGCCGTTGGTCCGGAATTCGCCTCAACGTCGGACAGGAAAATGAACGTCGTGCACTCCTTGTAACGATGATCCGTACGAGGAACGACGAGCGTGTGATTACCGAAGTCGCGATGGAATCCCTGCTCGTAATTGATCACACCGCTGTACTTCGCCCAGAACTCCCCCTTTGAAAAGCGGATGTCATCATGTTCAATCAGTTGACGGACTGATCCCAGCATTGCGTCACAGAGCACCAGGTTGTTGAGATCAAAATGGCTGAATGGGAATTTCCGGATACCTGAAAACTGACTGTCCAGATAACGGGGAAAGTCGTCCGGCGACGCGTGGTATTGCGCCGCAGTCGGGTGATCACTCGTTATCGCCGCCTGCGCGTCCGCCAGCAGATCTGGCGGTATCAGACCTTCCTTCAATACATAGCCTTCGCGATGGTATTGCGCGATGTCATCAGCGCCAAGGAAAAAAGTCATACGTCAGTCCCGGTGACCACCGGCACGCGGAGCCTAGAGGCAGCCTGCCCCCCGGTTCGGAGATGACTCGTCGACGGTATCGGGTTCACTTCAAAAAACGGAAAATCACTATGACAGATCACAACCCGAAGGCAATGACCTTGCTTGAACAGGTTCGCAATCGGCCATATCTCGATATCGAATTGGTAGGTCTGCCCCGGCTCAAGGGGTGAGGGATTCTCATGCGAGAACACATGACTCCCCTTCAACGCACCGTAGTTCAACAGTCGGGACCGGCCGTTGGGGAACACATCTGCAAACTGGATACACCAGTCCACATCTTCCGCGTCCGTTTCTGCATACAGCGTCAATACAGGGGAACCGATCACGAGGGTATCCTCGCCCATGGGCGGAGAGGTGAACACCAGCGCGCCTTCTTCGAACCGTCGAAGGTCCTGGGGACGACTGATGGAACGATTGGGCGACGATGGATCGTGGCGTAGTGTCATGGTATCTGTCGTCGATGGTGATGACGGTTGCAGGTTACCGTGACTCGTGAGATACCACTGCTGTTGATCGGACGCTGGTGGCCATGTCGGGTGATCCACCCAGTCTTCATGTCCCAAATGGTAGAGCCGTACCGGCGCTTCCGTCATGACGCCATTATCGACGTCGCGCAGATAGTGCTGAAAGAACCGAAGCTGGTCTTTTCGGAAACCACCATCACCGGCACGTGTGCCATGCATCCCGGGTGACATCATCAACCGCCTGGGCACGGTGAGCGCATTGTGACTGTCCAACGTGCCTCGGCCAAAATGGTCGTACCACACGCCTTGATTGAGCACCGGTACATTCACACGGTCATGTTTGGCACGTACGCTGATCCCCTCCCAAAACGGGCCATCATCCTTTTCATCAAACAGCCGGCGGAACCAGTCCATATTGACCGGGCTCTTCCCCAACTGCAGTTCCCGGTAGTAGCGGTCAAAACGCTGTTGATGGACATCACGGATACGTTCCTTGAACGGTCCCTCCACGTTGGCCGTTGAAAGCGGTAGGATGCGTTCGAGCATCCCTGTACACCAGCCGATCCGGTTCTGGTAGCGGAATATCCCGCCCACAAACCACTGATCGAGGTAGGCATCGGATGGATGCATGTTGGCCACCATCGCTTTCAGATGGACCGGCTCCTCGTTTGCCGCACAGTAAGCCAGCACAGCGCCTGCGGACGTCCCCATCATGCCGATATTGCCATCACACCAGGGCTCCGATTCGATCCAGTTGATCATATCGACGCCATCCACTGGCCCCTGCTCGAAGTTGTAGTAGTCGTACTCACCTTCCGAGTGGCCAGTGCCGCGGGTATCGCTCACCACCACCGCGAAGCCGGCATCGATAAAGACCGACATTCGTTCCTCAATGGGTGGCATGTTTGCAAAGGGGCCCGGCGGTAACGGCGCACCCCGTTGTCGCAAAGGATCCTTCAGGTAGGGGGTCCGGTTGAGAATGACGGCCGCCGGTGTCGCTTCCGGTAGATAGATGTCCGCCGCGACATGCACGCCGTCTCGCATGGGGATCATCCAGTCACGCCTGACTTCCATCCGTCGCTACTCGTTGTCCAGGACCATCGCACCCGACATGTGATCGTGCAGCGTTCGTCGGTCCTTGCGAAACACCAGGAGGTAGTCAATGAAGACCAGTGGAAGAAAGATCACCGTCAAGCCGGTGTAAGTCAGAAAAAAGAATGGCATGCGGATCACAAAGTGCTTCCACACCGGCAGCGGATCACCGTTCAACGCCACAATTCGAATGGATAACAAGACCTTGCCAAGCGTCTGGCCGCGCCAGATCAGAAACCCACCATTCAGCAACACATAGCCACCGACGGCGCACAGCACTCCATTCACGAGCGTCATTCCCAGATTGACATAGTCTTCCGGATCATGGACGACGCCGGTGATCAGCACGATTAGAAACCCGACCACGACAACCAACGCCAGATCAATGATCAGGGCCGCAAGTCGACGCCCAGGGCCAGCGAGCACAGGTTCACTCATTGGGTTCACCGTTCGCGTCATCATCGAGCTGGAACACCATGAACGCGTTACCCCCGTCCTGGAAAAAACTGCCGTAACCAGACGAGACCAGCAACAGATCATCAACAATCAAGGGGCCATGTGCATCAAAACTACCACCCTCGGCGCTGCCTCCATTCACCGCATCGAACAACTGTCTCCCCGTTTGGAACCACCACAACGGCTCACCAGACGCCGCATCAATCCCCGAAAGAACCCCATCCAAAGTCCCCACAAATACAACCTCATCCGTCGCCACGATCGCGCTGGACAGACCCGGCCAACAATCATCACACACAGGCTCAGGACGGTAGTGCCAGCGAATCTCGCCGGTATCAATATCGAGCGCAAACAGACCCGGCCGCGCCTCGCCCGGCCCAGTCAGTCGACCCGCAAAGCGATCGCTGTTGGGGACAAACACCATGCCCAGATCATTGTTGGCCGCAATACCCCAGTGCACACCCCCGAGTGCGCCGCCTCTGCCAACGCGTGTCTGCCATACCACGGCGCCGTCATCAGGGCGCATGGCGTGGACCTCCGCGGAATTCTGCCCGGCGATAACGAGTTGCCCGTGCTCGGTACTGTCAACCAAGATGGGAACCGCACCGAAATCCGCATCGGGCCCGGGAGGATCGGGACAGTTGGGACCACCCAAATCACAACCGATGTTATAGGCGTCATTTTCTGTAAACTGACGCATCCAGTTCGGCTCACCCGTACGATAGTTCAAAGAAATAATGGCATCGCTGGTACCCGACGTGGGATGTGAATAGTTCTGTCCGGTGCCAACATAGGCGCTACCTCGCGCATCGTCGACAGACACGGAACCCCAAACCGGTGCTCCCGACGGACCACGCTGATCGATCAGTCCCCGCCAGCGCGTTCCAGTCACAACGCTGCCCGGATTCTCGATCGTGTTGTACACCCACTGATCCTTACCCGTCGTCACGTCCACTGACACGAGACCACCCGAAGTCGCGCAGCAACCGTAGAGAAAGTTGGCGGGGTAACCGATCTCAAGTGACGAGATGGGTACCAGTACGCGACCGTCAACCAAAGCCGGTGTACCCGACAACATGCGCGCGGGATTGTCACCCGGCTGTGCTCGCCATCGCTCAGCACCCGTGCGCGCATCCAGTCCGATCAGAAAACCTGGCCGGATGTTGAAGATGAGCAGATCATCATGCAGCAGGAAACCGGAACCCAACTCGCCGTATGCGTCACCCCAACGCCAGCGCTCACAACCCGTTTCCCGGTCAAGCGCCACGGCCGCCGCACCATCTCCCACAAAAATCGTGTCTTCCGTAACAAGGGGATACGAACGCGGTTGCGAAGTGTTCAACCGATAGACCCACTTCAGGGACAGGTTGCCAACATTCGAGCGATTGATACTCGTGTGATCTGCCGCGACATGTCGGGTTCCTTCCGCGGTAATACCCCAACCGGGTGGAAACGCCTCGGCCAGAGATGCCTCACCAGGACAACTTGCATGGACGGCGGCGGTTACGATAGTGAGTAACCAGAGTGCTGATCCCAATACGCGTTGAGTGCGTATTCGCTGACCGATCATCCGTTGCGCGATCATCATCACCTTCGCTCAGGACTTCGCCTGCACAAGTTCAATGCTGACACCATCAGGTGCAGACACGTAACACAACAACGAACCGGGTGAAAATTCCCAGGGTTCCACAGCCATGGTGGCCCCCTTGCCTTTCAAGGTTTCGCAGTAAGTCGCCAGATCGCCGTGGTAGGTATAACCGAAGTGATCGGTACCCCATTCGTTGTGCGAGGAATAGCCTTCGAAATCCTCCATTCCACGTGTTGATTCGGGTGCTTCGCCAGGTCGCCGTCCCCGGATGATCAAGGTCATTCCACCCAATCCGACATTGATCTGCGGTGCATCACGGAGTTCATAACTCGCCAGGATCTCACCACCCAGTACATCGCGATACCAGTTGGCCGCAGCTTCCGCGTCCTCACTGATCAGATGGATATGGTCAAAAGACAGGCCCATGGCTCACCCCCACAATTCACTCTGATGTCGCCCCTACGCTTATACCACGCCACCCCGGCAGTAGACACCAACGTGCCTGATGATCAGCCCAGGAACTGGGGTTCCGCCTCGCCTGCTAGGCGCACCTTCCTCCCACAGAATTCCTCCTGGGGCATGGCGGCCAATACATCTTGATCCATCACGTTGGCCCACACCCGATCACCATCCGCGGTCAGACAGGCCAGGTGACCCACCGCAGGCCCGTCCGCTCCATAGATCACCGTGTAGGACTCAACGTCGACGTCTCCCAAGTGGTCTGGCAGCACCTTGCGCGACGGCAACGCGTCGATCCGCGTCTGGACGTTGTCTCGCGCGAAGGGTCGATCTGCAGGTCGCCCGCTGTATACGCCATGCGCGTGTTTGTAGAGATTGCCACCATTGGCCGTCACGAGCGCGGTCTGCTCCGGGTGTTCACGCAGCAACTCGACCGTGCGGGCAATACTGTGCATCACGTAGTTGTTGAGCGGGCCGCCACCGAACGTGAGTCCGCCTGTCACCGTCAAATCGCGAGACTCGTCAAAACCATACTCACTGGCAGCGACCTGCACGGCGGCCGGGAAGCAACTGTACAGATCCACCAGATCAATCTCGTCAGCCGACATGTCAGTCAGCTCAAACAGACGTTCCGCGATAAACCGAATACCCGGTGACGAATAAAAATTGTCGCGGACAGACGCCGAGAAATGGTCATGTCCGTCAACCCCAGCCAGCGGATACACCCACCGCGACTCGTCAATCCCAAGTGCTTTCGCTTTCGCTACGGAACACACAATGAGTGCTGCACCCATGTCCACCGCGTTGTTGGAATTCATCAGTTTGGTATAGGGGAAACTGACGGGTCGATTCGACGCCGAAGGGGTTCGTATGTCCCTGGCAGACACAGGCGTCTGGATCCAGGCGTTTGGATTACGGGACGCGACCTGGCTGAATCGGCTCCAGAGACCAGAGACTCTTTCAAGATGCTCGGGGATCGTCTCTCCTTTCGAATAGCGGATCGCGTTGTCATACATTGGATACGCATGGATGGCAGCTCGAATTCCGCGAGCGACTTCATAGTCATGGTGTTCCGGCTTCTGCGTGGACCCGTAGACCTGGTCGTAGTCAGTCTTCGGCGTGGAACGCATTGCAATTTCGCCTCCCGCTTTACGGGCCTTGGCACTGCTGTAGCCAACTTCTGCCCCCATCAGCAGTACCAGATCACGTTCGCCTGACTGAATCTGCAACGCGGTGTCGCTCATCAGTACCTGGTTGTAGTTACCACCGAATAGCGTACCGACAGTCTCAGCACTGGCACACCCAAATTCGGACGCAAGCCATGCCGCTGGATTGTCATAGGTCCACATTCCCCTGATCACCCGCACAGACTGTACCTTCTCCAGCAACGAAACGCCGGTGTCCGATTCGGCGAGCCGACAAGCACGTCGCATCAGTTCGATCGGTTCAACAACATCATCCAAGTCAGCGATACGGTGCAAAACCTGGCCGACGCCCACAATGACCGGTGTCTGGTTATCCATCGCGCCACTTAAGAAAAACAGTCGCGCCAGTATACATGTGATGGCGAGAACGGGCCGGACTGGACGAGCACCCGCAGCGCTGTTTCAATTCGGGTCCGCGTTCCGGATCGGACTCACTATGAAAATTGGCATCTCTATTACATCCGCCCACGACCTCAGCAACATTGGCGACGTCCGAACCGGTGCGCGGTGGATGATCGAACGTGCCGCTGCCGCTCGACAAGCCGGTCTCGACTCCCTATTCATTGGCGACCACCACGTCACCGGTACGCCTTACTACCAGAACACACCCATGCTGGGTCGCCTGCTGGCCGAATGGGGCGACGCGGATGTCGGCGCGTTGTATATCCTACCACTCTGGCAACCCGTGCTTCTGGCAGAACAGGTGGCGACGCTCGCCAGTATCGCAGAGGGTCGCTTCATCATGCAGTGTGGGCTTGGCCGGGGCGAGGATCAGTTCAGCGCGATGGGTCGCGACATTCGTTTCCGGCCCTCCGCGTTCGAGGAATGCCTCAACAGCCTTCGTCAGCTCTGGCGGGGAGAGACCGTCTCGAGCAACGGTCGCAACAAATTTGGGCCCGCCACAATCGCGCCATTACCCCCTGAACCCATTGATGTCTGGATTGGCGCTAATGCCACGGTGGCCATCGAACGTGCCGCACGCATGGGTGATGCCTGGCTCGCCGAGCCTTCACTGAACATTGAACAGGCACGAGCCGCGTTTAATACGTACCGTCAGGCACGTGAACTTCTGGGATTACCAATACCTGAAACAGTCGCGATACGCCGTGACATCCATGTTGCCGAACACCCGAACGAAGCCGACCTGATTCGACAACAAGTCAACCAGACCGGTTACCGGGGATTTTCAATGGATGCCCTGATTATTGGGGATCCGGACCAGATGGCGGCAGAATTCAGGCAGCTGCAGGAGATTGGGTACACGGACGTTATTGTACGCAGTCTGCACCCTTATCAGGGACACACGATTGCTTCTCTGCAACGCCTGTCCCGGGTGAAAGCTCAGCTGGAGTAGGTTACAGAGACCCCCCGAAACAGGTTGATCCGTATCAGGCAACTTCCAGGTCAAACGCCGCAGCGATCAGCGCACGGGTGTAGTCGGTCTGAGGATTCTCGAAGATCTGGTCGCCGGTACCCGTCTCCACGACAACACCATCCTTCATCACAATGACGTGATTGCTGAGCGCCCGAACCACCTTCAGGTCATGGCTGATAAAGAGATAGGTCAGCTGGAACCGCCGCTGCAAGTCACGCAGCATGTCGACGATCTGCGCCTGGACAGACATGTCCAGTGCGGATGTAGGCTCGTCCAATACCACGAGTTTGGGTTTCAAGATCAGCGCACGTGCCACAGCAATCCGCTGTCGCTGGCCGCCAGAGAACTCATGGGGATAACGATCGAGTGCTGACGCGTCCAGGCCGACCTCGGTCAGAATATCAGCCACCGCTTCACGTCGTTCTTCCACTGACATTTGGGGCTCATGAACGAGCAGACCTTCTTCGACGATCTGATGAATCGACAGACGTGGAGACAAGCTACCGAAAGGATCCTGAAACACAATCTGGACGTCACGCCTGTATTGGCGCATTTGGCTAGCTTTCAGCCCCTGGATGTTCGTGCCTTCGAGCAAGATATCTCCCTCCGACCGGATCAGGCGCAGCAACGCCATCCCCAACGTGGTCTTACCCGAACCCGATTCGCCAACAATCCCCAGCGTCTGGCCGCGACCGACAGACAATGACACCTGGTCTACTGCGGTCAGGTAGCGGGTATTGAACATGAAGCCCTTACCCAGCGGATATTTCACCGTGAGATCTTTCAGTTCGATGACTGTCTCGGACTCTGCCTCTGGGATCGGCTCTCCCTTGGGCTCTGCAGCAATCAGGTGTTTCGTGTAGTCGTGCTGCGGGTTGTCAAAGACCTCGTGACAGATACCGGTTTCAACGATATCGCCCTGGGTCATGACACAGACACGGTCTGCCATCTTACGGACCACACCAAGATCGTGGGTAATCAGTAACATCGCCATGCCCAATCTGGACTGAAGGTCTTTCAACAGTTCCAGAATCTGTGCCTGAATCGTGACATCAAGCGCCGTTGTCGGCTCATCGGCAATCAGCAGATCCGGTTCATTGGCGAGTGCCATTGCAATCATCACCCGTTGACGTTGACCACCAGACAACTCATGGGGATATGACTGCATCTTTTGTTCCGGATCCTGCAGACCCACCAACTGGAGCAGTTCCAGTACGCGATCACGACACTGCTTGATCTTGATACCACGATGAATCAGCAGGACCTCGGCAATCTGTTTCTCGATGCGATGCAGTGGGTTCAGCGAGGTCATCGGTTCCTGAAAGATCATCGAGACCTTACTGCCGCGAATCCCGCGTAGCGCGCCCTCAGGCGCACCCATCACTTCTTCGCCATCGACCAGAACCGATCCGGTGGGATGTGATGCCACCGGGTACGGCAGCAACTGCAGAACAGACAACGCGGTGACAGATTTACCAGATCCCGACTCACCGACCAGCGCCAGGGTCTCACCCTTGTTGATATGGAAGCTGACACCATTGACCGCGGGCGTGCCACGAAAAGCGACCGCCAGGTCTTTGATCTCAAGGAATGGATTAGCGGCGTCGGAATCGGTCACCACTTCAGGGGATGTACTCATAAGCTATTGTCCGTTCAGGTTCTCAAGCAACTGGCCAGTGCTGGCCAACAGACGATACCGTGCGAATCGGGCTGAAAACTGTCCTGCGGTGAGTGCCACTTTGGCGCGCAACAGTTCGTTCTGAACATCGAGCAGATCAAGCAGGGTTCGCTTACCCAGGGACAACTGCTCGTTGTAAACCTGCAGGACTTCCTCGGTGGACGCAACGTGCGCCTCCAGGTATTCCAGGCGAACCAGAATGTCCTGAAGTTCATTCCAAACCGTGGTCACATCCTCATCCAGCTCACGTTGTGCACCACGCAGGCCCTCCTGCGCCGCCATCATACGGGCAGACGCTTCGCTGCGGCGTGCTTTCTCCGCGCCCCCTTTGTAGAGGTTATAGGTCAATCGCACCATGGCGGTTACGTCATCGTTGGCACCGATCGTGCCATCAGTGTCGTCATTACGGGTCGCGCCCAACTCGAGATCAATGCGCGGGTATTTGTTGCCACGTGCGGATTTGTCTGCAGAAACGGCGGCATCATATTCGGCTTGAGCCGCCTCCAATTCGGGGTTGTTATCCTCGGCAATGGTGAGCGCCTGAGTCAGGGTCGAAGGCAAGCCCGACGCATTATCTGGCAGCGACAGGTTGACCGGCTGTTCACCAATCACACGGTAGAACTCTGCTCTGCCATTGGCCACATCACGCTTGGCAAGCAACACATTGGATTTGGACTGAGCGCGTCGACCTTCTGTCTGTACAACATCAACACGCGTACCCACACCACTTTCATAACGCTCGGAAATCTTGGTGAGGGTCGTGTCGTGATGCTGCAGGTTCTCTTCTCCCAGAGCAACGACAGAGCCGCGACGCAACATCTCAAGATAAACCTGTACTGCTCTCAAGCTGACCGCTTCCTCGGTATTGGTCTGCCGCGCCAGTGCTGCCTCTGTCAGTGAGGCCTGCTGTTTGATCAACCCGCGGGTGCTAAAACCATCGAACAACCGTTGAGTGAGCCTGATACTTTTCTCGGTTCGGCTCAGATCAAGGCTCTCGACCCCGGTCGCCCGTGTCGTCGTATTATTGGATTGTTCCCAGCCTCCAGCCAGACCGATTTCAATAGACGGGTAAATCCCGGCCTTACTTTGGCGAGCCAGAAAACTCTGGGCTTCTGCCGATTGACGGCTGGCAGCAATATCCGGGTTGGTACTCAGCGTGGCCCGGACCGCTTCTCCTAACGTGATCGCCGATACGCTGGAGATATACCCGGCCATCAGCACCAGAACGACAAATTTCCTCAACAGAGAAGCCCCCCTGGTCTCGTTGTTTCTGGTCAGCAAGCTTCCATGATCTCCATTCAGAACCCTGTGTGCCTTCCTGGCTTTTGGCGCTCCGGTTATCCCGTGGCATGTGCCACCTGATGTTCCATCGCTCTCTCAACTGCAGCACCACGACTCGATGCGTGAAGGAGCTGGAAACGTCCAGATGTCTAACTCTATCCCGCATTCAAACACAGGTACGTGACAATGACCAACCCATGGCCGGTCGCTTCAGGAAGATTCCTCGATGCTGATGACACGACGGATTTCATCTGTCTTGAACCCCAGTACCATGGGCCTCCTGACGCCCTGCAACACTAGAACATCATAGAGTTCCTCAACAATTGCACCCACGTTCGCCGCGTGCACTAGATCACCGGTGTTGAGGTCGATCACAGCAAGCCCACAGCGAGTGCTGATCCCCTCGCGTTGCAGATGATCGTCCAGCGGTTAGCCACCAAACGCCTAGTTGTGAGCCCATTCGACATCCCCACAATGGCATAGTCATCGGTAAACGCGAGCCCCCGTGTGAAGCCAAGGCAGAATGCGACCCGTTCGAAGCGGCCACTCGCGAGGTCCACGTACCCCAGGTAATCGGCTCCGGATTCCAGCAACCAAAGCCGATCCTGGTGCCAGCGCGGCGAATGAGGCATCGACAGTCCATGGGCGACAATCTCGCCACTTTGCACATCACAGACGACACCGCCTTCGAGACGGTGTTCACGCCAGCCATCCTGAATGTCGGTGGCAGCCACTGCGGTCACCCAGCCTGGCTGTCCATCCCGCTTCGCAAGCCCGTTCAGGTGACACCGATCTTCTGCCGCCAGGCGACTGATCCAGGGAGGTTGTCAGACCGGTTCGAAACTGTGGTTTGTCACTGACAGTCGCCAGACAGGAAAACAGTGTATTGACGAACCCCGGCTGACCATCGCCGTGGAGCCAAATGTCGTGGATATCGATGTCCACCGTCGTGTACACCACTTTCGGCACATACAGTCGGTCATAGCCCTGGTAATTGCCATCCTCAAACGCGCTGCCAAAGCGCCAGAGCTGATAGAGCGTACTGAGATAGAACATCTCAGCATTTTTGTTCGCAACCAGCCCCATACAACGACTGAAGGTGCGTTCGAGGACGGAAACTTTCGGACCGTCGCCGTCGCCGGGCCGATGACCCAGCAGAAACAGTTTGGCGCTTCGCCATGTGGTAAACGTGAGGCTGATGTCCTGCGACGCCAGGAACTTCGGAAACTGACGACCGACCGACAGCTCAAAGCGCGCCTGGGACGCGTCAGCACCTGCCCGCCCATCATCCAGCGAGTCGGATATCACATCAGGCCCATAGTCAGCCATGAGACGTCGCGACCAACAGCATGCCCGGGTAAGAACGAGATATCAGTTGACGTTGAAACCCGCAGACTCGTAACTGCCGGTGATCATGAACGCTGACCAGATGTAGGGAAAACCCCATTCCGGTGAGTCCATCATCTCAAGCTGCGTTTCTCGCAGCGCTTCACGCGCTGGCATGCCACCACCCACACGGTCATAGAAGTCTGTCATGAGTGCCTGCGTACCAGCGTCTGAGACTTCCCAGAGCGAACTCACGACTTCTGCTACACCCGCTTCCTGGAATGAACGCCGGAGACCATAAACACCTTCGCCTTCATGGATCTCACCAAGTCCCGTTTCACAGGCGGAGAGGACCACGAGTTTGGTACCGGAAAGATTCAGGTCAAGCACTTCCAATGCGGTCAGTACACCGTCGTTATTGGTGTCGATATCACCCAGGAACTGGGCATTGGTATTAATCCCCGCAAACGCGAGACCAGCTCGCAGCAAGGGATTATCACCCGGTGGCGGCACATGCAGATCAGCGCCCCGCTGCAGTTTAAGCAGACGCTTGCGCAGATTGTCGTCTGCTTCCAGGAAGAAACCGTGAGTCGCCATGTGGAGAATCTCCGGGGCAGCGTCCATTTCACCGAGCACTTTCTCCTGGGCGATCTCGCCGAAGAAAACACTGCTGACCTGATCACGTTTCTCAACCTGCTCGTTGATGATACGGCCTTCTTCCGCGGCACCGGGCAACGGGGGAAAATTCAGCCCCCGCAGTCCACCACCCGCACCACGCAGACCGAGTTGTGCGGCAGTTGAACGCTTGCCCTTGGCCAGTTCGATCTCTTCGGTGGAGACCACGTCTTCAGAGTCATAGTCGGGGCCGGCCAGAATCACATACTCGCCATCCGCCAACCGAAACTCGTTTGGCAACAGGTCCCTTGCCGACGTCAGCATATGGAGATCATTGGTCTCCAGCACATAAACCTCGTCGTAGCTGACCAGTGCATTAAAAGGCAGGATATTCAGCACACCGTCCGGAATCATGTAGACGTACTCGATATCGTCGATGATCTCAACGATGGGTGCCCACACAACCTCATAGGCGAGCTGACCAACTTCCAGGATCTCCTCGTCATCAGCCAGGTCATCCTGGATAAACGTACGGTACTCAAGCACGGCTTCTTCAATAGAATCCCGGTCTGCATAGCGGAGCAGTTCGTAGAACACCTCACCATCTTCCTTGATCGCAATACCGGCAAGGATCTCGTTGTTCTCACCGTCTTCGTGACTGAGGAAATCAATCAACGCGCTCCCCTCTGCAAGGTAATTTTCCAGGCGGCTGGTATTCACCTCCGCGATAGACGTTCGGTAACGGGCCGATGCTCGCCCAAGCTGACTCTGAAGCTCGTTCACTCGCTGCTCCAGTTCATAGAGGAATGCCGCATGGTTCTCCCCCGTTTCGGCAGTAGGTCCAGACAATGTCAGCGACGCCAATTCCTGACGCGCCTCAACAAGACCGTCTGCGAGCGCCTTCAATTCCGGATCTCGTGACAGGGTGGCAATCTGCTGAATCTCGGAGGTCACCTTCAGGAGCAAACCTTTGCGTTGCAGGCTCGCATCAATCAATCGACGCCCGCTGGTCTCATCGTTCAGCTCAACAACCATCGACAGATAGTGGTTCAATTCCGGTCGATGCAATCGCATATAACCTTCTCGCGCATTTTCACCGGTGGTCCACAACATGCGATCGAGGAATTGGCTACGTCGCTGAAAACCCAGTTCCTTCAGATCAACTGCCGCCTGCAGGTTGCCTTTGGCAGCAAGCACGTCTGCGAGCAGGTTCAGCGCGTCGAAAGTGTACGGGTGAAGTTTACCAAGCACCTTCTCGGCCTTCTCAAGCGCGTCGCCAAGCAGCGCACGAGCCTCGTCAATGTTACCGGCGTCAAGCTGCACGCCACCCAGATCAATCAGGCTGCGGATAACATCCGGATGTTCATCACCGAGTGTCTGTTGTCGCAGCGCCAGCGCTTCTGAAATGAGTTCCCCCGCAACTTCCAGCTCACCCATCTTGTGCAGCGAGCGACCCAGATTATTAGTGGCCGCCAGCGTGCTGGGATTATCTGCCCCCAGGGAAGTCTCCCAGGATGCCTGGACGTCCATGAACATGTCGGTGGACTGCTCGAAGTCCTCCATCAAGATATAAAGGAAGGCAAGATTGTTCTTGATCGCGATGGTGTCCGGGTGTTCAGGTCCCAGCAGATTTTCATAGGTGTCAATGGACACCTGGTAGAGCGGTTCGGCTTCGCGGAAGTTTCCCTGGCTTTCAAAAAGAAGCGCCAGGTTGTTCCGGGACGCGACCGTGTCGGGATGCTCCAACCCAAACACCTGTTCAAATCCTGCGACTGCTTGTCTCAACAACGGTTCGGCCGCGTCGTAGAGACCAATCTGCTCATACAGTTGACCAAGTGCGTTGGTTGCAGTGAGCGAAGACGGGACCAGATCGCCATACGTGGACGATAGTCCAACCCGCGCGCCTTCAATCAATGCCTCGGCATCGGGCAGTTTCCCCAGTCGCCGGTAGATGTCACCCAGGGACAACTGGTTGTTGTAAAGGTTCTCGGCCGTATCGGGACTATCCGCCCAATGACGATAGCCATAGTCGAGCACGTCTTCCGTCACCATCTGCGCCATCGTCAACTCACCGAGGATTTTGAAGTTTGCGCCCTGATAGCTCTTTGCCACCATAAGCGATTCCACCTCACCGGCCAGAACCGAAAGTTCAGCAACACCGGCCAACAGTTCCTGACTCTCCGCGTAACGTCCCTGTTGTCGGTAGACGTCCGCGAGCAGCGTCAGGTTTTCAAGGGTAAATTCATTGACGCCCGGATTCGCAAAGCCCATCCGTTCGGAAATCAACAGGAATGTTCGTTCGGCGTCAGCAAGTTGCCCCAGGTCGAACATCAATAGACCCATCTTTTTCAGGCAACCTGTATATTGGCGATGGTATTCGCCATGGGCCGTTCCTACGTCACTGCAGACCTCACTCAAGACATCCAGGGCCACTTCGTATTCTCCAAGTGAAACGAAGGTTTCGGCGGCCACAATTCTCATGTGCACGGTTTCCGGATGCATCGGGCCCAGGCTCTCCGCCAACAAGCTCGCCAGGTCGTCGCGGCGGATCTGCGCTTCTTCAATAAATTCAGGGTTCGGGCTCAATTCCATGACATTGGTCGCCTGCAAAGCGGCGTCGACCGTGACCGGGTGATCATCGCCGAACGCGGCCGCTGCCATCTGTTGTGCATCACCAAACGTCGAGAGCGCAGGGTCACCCATGCCGTTCTTCAGATAGAAGAAACCCAGGTCGACAGTGACATTAATCGTGACGATATGTTCGGGTCCCAGAAAATCCATGGCGACTTCCTGGGCTGCTTGTTTGGCCTCAAGCACAGCTTCGAGATCACCGGCGACAGCAGCGTCATTGGCTTCTGCGATCAACTCCTCAAGAATCATGGCGGCTTCCTCACCATCTTCATCGAGGACGCTGGCGGCCTCCAGCGCATCCGCCACCCATGCGGGTTCTTCACTGTACAACAATGACAGTCGTTCGTTGGCGATCACGACACCCTCTATATCGCCCTGTTCCGCCGCTCGGGTCGCTTGTTCGACCAACGCAGCATTGGCGATGACATCTGGTGAGTGCATCACCGTCACCGTGAGCATCAATGAGAGTGCAAGCAGAGAGAAATGGCGCTTTTTCATCATCTGGCCCACCTTTCTTTGGTGTGTTCTGAGAGGAAGTAGCAACAAGTATAGGCAACGACCGTAAAAGTCCCCAAATCAGTGTCTCAGGGCGCGCTGACCGAACTCTTCACCAGCAACATAAAGCGACCAGCAAAGTCCAGCATCAATCGCGCCATGCCTCCCGACCAATGGCTGCAATCACTGTCCCTACACAGCACGGTGTCGCATCGGGTAGAGTCACGGTTTCTGTTTACATGCTGAGCCCGATGACTGCTGATTCAACGCTTCCGGAAGAAATCGATGTTCTGATTGCCGGTGCTGGCAACGCTGCCTGCTGCGCGGCCCTGTCCGCTCGAGAAGTCGGGCTCTCCGTCCTGGTCTGCGAACGGGCGCCAGAAGCGCAGAGTGGCGGCAATTCCCGCTACACCGCGGGCGCCATGCGGGTCGTCTACAATTCGGTTGACGATCTCAGGCAACTGATGCCTGAGCTGACGGATGAGGAATGTGCCAACGCCGATTTTGGCTGCTACTCGCGAGAGGATTTCTTTGATGATATGGCCCGGATCACCCAGTACCGGTGTGATCCAACCCTGACCGACCTGCTGGTGGAGAACAGTTTCAACACGCTGTCCTGGATGCAGGACAAAGGGGTCCGGTTCATGCCGATGTATGCCCGACAGGCTTTCAGGATCGACGGTCGTTTCCGCTTCTGGGGTGGTCTGACGGTTGAAGCATGGGGTGGTGGCCCAGGGCTCGTCGAGCAACTGCACAAGGCACTCAATCGCGCGAATATCAGCCTGGTTTACGACTGTCGTGTTCATGCGGTCAATACGAACCCCGAGGGCGTTTCATCCGTCGATGTCATCTATCAGGGACAACCCCGCACGGTGCGAACACGCTCCGTCGTGCTTGCCTGCGGTGGCTTCGAAGCCAACAGGATGTGGCGAACACGTTACCTTGGACCCGGCTGGGAACTGGCAAAGGTCAGAGGTACGCGGTACAACACCGGAGACGGTATCCGCATGGGGCTCGCCGCTGGCGCCGGAAGCGCCGGTCACTGGTCCGGATGCCACGCCGTCGGATGGGATGCAAACGCACCGGAGTTTGGCGACCTCAATGTTGGTGATGGCTACCAGAAACACTCCTATCCCTTCGGGATCATGGTGAACGCCAGGGGTGATCGCTTTGTCGATGAAGGTGCGGATTTCCGAAACTACACCTATGCGCGCTACGGCCGCGAGATTCTCGCACAGCCGGGTCAGTTCGCCTGGCAGGTGTTTGATCGGCAGGTCACTCACCTGCTTCGAGATGAGTACCGCATACGCGAGGTCAGCAAAGTACAGGCAGAGTCACTTCCGGCACTCGCTGAAAAGCTGGAAGGGGTCGATCCGGAGGGGTTTCTTGAGACGGTTCGCCAGTTTAATGCGGCCGTGCAGCAAGATGTTCCGTTTGACCCGACCGTCAAGGACGAACGCGGCACCAGCGGGCTCACTCTCAATAAGACACACTGGGCCAACCCACTGACAGAACCACCTTTTGTGGCCTACCAAATCACCTGTGGGATCACCTTCACGTTTGGCGGACTCAAGATCGATGAACATGCTCGAGTCCTGGACGAATCGGACCAACCGATACCCGGGCTTCATGCCGCCGGTGAAATGGTCGGTGGGCTGTTCTATTTCAACTATCCGGGTGGGACCGGATTGACCTCCGGGGCTGTCTTTGGCCGAATCGCTGGTCGCAGCGCCGCCGCAAAGGTCACGGCGTGACCGCGTCTGGCATTCCGACTGGGTCCGCCAGATACTGTTAGAATACCTGCCGTGTTCCGGGGTTGTCGCGATAAACACCGTGTAACTCAAGAGACCATGCAACTCACAAGTGAGCAGAACATGAGTGAAGAGCGAAGTTACCTGTCAACGCTGAATGCCATCGCCAATGGCGAACGTCGGGGGTTCCAGTTTCTCGATGCGTGGTCCCGTAAAACCCGCGACCCTCAACTCGCCACGCTATTGAGACAGGTTGCCATTCGCGAGGCTGAGCATGCCGCAACTTTCGAGAAACGTATCTCCGAGCTGGGTCGTGAAATGATCGAAACCGCCGATGACGGTTTTGAAGACACCATGGCGATCGCCACCTCCGATCTACCGGACAACGAGAAGTTTGAACACCTTGGTGTGGGACTCGGCGTGGATGACGAGGACGACGGCGATCACCTGCTCCAGCTGCTGTCGGACAAGACCATCGACCCCACAACAGGGGCACTTCTCGGCAGATTCATCGCCGAAGAACGTGACAGCGACCGGATCCTGCATGCAGCCTATCAGCACGCCTGTGGCCACCGTCCGCTCAGCAACCGGGAACAGACCCAGTCGGCAACGCTCGAACACTTGTCTACCCAGTTAGAGCAGCTCACAACCGCAGTTGCTGAGCTTCAGGCCCGACAGATCCCGCCCAAAAAGTAACCTAGCTCATTCGTCAAAGACAATCACACTGCGCGCGACCGAACCCGATTTCATGTCCGTGAACGCTTCGTTGATCTGATCCAGACCGATGCGTTTTGAGATCATCTGGTCGAGGTGGAGCTTACCCTGCAGATAGAAATCGATGAATCGAGGCATATCGACCCGAAAGCGATTGGACCCCATCATGGATCCCTGGATTTTCTTTTCCTGAAGGAAGGCAGACCCGGTCAGCTCCACTTTGACACCCACCGGTATCATGCCGATGATCGTCGCTGCGCCACCGGGCCGAAGCATGCTGAAGGCCTGCTCCGTGGTGGCTTTTAGCCCAATCGCCTCGAACGCATACTGAACACCGCCACCGGTCAGATCCCGAATCTGGTCCACAACATCACCCTCCGCTGCATTAACAACGTCGGTCGCGCCAAACTCACGTGCCATATCCAGCTTTGAAGGCACCGTGTCGATCGCAAAAATGCGTGCCGCACCGGCGATGGCGGCACCGTTGATACAGGAAAGACCAACGCCGCCACATCCAATGACCGCGACGGTGCTGCCGGGTTCGACGGCAGCGGTATGAAACACAGAACCCACACCCGTCGTAACACCACAGCCGATCAGCGCAGCACGATCCAGCGGCATGTCTTCACGGATCTTCACGAGTGCATGTTCATGGATCAGCATCTGTTCAGCGAACGAAGACAGATTCGCGAACTGAAAAACAGGTTGGTCGTCTTTTGAGATCCTGGGGTCTTCGTCCGGGCCCCTACGAACTTCCGCGCTCGAACACAGGGACATGTGCCCGGTCAGGCACTCTTCACAATGTCCACAGAACACAGAAAGGCAGGTGATCACGTGGTCACCTGGCTTTACATACGACACATCGTCACCGACCGCCTCTACGACACCCGATGACTCATGACCAAGGACTATCGGTACCTGTGTCGGGTACAGGCCTTCCACGAAGTGCAGGTCACTGTGACAGACGCCCGCCGCGGCTGTGCGCACCAATACCTCCCGAGGGCCGGGTTTTGAAATTGCCACGTCTTCAATTTCAAGTGGTGATCCAACCTCTCTGAATACGGCTGCTTTCATCGCTCTGATTCCCCTATGGATGCCAATTGACGACAGGCCTGCATGTTCCCAGTCCCCGGGCATGGGTGCAAGACGTCGGAGCACCTGTTTTGGCACGGCTTTACGCTCTCCATGGACACACGATGAACGCGTTATGGACACGCTTTGCTATACGATTCCCCTCTACCCATATGGCAGTGCCCGGGAAAAGGTGG